>Ga0209417_1002009_pt1 | contig 33924 bp, 24 predicted proteins | sample RifGroF2_FD_184002 | JGI IMG/M metagenome (GOLD analysis project Ga0209417, IMG submission 184002) | Groundwater microbial communities from Rifle, Colorado, USA - Groundwater F2 (SPAdes) (version 2) | ecosystem: Environmental > Aquatic > Deep subsurface > Groundwater | place: Rifle, Colorado... | reverse complement strand
TATTGGCTTTCACTTGAGAAGGCTATAAGGTGTGATGCAACGATGGAAAAAATGAAGGTCAATAAACAAAGTGTTTTGATTCATAGGTTCAATACGGGTATTGTCGGCGCTGGTGCCGCAGGTATGAATTCTGCTGTGCATCTGTATGAATTTTTCGCTGATAAAGGCGTGAAAGATGCACAAAATCGTATCGCGGTAGTTACCTCTGGTTTGTCGCTTGGCGCATCGCGAATGAGTGGCTCCGATAAGCAGACGTATTATAAAATGGGCACAAGTCCCAATATTGCCGACAGCGCTGAGGAATTCGCAAAAAGTCTTACCGCCGCCGGCTGCTGCCATGGTGATCTTGCATTGGCCGAGGCGATAGGTTCGCTTCGTGAGTTTTATCATCTGGTACAGGTGGGCGTACCGTTTCCGCACGATTCTATGGGTTCATATATTGGCTATAAGACCGACCATGACCCTTATGAGCGGGCGACATCGGCGGGACCAAAAACAAGTAAATTTATGAGCCAGTGTCTGCAAAAGCAGGTTGAGCGGTATGGCGTTGGCATATTCGACCATCAGGAACTTGCACACCTCATAACTTCAGGCGCAGGCGAAAAAAAACGCATCATTGGTATAATAACAATAAATAAAAAATCGCTTAGAGCTGACAATTATGGCCTTGAAGTGTTTTTGTGTGAAAACATCATTCTTGCGGCAGGCGGCCCCGGCGAACTTTATAAGACCAGTGTCTATCCCAAAGGACAGGTGGGTATTCACGGCCTTGCTTTTAAGGCGGGTCTTGCTGCTGAAAATCTTACCGAATCGCAATTCGGCCTTGCCAGCATAAAATTTCGCTGGAATGTTTCCGGCACATATATGCAGGTCTTGCCGCGTATTTTCAGTACCAACGCAAATGGCAATGATGAACATGATTTTCTGGCGGATTTCTTTCCAAGTATGAGTAAAATGGCAACGGATATTTTTCTCAAGGGTTATCAGTGGCCGTTTGATCCGCAGCGAATTGAGAATTATCAATCATCGCTGATAGATGTGCTGGTTTTTAACGAGACGCAAAAGGGTCGCAGAGTCTTTATGGATTTTCTAAAAAATCCGATTGGCACAAAATCCATGAAGAAATTTGATGTAAACGACCTTGAAAAAGAGGCTCTTGTCTATCTTCAGAAGACGGGCGCGATGCAAAAAACGCCAATCGAACGTCTTGCTCACATGAACCAGCTTGCTATTGATATTTATACCGAGAACGGTATCGATTTATGGAAAGAGCCACTGGAGATAGCCGTTTGTGCTCAGCATAATAACGGTGGCTTTGCGGTCAATCGCTGGTGGGAATCTAATATTCCGCATACATTTGTTGTAGGCGAAATGGCCGGTACGCATGGTGTCAAGCGCCCCGGAGGATCGGCCTTAAATTCAGGTCAAACCGGCAGTTTGCGTGCTGCGCAATATATCGCAAATGTGTATGGACCATCGGTGCCCACAAAAAACAATACCACAAAGGATATCGCTAAACAGCTTGGCTTGCTTATTGAGCGATTTGACTCGGCCAAAATTTCAAAAGGATTTAAGGCGAAAAAAGTCATCTGCGATATCCAAAACCGCATGACAACATCGGCGGGACATATTCGGCAAATTGATGATGCTCGGCAGGCACTTAGCCTGGCAGTGAAAGTCTATAATGATATTGCAACAAATGGTCTAAAGACAGCGAATCCCAAAGACTTGATAGCGGCGGTTCAGGCGGAACACTTGAGCCTCGCAAGCATAGCATATATTAAGGCCGTTGTAACATTGCTGGAGCAAGGCAGCGGTTCCCGCGGCTCGCATCTGGTTCTGTCGCCGGATGGCATTGCCGTTAATTCATCGGTTGTTGATAAAGACGGCAAAGAGCTTCGTTTCAAGCCGGAAAATCAGACATTGCGGAAAATGGTACTTCGGATTATATTTAATCCTGCAAATTCAGAGATGTTTGATGTTGAAGAAGTTGCTGTTCGGCCTGTTCCAAAGAATCGTAACGCCTTTGAACCTGCCTGGCAGGATTATCGCGAGGGCAAAATATTTTATTAATGGAGGTGTATATGTCTCGTTATAAACGTCTTGATGTTTTGTGCATGATGAAACAGATTGGTATGATACCTGTGTTTTATCATTCCGATTTTGAAACTGCAAAAAATGTCATCTGTGCCTGTGCTGATGGCGGGGCGAGGGTAGTTGAGTTTACCAATCGCGGCGACATGGCGATTAATGTTTTTAACCAGCTTGAGGAATTCTGTGCGAAAAACAAACCTGAAGCAGTTCTCGGCGTTGGCTCCATTGTTGATGCGCCGACTGCCGCGATGTATATTGCGGCAGGGGCGAATTTTGTTGTAGGGCCTGTGCTTGACGAAGACGTGGCCAAGTTGTGCAACAGTCGCAAAATCCCTTATAGTCCCGGCTGCGGCAGTGCAACCGAAATACACAATGCTGAAAAGCTCGGTGTAGAGATTTGCAAGGTATTTCCTGGACAGGAAGTCGGCGGACCGGGCTTTGTGAAGATGATAAAAGGCCCGTGTCCGTGGACGGACATTATGCCCACAGGAGGAGTTTCTCCGACAAAAGAAAGCCTGACAGTATGGTTTGAAGCCGGTGCGGCCTGTGTCGGTATGGGATCGAATCTTGTAACGAAAGAACTGCTTTCGGCAAAGGATTATGCTAGTATAACAGCAAAGATAAAACAAACACTTGAACTAATAGTATCCATCAGGAAGGGCAAATAGCATGGCAGTATTAAACGTCAAGCCCGCATCGCAATGCAAATATGATATTCTTTCATTGGGCGAGATAATGATTCGCCTTGATCCGGGTGATGGTCGAATCCATACCACCCGCACATTCCAGGTATGGGAAGGCGGCGGTGAGTATAATGTAGCCCGTGGGCTAAGGCGCTGTTTCGGTAAACGTGCTGCCGTCGTTACCGCAATTGCCGATAATCCTGTTGGCCGACTTCTTGAAGACCTGATTCTGCAGGGCGGTGTCAATATGGAATATGTAAAATGGATACTTTTTGACGGCATCGGTAGAAATGTCCGTGTTGGCCTTAATTTTACCGAAAAAGGTTTTGGTGTTCGAGGTGCTGTCGGCTGTTCAGACCGTGCGAATTCTGCGGCCAGCCAGCTCAAAAAGGGTGATATTGACTGGGAACAGATATTTGGTAAAGATGGTGTTCGCTGGTTTCATACCGGCGGAATTTTTGCTGCGTTGTCTGAAACGACACCTGATGTAATTATCGAAGCTGTGACTGTTGCCAAAAAGTACGGCACAATCGTATCGTATGACCTGAATTTCAGACCTTCGCTATGGAAATCTATCGGCGGTGCTGCCCGTGCAATGGAAGTCAACCGTAAGATTGCTTCTTATGTAGATGTGATGATCGGCAATGAGGAAGATTTTACGGCTGCGCTTGGTTTTAAGGTCGAGGGATTGGACGAACATTGTGCAAATCTGGATGTGAGCAACTTTAAAAAGATGATTCTTGAAGCCGTCAAGGTATTCCCGAATTTCAAGGTTGTGGCAACGACATTACGCAATGCCAAAACGGCATCGCTAAACGACTGGGGTGCGATTTGCTATACTGACAGCCAGTTCCATCAATCAATAATGCGTCCTAATCTTGAAATATACGACCGTGTAGGTGGCGGCGACTCTTTTGCCTCAGGCATCATCTATGGTCTTATGGAAGACAAATCCCCACTTGAAGCCGTAAATTATGGTGCGGCACATGGTGCTCTTGCAATGACCACGCCTGGCGATACTACGATGGCAGCACTCAAGGAAGTTGAGAAGCTTGTCAAAGGCGGCGATGCGAGAGTGGATAGATAAATATCATGAGTGCAAACCCAAAATATCGTTTTGGCGATAAGCCTCGATTTTGGACTATATATGGAGCCTGTTGCATAAATAGTTGCTCTTTTAAAAAGTGAATAATTCCAGCTTTTCAGTTAACCCCATACCTGAAGAAATCAATAAATTAGAAACGAAATACATATTGGGCATACAAGGAAATATATGGACGGAATACATGAAGACTCCTGACGATGTCGAGTATATGGCCTATCCGAGGGCAATAGCTATCGCAGAAATCGGCTGGTCAGACAATCCAAAAAAATTTAATGATTTTCTGATTCGTCTGGATGAAGATTTGAAACGGCCTGACAAACTGAATGTCAATTACAGAAAAAACAAGACTAAATAGCCTGTCCGACAATACCGCCCGCTAAGTGGTACACTTTTGCTCCGCCGTTCACATTTTTTACAATAATGCCTCATATCTTATTACGTTGGCGAAAAAAACAGCACATTGAAGCTGTCTGCATATTGTGGCATTTATTCGTTCATCCATTATTGACAGCCAAGTTGTCATTGTTCCGCCAAAACTAAGTCCCATACATCCGTTGTTTTTTGAATCGACAAAATCCAGTGAGCACAGGTCGAAAAACTTATAAAAGGCGGCACGGTTCGGGTGGATAAATACTCTCCCCCGCTATCCATACCAGATACCAGACGGTTCCCCCATATTGGAATATCGGTTACTCAAGTCAAATTACGTTAAAATACTCTGTATTGTTGCTACAGTCTCTTTTTTTTGGATATTTTATGTGCCCGATCAACCAATGCATCCGCCTCTTCAGTATTATTAACGATGGCCCAAAAAAATAATTTTGTCGGGTCAAGTTCATGGCACAGTATATCAATTTCTTCCATCAAGTTCGCATCGCCACCATGACCGGTACCATAAAAAACCTGAACACTTTTGCCGGCAGCCTGAATCTGTTTCAGTAAATCGATCCATTTTGAAGGATACGGTTTTCCCGCCCCCTGTATCCACTGGACGCAGTTTAATTTTTCCAATGCGAGTATTTTAGGCAGGTGGCGCACCGCATCAGATCCATCAAGATGATAAATGGATTTATCAATATAATTAGTACACCTCAACGTATCCTGCCAGCAAAAATCATTAAACATCTTTGGGCTGATCATACAGGAAAAATCATTCTGCCCAATGCAGAGAAATTGTTCTTTGCTCCAACCCATGGTCCAGTTTGAAGTTCCCTGTCCAGCAGGTAAAATAATATCAGAAGTGACATCGACGACATATTTCCATAGTTCTGTCATTTGTTCCATAGCCCTGTGAACGGCTTCTGGTGTTGATATCATATCCATCATCAGGTTTTCCGGTCCACGAATGGCGCTAAGTCCGTCAATTCCAGAGTGAATATCCGGATAGGCAGTGATCCATTTGCATTTGCCCGCTTCTACCGAACGGCGAACCATTTCTATATAGAGTTTCCACCATTTATTTTCAGGGTCAATTTTCAGTCGTGGGAACTCATTCCAATCGTCTACAAAAGGTTGTACCCATGAGGTGAACTCTTTGGGTTTGATCACAATATCAGCGCCGAGCCAAGCGGCAAACTGGTCTGGACCCAGCCATGGATTATGTACCGGCAGCGCATCCCCGGCATAGTAGGTTCGCGAAAGCTGATCCTCCGCGGAAGCAATATAATAATCAATATCAGTCCATATTTTTTCCTCTTTGTCGGGCTCGACCGGAGAGATTCCATGTTTGGCATTGGGCACCGTGATCCACATTAATGGGCCGCATTCAAGTTCATTTTTCCAGAAAGCCTCGTGCCTACTCAATACTTTGGCAAGTTGCTTTTCCTCAATCCAAATTGTTTGCATTTAAAAGTCTTTCTATTTCAAACCATATTTTTTCACAGCTTCGTTCACTGACATTTTATTTTTGAGTACATCCACAATCGCATTCTGCAATTCGACCGGCTTGCTTGACTGTATGATATTTCTTCCAAACACAATACCTGCCGCACCGGACTTGATCTGTTGTTGTGCAAATTGCAGCGCTTCAGTATCAGTTGGCAGGCGTTTACCGCCAAGTGCAAGTATCGGCGTCGGGCAGCCAGCAACTACTTTCTCAAAATTCTTCGTATAGAATGTTTTGATGACATCTGCCCCGAGTTCATAGAGAATACGCGTGCCAATTTTGATCTCATGATACATCTGCTCTTCGGAAAGTTTTTCATCATCAACAGGGAAATACTCGCCAATCACCGGCAAACCTAATTCATGAGCCTGACCGCATAGTTTCCTGAACACTTCGACATTTTTGGCGTCACGCTCCTGGCTGCCGGTCTGAAGTGAAAGCGAAATCAGCACCATCTGCGCGCCGGTTCTTAAGGCTTCAACAGGCGAAAAAGCCGGTACGGTATCACCTGAATGATAGTTCCAATCAAAGCAGTAGATCGTTGACCAATTGATACGCACAATTGGCATTGGCGAATGGCGATGGCCGCATAATTCGGGGCCAATATCTCTGAGCATGCCGGGCGAAAGTAACACGCCATCAATATCAGGATATATCCTTGGTGGAATTGACGGTACGTTATCCACCCCTGGAATCGGCCCATCAAACATCCCGTGATCAAATGCAACTATGATGGCTGGGCCGGTACTGAAGAAACGCGATAAGAACAGATTTTTGTACGACATGAAAGCTCCTTTATGCTATTTCACAAACGATTTTGATTTTATTAAATGCTTTTATCAAACAACTATCGAGACCGGAATCAGTAATTAAAGTATGATACTCTTTATGGCCAAAAACGCGGCACATTCCGCGTTTGCCAAATTTGCTGCTGTCGGCCAAAACGATTACCTTAGCGGCGCTTCGTGCCATCTGACGGTCAAGGTTTAAGACTCGCAAATCATCCGTGTAGGTTGTACCATTTCTGTCTATGGCATCAGCGCCAACAAATGCAATATCACACTTAAACTGGACAAGATTCTGTTCTGTAAGTGGCCCATGGATATCGGGCGAACCTTTTCGCAAAAATCCGCCAAGCAAAATTGTTTCAACATCATTTACGAACTGCAATTCAGAAACAATCGCAAGAGAAGTTGTTATGACCGTTACTTTTTGTTTTGCAGCAATGAGTCTGGCCAATTCAAGTGTCGTAGTGCCGGTATCAAGCAGTACTACCTGTCCATCCGAAATATGCTTGAGAGCCGCGACAGCGATCGCACATTTGGCATCAATGTTCTTTTGCTGATTTGCTCTAAATGTGAACTCGAATGTTAGCCGCTTCGCAGAAGCAGCTCCGCCATGTGTACGTATAACTTCACCCTGCGACTCAAGCGTATCAATGTCGCGGCGAACGGTCATTTCACTCACACCAAAATGTTTCGCCAATTTTGCGATGAATACTTCGCCATTGGAGGCCAGTTGCTGCCGAATAACTTCAAGCCTCTGGATTTGACTTATATTGTTGCTTGTTCGCGACATGCTTGCTCCAGATTTAGATATGACCACCCCGTCAGTTTGGCTGTTTTTTTCAGCATGTCTGTGCAATCACCCACGACCAGTACCATATGATGACTGCCGCCTGCAGCGGCATAACAGTCCAGCAATTCTCTGACATCTGCGGCCATTGGTTTAAACACCGCTCGTGGTCCGTCAACAGCAGGGAGATGAGTTTCTTCGGTACTGCCGGGAATTGAAACAATCTGACCATTCCCCTCGACAGTGGTATTAAGGTTAATCAGGGTTACTAAACCTGGCCTGAATTCAAAATCCATAACAACAAAATCAGCCTTTTGCTGATCGCTGAACGTGCTTGCCTTGAGCAGCGGCTTCGACCTTGCTAATTGCGGATTGCCTTCGCCCCAATGCCTTAGCACAAGTCGATTATCCTTGTAGCCGACCGAAAATTGTTCACTGAAACTGGCGATGTATCCTGCACTGAACATTCCTCTTAAAAGCATGGCGGTAACCCAGTCACCCTCGCCCGCATAACCAATACCATCGGCCATTAACGAACATGCGGCTAAATGGAGGGCATCGGCAATTTCAGTGTTATTGCATAGCGACATAAAATTAATGCCTACTGCGGTTGAGTCATACTGTTCAAGCAATTCTCTCAACGCCAATTCGTGGCGAGCAGCCTTTGCGAGCAGAGATCCCGATAGTGATGCATCAATAATATATCTTTCGCGATAATCACACATTTTATCTTTTATTTGCTGCTGCAATTTATTCTTCGCGACCTGAATAAATTGCTCAATATCTATTTCCTTTGGAACAACATCCAATTCAGCAATGAACTTTTCATTTTCCAACTGCAAATCCAGCATATCCTCAAAGTGCCCGCCGATAAAACATGGATTGCACAACCGCATCGATTGCAAGAGTTTACCAGCTCGCGCCCATTCAAATAGTTCTTTTGGAAGTTCATTTTGCTTATGATGGCCGTGCAGCATCCCATGTGCCCGCCCTTTCCGCCGCAACATATTTGCTAAATCTTGCGCCCCATGCATGCCATGGTTCATTAGAACGACATTGAAATCATACTTTTCTGGAAATAATTCCAACATTGGTTGTGCAGGCCACACAATAAGTGGCAGTTTTGTCGCAAGCAACGCAGGAAGTATCTGTCCGCTGGGGGTATAACTGACCATGCCAAGCACCAACAGATCGACCTGCTGACGCTCAAGTTTCTCGCAAGCTGTACGAATCTCGTTTTCTGTACACGATACAGGAGCCGTTATAAATTCAAGTGTTTCATTCTGTAGATCAAGTTTTAACTGTTGGGTGAAATCGCCTAATTTCTCTCGTAACTCCGGCACCAGCCGATTATATAAATCCGCCATGACGGGAAGAAATCCGATTCGAAATTCACGATAATTCATAACGTTTCCTTTCAACTCAGCAACTCCATTCCTGTTTTTTTTAGGCATGACTGCTGTATGTTCACATACCAGCCACCGTAAAGATTCTCATTAGACGGATAGTAAAGTTTCTTTGCTGCTGACAGCAACTCAAATCCTGAGCGATCGTGAGTTACCGCATATTTGGCAAATAACGCTGCGCCCAAAGCTGTGAATTCCTGAAACTCAACGGCCTCTACCGGAATCCTGCAAATATCCGCAAGAATTTGCGGCCATACAGAGCTCTCCGTTGCGCCGCCGGTCATGGTCAATTTGTGAAGATTGCTCTTAATACCCAGTTCTTCCATATAAAACAACACTTTCGCCGCAATGCCTTGCATATATCGCAATATGGCTTTGGCAACATCGCCAGTACCTGGGGCTTGTAAATCAATGAAATGCATCGGTATATCTCCCAAATCAAACTTCTTTTCAAGTTTGGTGAGCGAGCCAAAACTGACATTGTACTTTTTTAAAAGTTGTTCAAATATCTGACCAACCGCCCCAAGTGAGGCAATGAAACCATAACCGCCATACAAGTCCCGCCCAGGATGTACGCCGAAAGTCTTTTTATCGTAAAGAAGTTTATCTGCTTTACCATTGAGCACCCAGACGGTTCCAGTACCCAACATGGCCGAACCATTCTCAATTCCTGCAGCTTCCATCGCGGCATACTGATCATGCGAACTTGTTGTTACATTAATTCTGCCCCAGGATGTCTTGATGCGTTCAAATATAACATTATTATCGCTCACAATCCGGGACATAGCATCAATTTTGCAATGCGCCCAATCGCAAATATCTTTGCGCCAGATGCCAGATTGAATATCAAAAAATCCCGTCATCTGGGCATTCGTAACATCGGTAACCGGCGACCGTATAAGTTGCGAAGTGATATAATCAGGCACAGTTACAAGATAGTGATATTGTTTGTCTTTGTTCGCTTGGCGTTCATGATATTCTCGCAGTTTGCAGGGTATAAGAGATCCAAGCGGCTGCCATCCAGTAATAGCACAGTATTCTTTTGTGCCGAAATCTGATTCCATCAAGTTGACCGTTTCAGGTTTTGCCTGGCCTGTCCAAACCCAGGCAGGTGTTACCGGTTCAAAATTCTTGTCAAGCAAGGCAAAACTTGCCCCCTGCGTCGCCAATGAGACATAAACGGATTCATTTGCAAAGTGAGGACAGAACTGTTCCATTACTGCAGAAAAATGCTGATACCAGATATGCACATCAATCCGATGCATATCCGCCCGTTCCTGCTGCGAAATGACCAGTCTGTCTATAACAAGACCACTGTGATTCAGAAGAATCGCTTTCGTATTGGTCGTACCTATGTCAATGCCGCAGAAAAGCATAGAAACCTTATGTCAAAATAAAACATTATTGCACACAATTTAACATATTGTATAATAGCGAGCAAGTAAAAAACAAAAAAACGTCTGATATTTTGTTACAATAAAAGCTGTCAAAAGTGGATAAAAATATTATAATATTAGATAAAGTAAGGAAACAGTAACTATGATTAATATAACGCCTTTTGATGTTGAGTTTTACCAAAAAAACCTGTGGGCTTTTTTACCAGAACGTATCATTGACATTCACACTCACGTCTGGCTTGATGAGCATAGAAAGAAACATCAGGCAGCCGAATCCCGACTTGCCACATGGCCGTCAAAAGTAGCCAAAGATAACAGCATCGAAGATCTCAAGAAAACATACGATCTTCTATTCCCAGGCAAACAGGTTTCCGCTCTGATGTTTTCGATGCCCGAAAGCGGTGACGGTCTGGACATACTGAATGATTATGTAACCAAAAGCTCACAGAAAAGCGGCTTTCCAGCATTGATTTTCGCCTCGCCGGACTGGGATGCCGATGAATTCAAAAATAAAATACTTGAGGGCGGCTTCATTGGTGCAAAGGTTTATCTGTCGTTTGCGCCGGCTTATATTCCCGCAAATGAAATCCGCATATTTGATTTTACACCTATTCACCAACTACAGGTACTTAACGATTTAGGTGGAATCCTGATGCTCCACATCCCCCGCCCAAATCGCCTCAAAGATCCGGTTAATCTTGCCCAATTGCTTGAGATTGAAGAAAAGTATCCCAATATCAAGCTAATCATCGCCCACGTCGGCCGTGCCTATTGCAACGAGGATATTGGAAATGCCTTTGATATACTCTCAAAAACTAAAAATATGCTCTTTGACATTAGCGCCAATAGTAACCAATTTGTTTTCGAGCAGCTCATACAGGCCGTTAGTCCAAAACGTATTATCTTCGGCTCCGACCTGCCCATCCTCCGAATGCGCGCCCGCCGAATCACTGAAAACGGTACCTACATAAACATCATTCCCAAAGGCCTCTATGGCGATGTTTCCGGGGACAAGAATATGCGGGAAGTAAGCGGCGACGAGGCCGATAAAATTACGTTCTTCTTATATGAAGAAATTGATGCATTTCGCCGAGCGGCAAATGTAACAGGGATCACAAAATCTGACATTGAAGATATTTTTTGCAATAACGCCTCACATCTTATCACGCTGGCGAAAAAAACAGCACATTGAAGCTGTCGCATATTGTGACATTTAATTTGCGCAAAATAAACCGTATAAACTTAAAATACAATATGTCAAGGGGCATATTATTTTTTAACCAGCCGTTACTGGCGAAGATAAGTCAAAAAAAAGTTATTATTTTGCGCAAAATATTTCTTTACAAACGGGCTTCCATGTAGTAAAATATGCGTATGATAAAAGGCATAGTTATTAATGTTAATGAGTTTGGAGTTGTGTATAGTGATGATTCCATAGAAGAGATAGCCAAACTTATCAATTTATATGCAATAATTAAGGATTTTCGGAGCATCAGAGATAATCTTGATATTCTTGCCGATGCAGAAGTAGTATGTACTGGTTGGGGAGGAATACAGTTTGATGAAAAAGTCCTTGGAATTGCCAAGAATTTAAAGGTCGTGCTGTATGGCGGGGGGTCGATTCGAGCAGTTGTTACTAAGTCTTTCTGGGAACACGATATCATCATTAGTTCAGCATCGGGAGCAAATGCCGTTCCTGTCGCACAATACACTCTCTCCCAGATATTGGCGTGCCTCAAGGGTATTTGGCGATACGCCAGGGCGATGCAGTTGCAGAGGAGGTTTCTTGGAAGAGAAGTTTTTGTTGTTCCGGGGGGGTATAATTCTACGGTGGGGCTTATTTCGTTAGGCATGATTGGTCAAAAAGTCTGTTCCTATCTCCAGGATATGGATGACATAAAGGTTATCGCATACGACCCTTATATTGATAAACAACAAGCCGAGGCGCTTGGCGTAGAAATGTGCTCCCTAGAGGAAGTATTCTCATCAAGTGATGTTATTAGTGTTCATGCCCCTCTTCTTGAAGAAACCAAGGGCATGATTGGTGAGAAATTATTTGCCTCCATGAAGCCCAATAGCTCGTTTATCAATACCGCCAGAGGTGCAGTGGTTCGTGAGCAGGAAATGATCAAGATTCTAAAAAGTCGGCAGGACATAACAGCCATATTAGACGTTACCGACCCTGAACCGCCCATGCATGATTCTCCTCTTTATGGCATGAGTAATGTAGTACTGACTCCTCATATTTCTGGGTCATTGCAGGAAGAATGCAAACGGCATGGTAAATATATGGTAGATGAACTTAGGCGGTATGTTATGGGGCAGCCTCTTAAATGGGCTATAAAACATGAAGAATTTGCATTCAGGGCTTGACGTTATTGCGCAAAGTATTTCTAAAAAATTTTGCTATATTGCCATATAACAAGATTATAGTAGTAGTAACTGCTTAATTCACAAAGAGTTATGTGAATGCAAAAAAATTACATATTGCGCAAGATAATGTTTGCATATTGATAATAATTATGATAATATCAACATTTGGATTGAAAAAAAGGATAGGCTGATGTCAATTGTTCAAGTAGCGGAATTTGCTGGGGTATCGCCCGGCACGGTTTCCAGAGTGATTAACGGACGAAACGGAATTTCGGAGAAGACGGTTAAACAGGTTCGGAAAGCTATGGAACGAATTGGTTATGTACCGCGATCTCCAGAAGATCGACCTGGCCCGAAAGCGGAGGGTATCGGCTGTAATTCTTTGGCATTACGAAATGTTGCCCTTGTGGCGGTAAAGTTGTACAAGTCCCAAATTACTTCCCCTGTGTACGCTGAAACAATCCACGGAGTTGAAGCAGGTTTGGCCAAAGAGGGACTTAGCATGATATTAAGTGTGCTTTCTGATTTTGATCAAATACCAAAATGCTTATTGCATCAACAAGTCAATGGAGTGGTGTTGTTTGGTCAAGCCAGCATGCCTGATAAAGTAGTTAAAATTTTGAAGCAATTTGTTGTAGTTTCAGTCATGGGGGGACATTATCCGTGGTGCGATGCTGTGAGTTATGATAACAGTGCAGTTGGAGGAATGGCAGCCAATTATTTGATTGAAAGAGGCCACCGGCATCTGGCATATATTGGACGAAAAGGCAGTCCTGCTTTTGATGAACGTGCCTTGCGGTTTGAAATGGAGGCAAAGAAAAACGCTGTGAATCCGTGTATGTTGGAAGATGAACAGCTTTTACTGTTGGACGACAAGACTAATTCGATAGATAAGAACAGGCTCGAGGGAATGGTGGAAAAACTTATAGCAATGTCCCCTCGTCCGACCGGGATTTTTGTTGCTGCAGATATGTTTGTTGTGCCTTTGTATTCACTTTTGTCTGCTCGAGGGATCAAACTCGGCGAGGACATTGAGGTGGTTTCGGTAAATAATGAAAAAGTGATTTTGGACAGTGTGACGCCGAGGCCCGCGACTATTGACATTCAGGCATATTCTCTGGGCTACATGGCAGCAGAGCGGTTGCTTTGGAGGGCGGAACATTCGAACGAACAGCGGGTTACACTGTTATTAGACCCAAAAATAGTGGAGGGAGTTGGAAGGAGGATTAGATAGAATAAATAGAAAAAGATTTTTGTAAAATGAGTAACTTTATGAGTTTCGCAAAAAGCGTTTAAATAGAAAGTGAAAGGAGGCCCCATGAGGCTTAAAATGAAAAAAGAACAGAAAGCGTTCACGTTAGTTGAGTTGTTAGTGGTCATATCGATTATCGCCATTTTGCTGAGCATATTGATGCCGGCATTGGGCAAAGTTCGCAAGCAGGCACAGGGTGTCATTTGTTTGACAAATGCTCGATCTTTGGGACAGGCGGCAATGACATATGCGAATGATAACGAGGGTCTATATCCACGGGATATGACCTACCAGAATGGGGTTGCAACATGTAAAGCGCCATACTGGGACGATAGGCTGTTTCCATACGTCGGAAAAAACTACGCGACATTTCTATGTCCCGCAGTGATGAATACACCAGAAGCCCAGAAATCGCTCGCTTATGTTAAGGCTCATCCGGGTGTAAATTCTGATCCAACTGTTGCTTGCGGCGGGCAGGGCGGCATGAACGTCAAGTGTTATCGAATCAATAGTTATCTTGGCGGAGATAAGATGGACCCCCCCATGGCAGGATTTATTGGTACCGGTAGGCCGTGGAGTATCAGTAACATACGGCAGCCGTCAGCGGTCATAGCTTTTGTTGATTCTGATGTTCAGTATTTCAGTTATCGTTGGAGTAATGGATTACGAGTATTTACGGACCTTTTCCCAAGACACAATATAGAACTGCTCGAACCAAAAGCTTTTGTTGGGAGTTACAGAGCTTCGACGGGATCGAGCGGCTTTAGTTTTGCTGATGGTCACAGTGGGTTGATTTCATGGGAGTTTTCCCCAAAAACCGCGGGCAAACCGCCAAAACCTGATTTGAGAATATATCCAGGCAACCCTGCAGATCTGCCGAGGGGGTATTAAGCAGGCAAATATGAAAAACAGATTTTTCGGAGAGAAAGAAGATTGAGTGTAAGAGCGATAAAAGCAGTTTTTGTTGTAGCGACAGTTGTCTTGTTTGTTGTGCCGATTGCGGATGTCTTTGGTGTTCACAGTCGTGCGGCTGACTGGGATGCAGCTACTAATAAACTTGTTGCCGGCACAAACTATCATGGCGGTGTTGATGACCCCAATGGTCAGGTCTGGACTTATCACTGGCAGAATGGGCAGCCCACATACGGTGGGTATCTTACAACGCTTGTCCCATCGGCTTGGTATGATTTGAATACCAATATTACTGGGGTTAGTTATGGATTTGAAGTCAACTATCAGGGCGATCCTGCCGTTCCTGTTTCTCTCACAAGGGCGACAAGGGATCGAGTGGGTTTGCTGTGGCATAGCACCTATACTCCTGAATTAGACCGAAGGCCGGCATGGATCATTTCCGAATGGAAAGCCCCGGGAGCATGTACAATTTCACTCGATGGCATCCTAAGCTGGCAACTTGGCTATACAGCGGGTTCTACTTATGCCTATTCGATTGGTACACTTTCCGGTGGGGTTTATACGCCCTTGTTCGAAGGTAATGGCGGCAGTACCAGTGCACCAGCAAAGGATGCTGTTACTATCGTAGCGGATCTTGGAGATATTGCAGCTCTGCAGAACATCGTGTTAGGCGCGAATGACACGCTGCTTATTGGCCTTCGTGGCTCCACCTATAACTATCGGATGGTCACTTGGGATGACAGCGCAGTTACGATTGCCGTGTGCAAGGTCTTCACGGCAGATATCAATAACGACTGCAAGGTAGATATGCAGGATTTCGCCGAATTCGCAAAGTGGTGGCTTCATTGTACTAAGCTAAATTGTCCATAGAGATTTGTGAATATATAATAGGAGGTGCAGATGAAATAAATGAAGAAAGAATACGGTAAAAAGATTGTTAGGTTTGTAAATTAATATTATTTTGTTAATGATTTGGAGGAAGTAAAAATGAGTAGTGTAATGAAAAAAAGAATGTTTGTTTTGGTTTTATTATTGGCCTTGGTGTCTGTCAGTGCGCAGGCGACTATTTACTCGCGGATAAGCGACTGGGATGCCGCAACTAATAAGTTTGTCGCAGGCGACAACTTCCATGGTGGTGTTGACAACCCCGATGGTCAGGTCTGGACTTATCACTGGCAGAATGGGCAGCCCACATACGGTGGGTATCTTACAACGCTTGTCCCATCGGCTTGGTATGATTTGAATACCAATGTTACTGGGGTTAGTTATGGATATGAAGTCTACTATCAGGGCAATCCTGCAGGCTATCCTCTTTCTCTCACAAGGGCATCAAGGGGTCATGTGGATTTGCTGTGGCATAGCAGCTATACTCCTGAACTAGAACGAAGGCCGGCATGGCTTATTTCTGAATGGAAAGCCCCGGGAGCAGGTACAATTTCACTCGACGGCATCCTAAGCTGGCAACTTGGCAATACAGCGGGTTCTACTTATCATTATTCGATTGGTACACTTTCCGGTGGGGTTTATACGCCCTTGTTCGAAGGGGGCGGCGGCAGTGCCAGTGCACCAGCAATTGGTACTGTTACTATCGTAGCGGATCTTGGAGATATTGCAGCTCTGCAGAACATCGTGTTAGGCGCGAATGACACGCTGCTTATCGGCCTTCGTGGCTCCACCTATAACAATCGGCATGTCAATTGGGATGACAGCGCAGTTACGATTGACTATGTAGTACCTGAACCAGCGACGATGGCTTTGCTGGGTCTTGGCGGATTGTTAGCTGTTCGACGCCGCAAAGCTTAAATTGAGTTTTGCATAGTTTGTAGGTTGTTTGGAAATTACAGGAGAGGGCTGTATAAAGTTGCCCTCTCCTTTTCTGAAAGCGATTTGAGCAAGGCCATTTTGGACTGTATTAATATATATGATGCAATAAAATCTCTAATTTGAGAAAGGATTTATGATGAAGACTAATATCAGAATTTGCGCTGCAGTATCGGTAGCCATAGCGATATTCTGTTCGCTGTCCACCTGCATGGCGGTGGAAACAATTTATTCTCGTTCCGCTGATTGGGATGCTGCCAGTAATAAATTTATTTCCGGTACTAATTATCACGGAACAGTTGAGTTCCCTGCTGGAAATCCCTCAAATACAAGTACTTCGTGGTGGAGTTACCATTATTATGGTGCAAACCCTGCTGTCGGTTATGATGCTAACACGATTACAATGCCTGCTTCCCTTTGGTACGAGTTGCCCAGCTTGGCATCTTCATACGGGTACTATAATTATAGTTGGGTATATGACCATGATTATGTAGATAGAAGTTTTTTCGAGTTCTTGTGGTATGCCGCATATAGAGAGGACGTTGCTCTGCGGCCTGCATGGATTATGGCGTTACGACACTATCCTGTCAGTCAAGTCGTTTCGCTTGATGGGCAGTTAGTATGGAAGTTTTCAAATCAGTATCCTTATGCAGGCGCCTCGTATGCCTATACCATTGGCGTACTTTCCGCAGATGGCACTGAGTACACACCATTATCTGCAGAAGTGTTTGGTAATGTGAACACGATGTATCCCCAGACGTGGATAATCGCCGATTTGGGCGATATTCCCGAGGTGCAGAATATCCGGTTGGCTGCCGGTGAAAGTCTGGTGTTTGCTTTCCGCGGCTCAAGTTACAACTGGCGCATGACTCAATTCTGGGACGGTGATGTTACCATTACGAGCTACGATGGGTGCGCAATACTGCCGGGCGACATAGATAAAGACTGTAAAGTAACTCTCCTGGATTTTGCGCAAGTCGCAGAAAACTGGATGCAGCCTTAATTGCCTCCGAAGATTGAGAATATTAACTGTCTTCTGAACGTTGTTAAATGTTTATAAATCTGGAGAATACAAAAATGTGTAACATAAAAAAGAACATATTGGCTCTTCTGTTAGTGGTGGCTACTGTCGTAACCCAAAGTACTTTATTTGCAGATACCGTTAGTTCACGCCTTGGCGATTGGCAGGCGGCTACCAACAAGTTAATTCCGGGACAGAACTATCATGGCACGGCGCAGGATCCGGATGGAGATCCTGCCAGTAAGTCTTACTGGAGTTATTACTGGCAGACAGGAGTACAAGAATACGGTGGCAGTACAGCTAATCCTTCGAATGGGCTTTGGACTGCACTTCCGCCACTTACCGTAGGTTCAAATACTGTTTATGGAATTTCTGTAAGCTGGCCCACGGACCACGTGGCAGTTGATGCCAATTGTATGGAGGTGATGGGGACATACACCGTGCCGTACGGGTGGGATCCCTGTACTCCGCTTTCACCTGCGGAAAGACGGCCAGCTTGGGCTGTGGCGGTATGGCACAATCCCACCGCTTGTATGGTTTCGCTGGATGGGACATTGATATACCAACTTCTGGTTGAGGATTTTGGTACGGTCTCGTGGTCAATAGGAAAGGTTTCTGCTGCCGGTGGTTATATGGAGCTGTATCATGGCTGGAAAAGCAATGTGGTCATAGGTACATATGCCGTTGCTGATTTGGGAGACATTCCCGAACTGCAAAACATTAAGGTTGAGGCAGGCGGCGGAATCGCGTTCTGTATGGTAGGCAACAGATACGATCATCGTATGAACAGGCTTTGGGACAATGGAATTACTATGACAGTATCCGCGCCCTGCGAAATACTTACAGGTGATCTAAACAAAGACTGCAAAGTGGACTTCCTGGACCTTTCGCGTTTTTCAATATACTGGCTGGGCTGTACAGAGCTTGATCCAAATGATTGTTTGTGATATCAAAAGAGCCTGTTGCACAATACCAAAAATGCGGCAGAAATTCTGTTTTTTCTGTTGTTAATAGTGTAACTACTATTGGTTTGACCAAATGAGTTTGTGTAACAGGCTTTCGAATAAAAGTGGCTTTTGTTTGAATTTACAGTAATTGTGCCGATTAGCTGGAAAAAAGATGTTCTAATCCTATGCCCTGTAAGCGATTAAAGAAATGCAGATAAGTAGAAGGGAATTTCCTGGAGCAGCGGCCAGTTGCGCAGCTTTTTCATATCTTGATTCTTTATCAGGAGTGCTGGCTTCTGCAGGCCAGAATGAAGGGTTGTTAGCACCCGGATAGATTGCTGTAATGGTAATATGTGCCCGGGTATTATGACTGAAAGTAGAGATATGGTGCGCTATAGATCATTATTAAGTTTTGTTTTTGTTGTCGCTTTGTTCTTTACAGCTGACTCGGCGATTGTGTTTGGGAATGCTCAAACAGCGGCTACCGATTTGTTTGCCCTGGTGGACTTGAACCGTTCGGAATTGGCATCTGTCAAAGCCAAGTATAACAGCGGTCAGTATTCGGCAGCGCTTGACGAATTTCGCGACATTTTTCTCGACAGAATGGCAGGGCTTGATATGGGGACGCTTGGCTGGGAAAGGTCCACCGCGGACGATCTCATGACCAATACGGTGTATATCTATAATCAGAACAGCGGCTATGAAGTTCAGAATATCGGCGCACCGGGCAGTATTAACTGGTTTCTGATTACCAGCTATGATTGGTGGGAATACTGGTTGTCAAATATGTCGTGGTGTAATAATCTGATAGTGGCTTTTGCCGGCAACCCCCAGAATAATGGAGCTTATTTGCAGAAGTGGGCTGCTTTTTGGGATGACTTCGCAACGAGGAATTATAATCAGTGGGCTGCTATCTACGGTACGCCGCAACAGGCGCAATACGGCCCGCTTTTTGCCAATATTTGGCTCCATGGTCTTGTTATAGCCGACAGGACAAACTACCTGTTCGCCCAGATCGCACAAGCCGCCGCCGCAGACGTTACCTATTGCAAAAACAATATACCCAGCGAACAGCTTGCCCATATCCTGACGATGATGGCCGGAAGGAATCTGCCTAAACTCAACAGTGTGATTGGTGGTGTTCCCAATCAGGTTATCACAGAGGCAAAAGCCCTGATGCGTGCCGGCATCGGTATGGAACAGTTTAAGGATGCATCTACATGGCTGGCCACCGGCCAGTATAACGCTGAAAATTACCTGCACGCATCTTATATGATCGATGGTTCCGATATGGAACAATCGTTCAATTACAACGCTACAATAATTGATGTAGGCATGGCTATTAACAGTCTTTTTCAATCTGCCGGGATGACATTGCCGGATTGGGTAACAGAATACTCTGTGGCGATGCGAAACCGATTCAGATTTATGTTGAGTATTGTGCGTCCTAATAGGATGATGCCCGGGCTTGACCTGTCCAGCGACAAAGATGCCGGTAGTATTGTGACATCATATCAGGGCTATTTGCAGGATGTCCTGGCTCAGCAAATCAACAATCATATCTGGGGCATGGGAACTGGAGCTGAGCCGGCATTTACTTCAATTGCCTTTCCGTTTGGAGGGTTCTACATCATAAGGGATGGCTGGGACGCGAATAGCAATCACCTGTTTATGAAGGGTTCGCGAATGGGCAAAGGCCATATGGATGAAAGCGGCAACCAAATACAGGTAACTGCTTATGGAAGGACGATGCTGATCGATTCCGGCGGCAGCTATGCCGCCGCCCCGCAATACGATTACCGTCATTACTCCTTTGGCCATAACACAATTATCGTAGATGGAAAATCACAGTGTATGGGTGGAGAACATTCTCCGGCATATAACAACACTGTTGGTACACGATGGCACAGCTCAAATCAATTTGATTTCATCGAAGGCGTTTTTGGCAGTGATTTAGGTTCCGGTTACGGCAACGGTTCCATTACTATAAGTGGTGTTACTCATCGGCGGGAAGTGATATTTTTGAGGCAGCAAAAGCTGTATCTTGTTATTGACAGAATAAAGAGTTCCGCCAGTCACACATATAAACAGATTTGGAACTTCGACCCTACATACGCCGAGAGTGAAGTGAGTTTCACGGGCAACAAGTCAATTATAACACAGGATAATGATGGTGCGAATGTCGCGATTTATAACTTTACAACCTCACCGCTTACATATAATAAGTATTACGGTTATGTAAACGGGACTGAATATCTGGGCTGGTACACCGGCGGTACTTCGTACATGCCCGCAGTGGATACCCATGTCGTTTGGAACGGTACGGGAAATCAAGTGTTGGTTACTGTCATTCGGCCAATGGCTCTGACCGATGACGGAATAACGTCCGTGATCGACACAAGCTCCGAAACATCGCGGGGATTTGAAATTGTTATGGACAGTGGTGCAGTGATCAAATATCAGGCGAGATTATCGCAGGGTTCGATAAGTATCGATAACATAACTGTTAATGGCGACAGCCTGTTAACAGTTACTACCGGAGGAGTTGTCAACGGGATGGTTTTCGGATGCAGCTCGATGAATATTGCCGGACAAGGACAGTTTGTCAAAGATACTAATTTCGAGTTTGAAGTCACAGGGACAGTTCTTAGTGCAATAATACCTATATCCACTCCGGCTACCTTTAGATGGGTAGAAGATGGTGAAAACATTCATCCGATATATGTTGGCAACCGTGCCGTTGACTGGGATGCCGCTACTAATAAATTTGTTGCCGGCACAAACTATCATGGTACAGTTGATGACCCAAATGGGGGACCAGGGGGTGGTTCTTACTGGAGCTATCACTGGCAGTCGGCATCGCCCGATTACGGCGGCAGCCTAACAACCCTTAACACGGGAATTTGGCAGAATTTAGATACCAATCTAAACTATGGCGGTTTTTATGGCATCAGTTTGGATTGGCCCATAGACCGTGTTATTGCCGACAGGGATCATTTTGATGCATTCTGGCACAATCCGGAATCACCTATGGATCGAAGGCCTGCTTGGACTATTGCTGTTTGGCACCCCGTTAAGGAATGGTATGTCTCGCTTGATGGCGTACTGCGTTGGCAACTTGGCTACTGGGCGGGTGCTTATGTTCAGTGGTCGATTGGCAAACTTTCTCATACAGGGACTTATACGCCCTTGTTAGAAGGTTCCAATGGTAGTTCTACTTTACCAATTGGCACTATTACCGACATAGGCGATTTGGGTGATGTTGCTGCCCTGCAGAACGTTGAATTAGGCGATGGTGAAAGCATAGTTTTTGGTTTTTGCGGCCCTAATTATAATTACCGGCTGGGTACATTTTATGACGATGCAGTCACAATTACCGTATCGGGGTGCGTTAGCGTACCTGCAGATTTTAATGGGGATTGCATGGTCGACTTTCTTGACTTTGCGATTTTTGCTGACCAGTGGCTTGAGGGTACAGAATAAATTCTTCTAAATATGAACTGCTCAATAAAATAAAGTATTCCGCCTTGTGATCAAGTTATCTTGATTTCTTTTTTGATTTTTCATGTGGAGTTAATGCAAGTGTTACATAGCCGATTGTCATCTATTGAAGATAAACTAAAAGCATGGTGGAACCACGAGGACCAGAAAAATCCCTGTATAATTGTCAGTGCCTTAAAAGATGATCATGAACCCATCCCCGATACTGAAGACCTCAAAAAGCATTGGACAGATGTTGACTTTGTAATTAATCGGCAGATGAAACTGATTAAAAATACAAATTATTATGGTCAGGCTGTTCCATATCACTATATTGATTTTGGAGCCAGTGCTATGCATCTCGTTCTTGGAGCTGAGCCTAACTACATTAACAAGGAGACAATCTGGGCACACCCCTTTTTGGATTCATTAGATGAAGTTCTTGATGTTACTCTGGATATGGAAAACTTCTGTTACCACACTATAAAAGAAATTGCGAAGGGTTCCGCTGCTATCTCTAATAATCACCACTTGATTGCACCTTATGCTTTGGGTGGAACTCTTGACAATCTTGCAGGACTCTATGGAACCGAGAATACACTGGTGGAGTTGATTTCTAATCCCACTAAGGTTAAAATAACGCTGGGACACTTAAAAAACTTATGGATAAAGGCCTTTTATGAGATTCATGATATTATTGGCAGGGGCAACAATAGGGGATGCATAGGATGGGCTGGAATATGGGCACCAGGGACAACATTTCCTATTCAGGAAGATGTTTCGTACATGATTTCCCCTGAAATGTTCAGGGAATTCTGTCTGCCGCATATTATGGATATGATGGAAGCAATGGAATACTCATTTTATCATCTTGACGGGATTGGCGCAATCCCTCATCTTGACGCTCTGCTTGAGATAAAAAGCCTTAAAGCCATCCAGTGGCAACCCGGAGCTGGCAAGGAGAGATTGGACCAGTGGTATGATTTAATCAAGTACATTCTTAGTAAAGGTAAGTCGGTGCAACTTTATGCTAATGTGGAAGAAATTGCTCCTCTTATCGAAAATGTAGGCACGAAGGGACTTTTGGTGGTGTGTATAGATGCCACTAATGCCAAAGCCGAACAGTTGATGAAACTTTATGACAAAGAGTAGTAATATCGTATATGCGAATTATGAAACCGATATCATTGATGAATTAGAATATAAGTCTTCCTATGGTTCGCACAGGTGGTTGCATGCCTGGTCTTGACCATCGCATTTTTTAATGCGGACTTCTATTGAAAATTATCATTTTATATACGAACTGTTTAGGAAATTTTGAATCGTGAAACTAACAAAAAATGGAACTGATTAAGGAATATTATGAAGCTTGGACCATGTATCGGCCTCATTACTTTGATAACCATGATTCCTGCGGTAGCTGACAAAAGCTATTTAGTGGATAAAAGTCCTGCTCTAACAACCAAAGAATTATCTGGGCAAGGCAGTCAAAACAAAAAACTTGCCAAAGATTTTTTTGCCTTGATCGATATTAACAGCGCCGGTATGGAAAAAGTGCGAAAGTATCTCCACATAAATGACTATAACAAAGCATTGGATGCGTATAGAGATAACTTCGTCAAGAGAGCCAGTGGTATAAAACTAAGTAAGAGTCCGAACTTCTGGCTTTGGGGCAAGACCGATCCCAATGCATTGTTGAAAGAGGGCGAGGTAGGCACCTCCCACTACGGTGATTTTCATATTACAACCCGCTACGTGATCGGATATCCGGGAAACGTGAATTGGCATTTGATACCCGCAAGCGGTTATGATACTGTATTACGTGATTTGCCTACTATGCACTGGGCATCTACATTGGCAGATGCTTATGACCGCACAAAGAATCCAGAATACCTTGCCGTGTGGAGTGGTTACTGGGCGGATTTTGCCGAAAATTGGCTTAACGATCACAATAAAATTCTAAATGACCCTAATTACAAGGATCGTGTTAATGGAACAATACACTGGGCTGGAGATTCAATTCTTTATCATGGCTGGCGACTTCAAAATTATTTTAGCTGGTTATTCATAGCAGCATCCGATTCAGAAAGCGATTGCTGTAAGCAGTTCGATAGCATTGAATTAGCTTCAGTCCTCAAGTATTTTGCAGAATTTGAGATACCTCGGGCATTAGTTACTTCTGAAACGGGGGAAAGATTACCAAACCAAATAGTTATATGCGCTTTAGGCATGATGCAGGCTAATGTAGCAATGCGGGATTTTAAGAATGCTGATGAATGGGAGAAAAGGATTGAAAAAATTATCGATACATATATAGAAGGATCGGGCTATCTGCCGGATGGTTCGGATATGGAGCAGTCCCTTAACTATAATACTATCTTAGCCGAAACCGCCGATAATTTCATCGAAATGGCACAATATCCTCCTTTTCTGACACAAAAGGAGATGTGGGGATCGCGTTTTGATCAGATGAAAAAGTACCGCCTTAATTTTATGAGCTCGTTGACAATACCGGACGGGAGAGCACCTTCGATAGGGACTGAAAATAATTTTGTGGCATCGATAGGTGGTTCCGACGAGAAAGGAAGCGATATTCTTTACTCTCGGCAAGCCAAAATAGATAAGTACAGAAAACCTTCTTGCCCGGTTTTTCGTTTGGAAGATAAAATATTTAATCAGATACTTGGTGATAAGTCATTGCCTGAACCGGGATTTACTTCAATATATTTTCCCTACGGTGGCTTTGTTATTATGCGAAATGGCTGGGAACCCACAAGCCATTACGCGTTTATGAAAACCAGTCGCCCGGCGGCTGAAGGCCATTTTCGTGAAGGAGGCAACGGGCTTGTTATTCATGCGTTTGGCGAATATTTGCTTGTAAATTCTAGCGCGAAAGCGTATTCAAATAGAGGGGCCTTCAATCTTTACTTCCACAGTACGCTTTCACAGAATTCCATTTCAGTAGATGGATACTCGCAACTATTACGAAAACCGAGTAATGGTGGAGAAGTTCCCCGCAAATATACTAAGACAATACCGGCCTGTTGGCACACTTCTTCTAATTTCGATTTTGCAGAAGGATTATTTAGGGGCAACTATGGCGGCTACAACTATCTAACAAACCAGCCAAAAGAAATAAAGGGGACAAACCCCGAAGAAGATGTTCATGTTACGGGAGTGAAACACGACCGACAGGTTTTCTTCTTACGAAAGTTTGGTATATGGATAGTAACTGATATACTGCAAAGTCAGGATAAGCATTTTTATTCACAATCATGGAATTTTAGTCCGGCTTTTGCTGAGGACGACGCGTTTATTAAGCCAGCCGATAAGTATATCGGAACTTGCTCACTTGATTATCCCAACCTTTGCTTACGGCATTTTACATCAAGTGAATTAACGTATAAGAAATACTATGGTATTGCAAATGAATCTGCGACGCTTGGGTGGGTGGCAATAGAACGTTCGCCCGGCGTTTTTACCCCGGCTGTTGATGTTCATGTAAATTGGCAAGGCAAGGGTGACCAGCTTTTAGTTACAACCATTGAACCCATGGAAGAAACAGACAGTACCGTCGAGAAGGCGGTTGATACCGGCAATGGCCTCGTCAAAGGTTTTCGATTGGAAATGAAGGATGGTCGGGCGATTATGTATCAAGCCTCATTGGATAAAACATTGCTCAATGCTGGAACAGTCAGCGCGAATGCAAAAACATTGCTGGTTACAATCGACAGTCAGAAAGTGATACATGGCATAGCATTAGACTGTTCTGAACTGTTTCTAAATGGTCGGGAACAGACTATTTCAGATAAGAATTTTGAATTTAGTCTGATTAAGGACAAGTTTACTGTATCACCAATCATAATACCATCCAGCTTTAAATGGATTGAAACCAAGAAAGGAGAATTGCCAGTTTATGAATAAAATATGTAAGTCCTTGTTATTGTTTTGTCTATGTGCTAACGCCTTTGGTGTGGAATTCTATGTGGCACTAGACGGCAATGACTCAAATATCGGTGCAAAAGACAAACCATTTGCCACTCTTTTACAGGCTCGTGATGCGATACGAAAACTTAAAGCATCAAGTTCGTTGAATGAACAAATTACTGTGTGGCTTAGGAAGGGAGAATACTTTTTGTCACAGTCTTTTGAGTTGCTTCAGCAAGACAGCGGCGAACCAAATAGCCCGATAGTCTATAGGGCTTTTCCGAATGAAGGAGTCATACTTAGCGGCGGTATGAAGATATCCGGTAAAAACTTTCACATGGTCGATGATGATTCCGTTCTTGCAAAACTTCCGAAGGCATCCAGAGCAAAGGTGATGGTTATTGATCTCAAGGAAGAGGGGTTCTTTAATTATGGCCATATTGCAAGATATGGACATATGCAGTCTGTTGTACCGGCACCATTGGAGTTGTTTTTTAATGATGTCCCCATGAATCTCGCCAGATATCCAAATCAGGGATTCATTAAAATCGGTAAAGTTATAGATAAGGGTTCTGTACCAAGAAGTGGAGATTACAGTGAACGAGGGGGTATTTTTGAATATACCGATGAGAGGCACAGTCGCTGGGTGAATGTGAAAGATTTGTGGCTCGAAGGGACATTTATGTATGGTTACGCGGATGATAATATTAAAGTTGCTAAGATCGACCCAGTGAGCAGGACAGTCCATTTGTCCGGTCCTCATATCTATGGCATTGGGTCAGGCAAAGATTACCAGCAATACAAGGCTTATAACCTGATTGAGGAACTGGATGAACCTGGTGAGTGGTTTCTTGATCGCGATTGCGGCAAGCTCTATTTTTGGCCGCCATCCAGGATTGATAATGCACACATCAGGGTTTCAGTTTTGGAAGAGCCGATAGTAGTTTTGCAAAACGTCTCGTATGTTGTGTTACGAGATATAACGGCTGAGACAGGCCGAGGCATCGGCATATATATCGAAGGCGGTCAAAATAATCTTGTAGCGGGCTGTACAGTAAGGGATGTAGGTACCAGTGGTATTTTCATGGGGCAGGGTTCAAAACAGACATTTCCGCATATTACGCATAACGATTACGAAGGCATTGTCGTTTCAAAACAAATTGGAAATCTTCAGGCACATATTTATAAAGATCCAACCTGGGACCGCAAGGCTGGCCGAAATCACAAAATCCTGAGTTGCGAAGTCTACAATACAGGTTGCGGCGGCATTTATTTGAGCGGCGGCAGCAAAGCAAGACTTGAGAAAGGAAATTGCGAAGTTGTTAATTGCCGCATCAGAGACTACAACAGACGAAACAAATTTCTCTGGTCAGGGGTGAACATTGATGGGTGTGGAAACAGGATTGCCAACTGTGAAATATACAACAGCAATTTTCAGGGAATTTACGTTCATGGAAACGAACATATGTTTGAATACAACAATATTCATGACGTTGCCTTAGACTCATATGATACTTCCGCCTGGTATCTTGGGCGTGACCCTAGCGACAGAGGAAACGTAATCCAATATAATTTCTTTTACAAAGTTGGAAGAGATGATCGCATGGTAATGGGAATTTATTGTGATGACGCAACGGCTGACGTGAATGTATTTGGAAATATCTTTTACCATGTTGCCAAAGGACGAGCTGTTGTCTATAGCAATGCAGGTAGTGATCTGACCGTAAGGAATAATATCTTTATTGACTGCGGAAGTGCCGTTGAAATAAGCTCAATGTGGTATGCTTGGGGTAAAAATCTGATTCCACAGTTTTTTGGAGACGATGGCACCTTTACACGTAGGCTTACGAAACTGCTTGACATAAAGAAACCGCCATATAGCACCAGATACCCGGAATTGGTTGACTGGATGGATCCGATTCCGGACAGTAATAACGAGTATGTTGGTATGCGTCCGGCAAGAAATCGAATGGAAAATAATGTAATCGTGAAATGCAAATGCCCGCTTACACTTTCTGGAGATTACGCACAGTTTGATGAAAACAATAATGTTAAAACAAATGAAGAATCCGGCTTTGTTGATGCAAAAAATATGAATTTCCAATTAAGAGAAAATTCAATTGTTTATAAAGAGATACATGGTTTTAAAGAAATTCCCTTTGAGAAAATAGGGTTGTATGTGGATGAATATAGAGCCAGCCTGCCGTAACGGAGTGGGAGATACATAAAACAACCCATATCAGGAATCAGTCAACATATTGAAGAGTTTTTGACAAGGACTACAGATGTCAGGGAAAAAATATAGTGATGTTGTCATCACTACGACAGCTCCACCGGCAAAAGAAACTGTAATGGCACACAAAACCTACAGCGTAGGGACGTTGATCTATACGCGATCATCGCTAATCGCCGTTTTGTTTTGGATGCTTTGGGCAGATTTCTGTTTGCAGATAATGGAACAGGTACAGACGATAATTCCGCTTCAGCTTAAGTGGCAAGGTGCCAGTGACAGAATAATAGGCCTGTTTGGCGGAAGTTTGATGGCGATAGTTACCGTCTTTCTTACGCCCGTGATTGGCATGCAGAGCGACCGGCATCGCGGTCCGCTTGGCCGTCGAAGACCTTTTCTGCTTTGGCTTATACCGCCTGTTGTGATTAGCCTGATCCTTCTGGGCTCCTCAGAATTAATTGGCGGGTTGATCCATACGACTATGAACTTTGGTCTTTCGCAAGCACAACTCACAACTCTACTAATTGGAATTTTCACTATCCTGTTTTTTATTTTCAATACGTATATAATGCAGATATATCAATTTTTATTTGTTGATGTGATCCCGCAGGAGGTGATGGGCAAATTTATTGGACTGTATAGAGCCGTAGGCGCTGTTAGTTTGTTTATTTTCAATCGTTATTTATTCGGCCATGCGCAAACGCACACACAAAAAATTTATATCGGTTTAGCGATGTTATATTCCATTGCATTTGTTTTGCTGATTTGGAAAGTTAAAGAAGGCGAATACCCCCCGCCAGATGCTGAAACAAAAAATAGAAAGTTTATTAATTCACTTAAGATATATTTTAAGGAATGTTTTTCAATTCCTTTTTACCTTAAACTCTATTCAATCGGCTTGTGTTTCTGGGCTGCAATTGTTCCATTTATAACTTTTATTGTTTTTTATGCTACCGATAGCAACAAGACAGGGTACGTGCAAAGTCTGGGCATATCACTGGATGCTTTCGGAAAAATAAAGGGGTGGACTTGTATAATTCCGGTTCCCTTCTTTCTTGTAATAGGGCCGCTGATCGACCGCTTCCATCCACTCAGGGTTGTTATCGTGGGACTTTTTGGCATTTGTGCCACGTTTTTTCTTAGCTTTATCTTCGTCAAAAACGAGCAGACCCTGCTCGTTTTCTGGCTTACTAACACAGCTGTCACGGCCGTTTTCCTTGTGGGTTATCTTGCCATGTTCGCTCGATTACTGCCTCAAAACAAATACGGTCAGTTTTTTTCAGCGAATCAGTTATTCTTTTGCGCAGGCTTGATGTTCGCTCCGGTTCTATGCGGCTGGTTGCTTGAGGTAGTCAAAAATTACAGATATATTTTTTTATGGTCAGGTTTTTTTGCTCTTCTTGGTCTTTGTGTGGCAATAGCCGTTTTTTATCACTGGCGGCGGCTTGGTGGAGATAAAAACTATATTCCGCCTGAGTTGTTGCATGAGAATAGCAGTGCTGTATCGGAAATGAAAGCTTAAGGTTAGACAGTTGCAGTGATGAATGGCATCAATCCTGATCTTAACTTTTTCTTAGATCGAAAGTTTGTAAGTGCAAATGGAAAACATTAGGAATAATATTGAAATAATGGGAAGTAAACCGCTCTCGATTGGGAAATACGGTATTCTTTAATCGGAAATCGCCTTATGTCCGATAAATAGTGTATATGAAAGATTATACGTTGTCAAAAGAGAAAATAGCTGAATTGGAAAAGTTTCATTGTTCCCTGCGTGACAAACATCAGGCTGACCGCGTTAAAGCGGTCATTGCTTTATCCAAAGGATGGTCGGCGGCTCAGGTAGCGGAAATTCTTCTCTTTGACGAGAAAACTTCCCGGCACTATTTCGAGCGTTATCAGCAAGGCGGTCTGGCGGCGTTGCTGGATGACAACTATTCCGGAGCAGAGCCAATGCTCAACACGCATCAAATGAGTGAGCTTGAAGGTTATCTTGAAGAATATATTCTGCTCGATGCCAAATCGGTCATTGCTCATATTGACAAGCTGTATGGGGTACATTATTCAGTCAGCGGGGTCACCGACTTGCTGCATCGCCTTGGATTTTCCTACAAGAAACCGACGCATGTTCCCGGCAAACAAGACCCTGTCAAGCAACAGGTGTTTGTCAGGCAATATGATCGCATTAAGGCTCGTAAAAGCGAAAACGACCCAATCTATTTCGCTGATGCAACCCATCCGCAGCACAACAGCATTCCATCTTACGGCTGGATAAAGAAGGGGCAGGAAAAAGAACTGAAAGCCAACTGCGGTCGTCAGCGGTTAAATATTAATGGCGCTATCAACATCGAAACGCTGGAGTCAACGACAGGTTTTTATGATACGATCAGTGCTGATTCAGCGATTGATTTATTTTCTAAAATAGAAGCGAAGCATCCGAATGCGAAAGTTATTTATATCATCGTTGACAACGCACGGTATTACCATTCTCGTTTGCTGAAAAAAATGCTTAAGGGAACAAAGATTAAATTGATATTCCTGCCGCTCTATTCGCCAAATTTGAATCTGATTGAGCGGTATTGGAAGTTTTTCAAGAAAAAAGTGATGAACAATCGTTACTATGAAACATTCGGAGAATTCAAGCGTGCATGCGAAAGCTTTTTCAGAAAGCGGAAGAAATACTTGCCGGAATTGCAGTCGCTACTGACAGAAAACTTCCACATTCAGGCCGCTTGAAAACAGGAAAACTCAATCGCAAGTAGTATAAGTATGAATAATACGTCAAGAGAACGTGTGCTGACTGCCTTTACGCATGAAGAGCCGGATCGGGTTCCGATGTGGTGCGGAGCGTCCGTAGAATTCTGGGATAAATGTAAAAAGCATCTCGGTTTGGATGACGAAGCTTTAAGAATAAGATTTCATGATGATTTTCGGCGTGTTTTTGCAAAATTGAATATGCCTCAATCAAATGCTAAACATGGAATTACTTATACAACACCTTTCGGCATAGAACGTCACGGAATGGGATATGGTCAGCCTATTTCGCATCCACTGGCAAATGCCGATTTAAAACAAATACACGATTATCCCTGGCCTGCCCCAGCATGGATTGATGTGTCTAACATTAGAATCGATGCACAAAGATACAATAAGCAATATGCGATTCTTGGTGGGGATTGGTCCCCGTTTTGGCACGATGCCATAGATATGCTCGGTATGGAAAATATGTTTATCAAAATGTATTCTGAACCAAAACTTATAGATGCGGTATTGGGGCATGTTGTGGATTTTTATGCCGCTTCAAGTCAGAAGATTTTTGATGCCGCCGCCAATGAGATAGATATTTTTTTCATAGGTAATGACCTTGGAAGCCAAACAGGCCCTTTGCTTGGCGAATCTTTTTTCAGGAGATTTCTGCTGCCTCATTTAAAAAGGCTTATAGATTTAGGACACTCTTATAAGCTTAAGGTTATGATGCATTGCTGCGGTGGTTTTGCACCATTGATACCGGCCATGATTGAGGCCGGCCTTGACGGACTTCACGCTATACAGACCAGTTGTTTCGGTATGGATTTAAAAACTCTCAAGTCTCAATTTGGCAGTAAATTAGTCTTTAATGGTTGTATTGACTCGCATCGTATTTTGATAGATGGCTCTGTTGATTATGTAAAACAAGAAACTAAAAAAGTACTGGATATAATGATGCCGGGCGGTAGGTTCATTGCAGGAGCCAGCCATGATACGATTCTCGAAGAAACACCTGTTGAGAATATTTTGGCTATGTTTGATACTCTTTGGGAAAATGGAGCTTATAAAAAATGAAGTCGAAAGAAAGAATGTTAAGAGCTTTAAATCTTGAAAAGCCCGACCGGTTGCCTGCTACAATTCATCAGTGGCAGCAATATCATCTTGATGCTTTTATGAGCGGTGTGGATGTACTAACCGCATTTAAGCAGGTAGGTCTTGACGCAGCTCTGCAATATTTTGAAGCAATGGGACAGTTCTGGATACCTAATGCTGAAAAGTATGTCGTACAAAGTTCTCAGTGGCGAGAAGAAATCAAAGTGCTTAAAAGCGACCCTCAAGACAAAATACTCGATCATTTAATACATACGCCTGGCGGAACATTGACCTACAAAACAGGCGGAAACCTGACCACTACATGGATACTTGAATATCTTATCAAGAAGCACGATGATGTAGAACTGGTTGATAAATATATGCCTGTTGCAAAACTCAATAAGGAAAACATCTCAAAGCAATATAATGCTCTGGGTGATGCCGGAATACTTCGCGGATTTGTCTGGGGCGATCAGGCTGGCTGCTGGCAACACGCCTGTTGTCTGATGGATGTTCAGCGGCTTATTCTTGAGGCAATGGATAATCCCGACTGGGTTCATAGACTTCTCAAAGCACTTCTTAAAAAGAAACTGCGGTTTATTGAAGAATCGCTCGAAAACACAAAATTCGACCTGATAGAGACTGGCGGCGGTGCTTCAAGCGATACGCTGATTTCTCCTGCGATGCACAAAGAATTCTGCCTACCTTATGATAAGCAGATACATGATGCTCTGCACCGTATCGGGCATAAAAGTACGTATCATACCTGCGGGGGTATGAAAAATATTCTGGATTTGATTATAGCTAATGGAACGGATGCCTCTGAAACTCTTTCACCATGTGGCACTGGTGGTAATATCACTGAGCCGCAAAAAGTCCAGCAGGCTTTTGCGGGCAAAGTTGCGATGATTGGCGGAATGGACCAGTTTAATATTCTTACAAATGGCACAAAAGAAATGATTAAAAACGAAGTCTGTCGTCTTTTTGAAGGTTTTGGCAAAAATGGTGGATATATTATGTCAGCCAGCGACCATTTTTTTGATGTACCGGTTGAGAATCTAAAGGAATTTGCCGATGAAGCAAAAAGATGTATTTATTAAAATTATGACAAAAAAATGAGGTGCTGAACGGATGCATAGTGTCCTTTCGGTAAGCCTGAAAAATCTTAAATTTCTTAAAATGTTATAAAAAAATGTACGAAAGATCCTTGACACTACCAATGGTTCTGCTGACGACGAGTATGATAGCACCAGCGAAAAACTATTTCATGCAGGCTTGCCGAAAAGACACGGCCGTGCATGAGGCAGAGGCTGCCGGTTTGAAAGTAAGCGATTTTGTAGTCTTAAGAAGCCTTACCGATGGCAATATCGTCCCAGACGAACTGCACATGAAGCCATAGACCGAGTTGCCAATGCAATTACATATCATGAGGTGCGAATAATTGACCTTGATTTACGCGCCTACTTTGACAATGATACGATTGTATATTGCTCAGAATAAACTTCATTCATGAGTTACTTATCAAGCAATTGTATGTCCCTTAAAGCGTAACTTCCCGAGCAAATGCACCCCTGTAAAAAATTATGCGGCGAGGTCGTCTTCTGCAATTTTCGCCTTTTTTAGCGGTGGTTTCCAATTGCTCGGCAGCAACTCATCTATCCGGCTCTGAGGATGCGTGCTGACTTTCGTAAGAACATCCCTAAAATACTCAAATGGATCAATATCATGCAGTTTACAGCTGGCAACCAAACTGTAAATTATCGCTGCTCTCTCGGCTCCGGCTTCGCTGCCGGCAAACATATAATTGCGTCTTCCGATCACCACCATCCTGAGTACGCGTTCTGAAAGATTATTATCTATTTCCAGCGTCGGATCATCACAATATCTTTGCAATGCCTCCCATTGATTCATGGCATAAGTTATTGCCTTGCCCATAGGACTCTTAGGCAAAACCTGATCCTTATATTCATTCAAAACTG
>Ga0209417_1002008_pt1 | contig 33940 bp, 34 predicted proteins | sample RifGroF2_FD_184002 | JGI IMG/M metagenome (GOLD analysis project Ga0209417, IMG submission 184002) | Groundwater microbial communities from Rifle, Colorado, USA - Groundwater F2 (SPAdes) (version 2) | ecosystem: Environmental > Aquatic > Deep subsurface > Groundwater | place: Rifle, Colorado... | reverse complement strand
GCGTTCAGAAAACCAGACATCAAAGATAATTTTGTACTCAGCCAGCGTCTCTTCCTGCTCCTCACGAAGCCGATGGTATGCATATTCAGAGAAATAACAAACATCATTCTTTTCCAGAGCGCTACGCACCACATCGGGCACAGCAGAAGTCATTTCGCGCGCCATTTGCAACAGATATTCACCATGGTACGAATCTTCAGGCAATTCAACCTGCTCGCCCAAGACCTGACGGCAGCGAATCATTAAAGACATACCAAGAGTAGTAATCTGCTTACCTGCATCATTGACATAGAATTCTTTAACAACCGTATTGCCCAAAAAGCGCAAAACATTCCCCACCACATCGCCGATAATACCGCCACGACCATGACCAATATGAAGCGGGCCAGTTGGATTAGCACTCACAAACTCAACAGAATAGGAACGGATCTGATACCGCTCTCTAGAAGAAGCAAGCGCTGATGAAATATTCGCGGCATATCGCTGCGCCTCTTGCGCAAAACATGCATCTGTAAGAAAAAAATTTAAAAAACCCGGGCCTGCAACTTCAAGTCGCTCAACAGCTAAATCCGAAAAATGCGCTGCTATTTCCTGCGCTATTAAACGAGGCGACTTTCCTAGAGCGCGCGCCAAAACCATTGCCGCATTAGAAGAAAAGTCTCCAAAGCCATCCTTGCGTGCATCATCCTGGAGAACCATCATTACATCAGATATAGCAACCTCATTCAAGGAGAAATAGCGACGCAAGAATGAAAAAAATCTGGCTGAAAGCTCATCAAACGGTGTCATCATACCAATTAAACCTTCTCTGTAACATTGTCCGCGAGGTAAAGATATCCCCACAATACCTGCAATGATTCCATATCCATCTGCTGCGCGCGCAAAGACAAGATCTCATCAGGCACCGCAGCTATTTCGTAATGAAAAGATTGAAGATTATTTTTTATTGTACGGCGAGGCTGTGAAAAACAGCGACGAACAAATTTCCAAAATTCTTCCTCGTTCACGAGTGTATCACGAACTACCCGTGGCTTAAAGTACACAAGCCGGGAATCAACTTTCGGCGCAGGAACAAACACGGTAGGAGGAACCTTCGAGAGCAACTTAAATTCAAACGCATGCTGAAAATAGAGCGAAATAAAACCTAAAGAACGCCCACCTTTTGCAACCAGCTTTTGAGCGACCTCTTCCTGAACCATCACTACCCCCTCAACAAGGAGATGTGCAAAGGCACGAAAACGATGAAAAATAGGGAATGTTACTTGGTATGGTAAATTTGCAAGCACGGTCCAAGCAGCATCGCTGCCCAATCGTGAAAGATCAACATCAAGAAAATTTTCTTCAAAGATATGCAACCTGCCATCAGGAAATTTAGCATTAACTACCGCCGCCCAATCAGGATCAATCTCAAAAACCCACAGTCGATCAACCGGTTGCTGCAGAATTGCCCCCGTCAAAAAACCATCCCCGCATCCAATCTCTAACACCTTTGCAGGTGGAGCAAGTTGAACATGTCGGATCATATCTTCAACCACTAGGTCACTACGTAAAAAATGTTGTCCATGATGCTTTTTAAGCGAGACGCCAGCAAGCTTAGGATACGGTCGATTGGGGTGATACTTCATTCCTTCCTCTATCGCAACACGGTATCACGGAAGAAATCAAGGTTCTCTAAAACCTTGCCCGCACCATTGACCACACACAACAAAGGATCCTCTGCCAGTTGTACAGGCAGCCCTGTTTCACGCGCAATAAGGTGGTCTAAACCACGCAGCAAGGAACCACCTCCCGCAAGCATAATGCCCCGATCAACAAGATCTGAGGAAAGCTCTGGCGGCGTATTTTCAAGCGCCACACGAACAACCTCGATAATGCTTGCAATCGTCTCAAGCAAGGCTTCATTAACTTCAACACTGGTAAGGGTAATCATCTTGGGCACACCAGTTACTAAATCCCGTCCCTTAACCTCCATAACCTGCGGTTCACCTTCAACAAGAACCGTACCGATATTCATTTTTATTTGCTCAGCTGTGCGATCACCAATAAGCAAGTTGTACTTACGTTTGACATAGTTAACAATCGCCTGATCCATCTCGTCGCCGCCCACACGAATAGAGCGACAAAAAACAACATCTTTGAGCGTAATAATAGCAACTTCGGTCGTGCCTCCACCAATATCAACGATCATACTTCCTGTCGGTTCATGGACTGGCAGACCTGCACCAATAGCAGCAGCCATCGGCTCCATAATGGTAAACACTTCCCTGGCGCCAGCTTCACGCGCTGAATCTTCAACGGCGCGACACTCAACCTGTGTAATACCCGAGGGTACCCCAATAACCATACGAGGACGAAAAAGTGATTTACGATCATTGTTAGCGCGCAAGATAAAATATCGCAACATACTCTGCGCAAGCTCAAAATTTGCTATAACCCCATCACGCATAGGACGAGACGCAACAATGCTCTCGGGTGTTTTACCCAACATCTCCTTGGCTTCGCGACCAACCGCAAGCACATGGGTACTCCCCGACCTAACCGCAACAACCGATGGCTCATTTAAGACTATTCCCCGACCAGGAACATAAACTACCGTATTGGCCGTACCCAAATCAATTGCTACATCACTAGAAAATAGCCGAGCCAGGCGACGCGCTGGCATAAAACGTTCTATCATCTTTTTTCTTCCCGTGCACTACACTCAAACCTTACGACTAAAACGATGTTTCAAGGCCAATTGAAATACCAAAGGACTTAAAAGAGCGCTTTCCCACGAACCATGCCGTGGGTACATCTACCGTTGCCGCAATCACCGGCTCCCATCCACGAATCTTTTTTCCACGACTAAAATCATACAAAACACCCGCATGTACCCGCTCAGAACCCCATTCAGAAGCGTCCTGATACCGTGTCATTTCTGGCTGCTTATTTTGCACTACTGGCTCATAGGCGACAGGAAGTACGCGGTCTTTGGCATGCCAAACAAGCGTATATCCAACTCGAAAACCAAGTCCATCACGCATACCTTCAAAGACTATGTACGGTGAAAGCGCAAAGGTAAATCCAGGATTGACCCAAAGGCTACCAACCAAAGACCCAAATCGCCACGGTTCCCGCTCAATACTCATACGTTCATTTAAATCAGACGTCGCAAAGCGTTTTTGCACACGCCCGATCAAAAAGAACCAAATATCTTTTTTAAGCAAGACTTCAGCAGAGCCCTCAAAGTACCATCCAAAACCCGGGTTGCCAAAAGGCAGAGAAGCAGGGTTTGCAATATCACGCTTACGCCCCGTAGGAAGTACCGCACCAATTTCGGCACCAAGCGAAATATACCGACACCAAAGGAAATAATCTCGATCAAAATATAGCCGTGCAAAGAGCTCCGCATCAGTCGAACCCGATCCTTGCCAACATGCTGGCTCCAGATCAAGCGCCTGATGTAATGAAGATTGCAATGCTATCAATTCCTGTTCGTCTCCATATCCATTAACCACTGCGTCAAACGAAGTCGTATCCCGAATAAGCTCAAGCTCCGAATCAACCTCCATGGCACCAATACGGCCACCAAAGCCGAAGCAACTACGCGGAGAAAAATAAGCAGTAAAAGCTATTCCCTTACCAACCATCCGCCCTCGCGTAATATATGGGCCATCAAGCAGTTTAGACTGCCATTCACTCTTGATCAACGAAGTATTCCGTCGACCTGAAGCAACGACCGCATCATCAAGGTAACGCAAACCGTATGCAGCACCATCATAGGCAAATAGCTCGCATTCCTCCCCATACTCATTAAAGGATTTGTCCGCCAACAATATATACGGTTGCAAATTAACAGCGCACGATTTACGCTCTCCAATCAAAGGATTTCGTTCAAGAAAGGGGACAAAAAAGCGCTGGTCAACCGTCATAGCGCCCAAAGAAAACGCCAGTGCAACCGGCGCTAATGCGACCCAACCGATAGTTTTTAGTAATAAATTTTGTACGTGATTCCGCATACTTCAGCTTCCTACTTGGAAAATACTACGTTCCTTTCATACTAGTAAGGATACGATTTTTCCTATTTTTTGAAAGCAAAAGCCGTGGTTGCCGGAAAAAGCGTTCTATGTTACTACAGTAATCGTACTATGTACTCGACATATCCGGGGGAGGTATAATGTCCTTTTCTAACGTTCAAGCCGTGGTATTAGCCGCCGGCAAATCAGCGCGGTTTAATACAAAAAAAACAAAACTCTGTCACATTATTTGTGGCCAAGAGTTAATAGCCTATCCCGCAAAACTCTTAACAAAAATGCACATTCCTACCATTTGCGTTGTAGGACACCAAAAAGAAGACATCATCGCGACCCTTGCATGCCATGATATTCCCAATATCACGTATGTTGAACAAAAGGACGCCAAAGGCACTGGTCATGCCTTACTTTGCTCATTGCCAAGCACTTCTGCCGAACACATCTTAGTAATGAACGGAGATGTACCGCTTATCACCCAAGAATTACTCGAAACATTGCTCGAAAAACACATGCACGAAGAAGCTGCCGCTAGCTTTATTATTTCCCACAGCTTTTCACCATCATCCTCAGGATATGGCCGTGTCGTAAAACATGGCGAATCGGTTGAAATCGTCGAAACCAAGTACAATCCTGATGCGTTTACCGAAAGCAATTTCATCAACGCGGGTATTTATGTATTTAAAAAATCATTCTTGGACCAGACGTTAACTGAACTTGCACCAGATCCAACATCAGGTGAAATTTTCATTACCGATTTAATTGGCGCAGCTAACGCACAAGGCAGCCGCGTATGCACCATAACAGCTCCATTTGACACCATTCGCGGCGTCAATAACCTCAAGGACCTCTGGGCTGTTGAGCACATCAAACGCTCAGAACTCATTACCCACTGGATGAACCATGGAGTCCGCTTCATCGCAGCACAAAACGTCTACTTGGATCTGAATGTTACCATTGAAAACGACACCGTTATTTGGCCAGGATGCATTCTTACCGGCAACACTCATATCGGTCATGGCTGCTCAATCGGCGCCTATTCATGCATTACCGACAGCACCATCCACGACGGCGCGCTCATACAACCACACAGCGTAATTATCAACTCAATCGTTCACCAAAGCGCTGAAGTTGGACCATTTGCCAAATTACGGTCAAGCTCAGTCGGCGAACGAGCAATTATTGGTAATTTCGTTGAAATGAATCGAAGCTCCGCCGGCGCACGCACCAAAGCCAAGCACCTAACCTACATGGGCGACACCTGTATTGGCATGCAAGCAAACATTGGCGCCGGAACTATTACTTGTAACTTCGATGGAATTTCGAAACATAAAACCGTTATCAAGGATCGGGCCATGATCGGCAGCAACAATGCACTTATTGCCCCAATAACCATTGGCAAAAATGCCGTCACCGGGGCAGGTTCCGTACTAACAGAAGATGTTCCTGATAATGCATTTTCAGTCAGTCGCTCGCCACAATCAACACGGGATAATTATTCCGAAACATTGCGGCACAACACGCTCGCCAAAACATACCCGGAAAAATCTGAACCTCAAGAACAGGCGGCATGATAACTTTTGTTCACACTGCCGACCTTCACTATGGAGTAGAAAACTACGGACGTGTGGATCCTCAAACAGGGATCCACACCCGGCTGCTTGATTTTCATAACGCATTCTCTTTTGTCGTAACAAAAGCCATAGAACACAATGTCGACTTCTTTTTAATGTGTGGGGATGCCTACAAAACAGCACATCCGACACCTACCCAACAGCGCCTACTTCTGGAAAACCTCTTACGGTTGTATCAAGCAAAAATTCCTGTTATCCTCATTGTTGGCAACCACGATATACCCGGAAGCTTCGGCAAATCACATACGCTAGACCTCTTTGATAAGCTTCCCGTGGAGGGCTTTCATGTAGTTAGCAAGCCAACCTTGCTCATCGTATCGACCAAAAACGGCCCTGTACAAATCATTGGTATTCCCTGGCCCACGAGAAATACGCTATCGCTTAATCAGGCACCATTAAGCACGCGAAGCGGCCAAATAACTCAAGAAATAAGTCGTCTTCTTAGTACTGAGATGCAAAAGCTTGCTGCTCAACTCAATCCTCACAACCCAACGATTCTTGCAGGACACCTTACCGCAAGCACGGGAACGTTCTCTGGATCTGAAAAATGTGCCACTACCGGACAAGATCCAATCTTTCTTCCCTCACAACTTGCACTTCCCGGGATCGATTACATCGCCCTTGGCCACCTGCACAGGTATCAACAAGTTAATCCTGCACAAACACCGCCAATTGTTTATTCCGGATCAGTAGAACGAATCGATTTTGGAGAAATTAAAGACACCAAAGGATTTTGCTTAGTTACGATCCCCAACAAAAGCATGGCACGGGTTACTTTTGTGCCAACGCCCGTGCGCCCTTTTGTGGAAATACGACTCACGCTCAACGCGACAACTCAACCGACGCAACAGCTTGTTCAAGAAATTGCCCGCCATAATATACACAAAGCTATTGTTAAGATAACGTACATAATACCACCGGACGTAACACAACCTGTTGATTTAAAGGCTATTCATGCGGCCTGTAGTCATGCACATCACATTGCCTGTATTATTCCGATAGTTCAAAACACCCCGCGCCCCATCAGGGCCCGCCTATCGACGCAAATGAGCACCCAAGAATCGCTTGTGACCTTTCTACAAACCCAAGAAGTTAGCGAGGGTAAAATAAAACGAATTCAACAAAAGCTTCAGCGCATCATTGATTCTTCTGAATTACCGCAAGATACCCTTATTGAACAGGTTCTTGCACACCATCGCCAAGAACCTCTAATCGATCAGATTCGTGACTAAATCGAATCAAAGCACGGTCTAACAGCATCTTTTGATAATCTGTCATAACAGTTATAAAACGCTGTTGTCCCAAAACCATCGCCGCTTCATCAAGCCGGCTTTCAACAGGGATCAAAGCCCGATCGTACTTTTCAACCAGACGCGTTAACTCGATTCCCTCATCGGTAACTTCACGTCCAACTAATTTGCCCAGAGGTTCATTAAGAACAAACTGCTTATCAGCAGGTAGCTCAGACTCGCGCACCTCAAAAGGCTCTTCCCATGAAAGTGAGTCAAGCTCTGTAGGTGTCCAGGCATCTCCTTTGTCTTGGTCCGCAGGAACGGCAACCTGCTCCAATACCAATAGCGCGTCATCATAGCGAGGGTGCTCTTCTAGATACGTGACCATTTCTTCTTTTTGAACCACCATGCGCTTGTCAGAACGAACTCGAAAATCAACGATCTGTTCAATAATTTGTCGACGACGAAGCGCTTCAAGCCCTTCCTCAAGTGAATATCCAAATTCTTCAAACATGCGCAACATCTCAGAACGGGGGATGCCGCGGGTTTTCTGTAATTTAGCCATAAAATCTTCCGCGTCTTCTCGGGTTACTGAAATACCCAATGTCTGAGCATCAATAATCATAAGCTCTTCTAGTACTTTATCCTTGAGCGTCGCAAAGCCGCCTCCAAGCATCGGACGCCGAATATCAGAAAGTGTGACAACTTCGGCTGCATCGGCATGATAGATAACCGCAAGTATCTCATCCGTTAATTCTTGATGCTGCCCTTGCGTCTGACCAAACATTGTTGTGTAGCCACCCAAACAGATAATTAATGCCGTTAAAATAGACATAACCATGGTTATACACCCTCTATAAAAGACCTATCTATGAACGTCTGCCCGACTGCTCTGGTTATACAATCAATGTATACAAAAAAGAGAGAGAAGCAAAAATGCTTCTCTCTCAGTAGAATATAAAAATTATTATACGAACTATTCAGTAACCTCAGCGGCATCATCAAACGCTTCCTCTTGGATTAAATCACCAAGCTCGCAAGCACCCATACCAACCAATTCTTTTAATGCTTCTTCGTTCATAACCGCCTTATAGCGCTCTTTAAGTTCTTTCAGCTTTTCTGGGAAGCGTGATCCAAAGCGCTCTGCAGCTATAATATCTTTAACTTCTTTGGCGACTGCCGCAAAGTCAGCAAATTCAGGCTCAGTACGAGAAATGCCTTGAACAACATAAAAGCTCTTTTTATCAGCTGCTGGAGTCATATCAAATGAAGGAAGATCTTTCATGCCCAAAACTTTTTGAACAACCATAAAATCAACATTCGATGACCATGGACTTACTGGGCCCAAATCTTCAAGCGTTGCTTTAACTTCTTTCGCAGCCTTTTCTAAACTTCCCGCTTTTTTGGCCTTTGCCAAAAGATCTTTAGCTGCGCTCTCACTTGAAAGTTTTACCGCCTTACTAATAACCCCATCTGGTTGTGACAAGAATGGTGGACGCCGGAAGTTAAAGTTCGCAGAACGATTATTAATATAAAACTCTTCAGCTTCCTGATCCGCAGGAGCAAACTCCACTAACATGCGATTTACAAATTCGCGGACGCGCAGTTGACGAGCAACATCATGCGTAATTTTCTCTAGCTCTTTATTAAATTCTTTGGTGTTATCCCAACCTTGACTTTTGACGTATTCTTCAATGATTGCGCCTTCGACAAGACTATCCGCAACACGTGAGCAGATATTCATCTTGTCTTTTGCCGGCATTGCGTCAAATGCTTGGTCAAGCGCCTGCTGACGTTTAAATTGTTCAAACGTATCTTTAAACTCATCAACCGTTACCGCAGTTTTGCCATTAATCGTGACAAACGCTGGCCCAGAGGATTTACTCGACATTGAGGAAGAACCACCCCCAAACCATGTGCACGACGAAAGAACTGCCAATGCTGGTATCAAAAGAAGAGCTAACGAAAGCTGCTTGTTCACCATACTATTCCTTTACCTATCCTGTAAAACGGATACAAACTTCAATCTTCAAGGGGGAATATTACCACAGATAACCGTGCATGACAAAGAATACCTGGAACGCTATCCGCGCGCTGAAACGACCACAGAAACACGTTTAGCTCCTGCTCGATACAATAGGCGTGCTAACGCTACAACGGTAGCACCGCTGGTCACTACATCATCAACCAAAAGCAACGACCGGCCGCTACAAAGAAGCTTCTGCTGTTCATTCACAAAGGCAAAGGCATCAGCCACATTGTCCAAGCGAGGTGCAACGCCACCTATTTCTGCTTGAAATTTCGTTTGCTTAGTTCGTGTTAAGGGAAGGAACAGAGGAAGCGCATGGTGCATACAAACAGCTCGCGCCATAATTTCGGCCTGATTAAAACCACGCCGCCACCAACGTGTCCAATGCAGAGGAACCGGAACAACCCCATCAAACAAATCCCAAGGACATGGCGCACGCTGCGCCACAAGCTCACCAAGCTGCCAGGCAGCAGTTCTTTGACTATGGTTTTTGGCACGAACAAGCCGCTGCACAACGCCCTCATATCGAGTAACGCTATATATAGCTATAGAACGAGACCGTCCAATCTCGATATCTTGCGAAACCGTGGGCGTTAGAGCAGCTAAACATTCAGAGCACAAAGGGGTCGCATCATCAATAAACCTGCGGCATCCCGGACAAAAGGAAGGGTATATCAAATTCGAGAATAGAGTAACAATACGATTAACCTGCATGAGCACGCATATCAAATAAAAAACGGCGTCAGCAAGCTTACCAGAACGTGTGTCAACGTACCCGCCGCAAGATCATCGGCTATGATACCCCACACCCGAGGCAAAACACGCGCCTGGCGTATGCCAAACGGACGCAAAGTATTTAGCAAAAGATATACCAAAAACGCGATAGCATACATTAACGGGACTCGAGGCGCTGCATGCACACAAATCATAGCGCCTAAAGTCCAATCAAGAACTATGTGCGGCGCAACTGGCACTTCACCATACCAGACAACCCGCGTATCCTTCAATGCCCCCTGCAAAATAAGAATCACCAGCCCTATAATTAGAAACTCAAGCCCTGCAGCGGGAATACTACCAACTCTATTGGCTATCATTGGCAAAAACCACATCAAAGCAAACCCTAAACCGCCAACTACTGGTCCGCCTTCTGACCATGAACCCACAGGACCCAAGGTCGCCAAAAAATACGCAATACTACTAAACTTTTTCATAGACTAACTCACGAAGTAACAACAGACACACACCACTGACAACCGCAATATCAGCAAGGTTAAACAGGGGAAATGCGAGACCTATATTACCAAGATCAATAAAATCAACCACACCACCAACATGCATAAGGCGATCTAAAATATTGGCTAATGCACCACTTACCAAAAGCACTTCAGGCAAGATATTAAGCCCTTTTAAGAATCGCACACGGGCGGATATCACAAAAATAGCTGCAACTAGCAACGCCAAAAAACCAAACAACATACCAGAAAGAATTCCCTGAGAACCAATACCCCAAGAAACGCCATAGTTAACTACCACAAGCCATGGCCGTGCGTGCAAGATCCACCACTTACTCACCACATCAGCCACGATGATTCCGGTTGCTAAAAGCATATACGTCCGCATCCGCATCAGCGAACCTCCCCACCCAATGATCGTACCAGTGCAACAACAGCTGCCTGTATCTCATCCAAGGCCTCTTTGGTCAATGTTTCGTCATCATCCTGGACTAAATAGCGAATAGTAACCGAACGCGCATCCTTCCACTCAGGCTTTTCGAACATATCAACCAAAGCAACTTCACGAATACGCGCATCAAGCGAAGCAATAGAATTTTGCAGCTGGGCAACACTTGTGGTGTATGGCGCAAAGATGCTGACATCAAAAAAGGTCGCTTGATAGCGAGAAAGAGGCCGATACGTTGGCTGTGTTCGATATACATCAGATATAAATGCTGCCGTATTTACCTCAAAGGCAAAACAACAGGCACGTCCAGCCACAAGACGCTGTAGTAAAGCCTTCTCAATGGCACCAAAGTGCCCAAGAAACTCATCATCAATCCACAACTCAGCACTATGTGTCGGATCAAACCATGCCGGACAAGTCAAAGCGTTGGCCGGACGCCATTCAGGATAAACGCCGCACAAATCAAAGAGTGAGACTAACGATTGCTTTGCCTGGTAAAAATCAAGTCCTTTACGAGCAAACATTACACCGGCTAACTGTTCCTGTTCGCGCGGTAAACTATCACTTTCATTCTCAAAACGCCACGTGCGCGCTACTTCAAAAAACCTTAGTTCATCACGCAAAATCGCATTGATAGAAATCGCCTGCAGCAAGTGGGGAATAAGCGAGGTTACCAATCGACGATAATTTTCTGAAATCGGATTTTTCAACTCCTGCGCTCGACCAACTGCAAGATCAACTTCGCGTAAAAATGTCTCATCGTAGAGCGAATAACGTGAAACTTCATGCATCCCACAGCCAAATGCGCAATGATGTTTAATCGCCCGGCGCCGCATCGCCACACTTAAATCAAATGGCTTCATCTGCCGACTTGGCAAAACCTGAGGAATTGCATCGTATCCAACAAAACGAGCCACTTCCTCAATAAGATCTTCGGGAATACGAACATCCTTAAAACTACGGAAAAGTGGTACATGGACCTGATACACGACCCCGCCTGCTACCTGTTCAGTACGCACCCCAAAACCCAGCCGCTCAAAAATCGCAACAACATCAGGTTCCACCACTGAATATCCAAGTTTTTCAACCAACGTCTTGTGCGCAAGAGTAATAACCGTATCATCAAAAACCTTACCAAGCGAAATCACTGAGTCATCCGCAATGCCTGGTATGTCCTCTTTTTTCATCACCGACAAAAAGCGTTCAATAGCTGTTACATTGGCATGAGGATCAAGTCCCTTTTCAAAGCGCATAGAACTTTCGGTGCGCACCTTAGCACGCTGGGCACTTATTCGAATAGCTGTTGGATCAAAATGCGCTGCTTCTAAAATAATCGAATTAGTCTGTGCAGTTATTGAGCTTTGAAGCCCCCCCATAACGCCGGCCAGCGAAAGGACGCGAGCCTGATCAGCAACAACACAATCCTGCGAAGAAAGCGTTATATTACTACCATCAAGCAATACCAATGACTCGCCATCACGTGCGCGGCGAACAACCAGCTGCTCACCAACAACCTTATCTGCATCAAATGCATGCATAGGATGACCAAGGTCAAACATGACATAATTAGTTGTATCAACGATAGCACTAATTGGCTTACCGCCAACTCGAACAAGCCGGCTACTCATCCATATCGATGATGGGCGGGAGCTAACACCCTGCACCTTAATCGCTGCAAAGCGATTACAAACTTCAGGATCTTCAATGACTGCTAAATCAGATGAATGCGCAAAATGACAAATCGGTAGCGAAGAAGAAATCTGCTCTTCCGAAAGGAGCTTAACCTTTAAAATAGCAGCAATTTCGCGCGCAAAGCCACGATGCCCCCACAAATCTGGTCGATTAGTAAGCGACTTGTTGTCAATATCAATTATCCAGTCTTCCGAATCCAGTTCCCGGCGCCATGTTCCGCCTATTTGTCCCTCAGCAACAAAGACTTCAGGAAAACTTCCTTCACGCACACCTGCTAAATCAGCAAAGCTTGCCCACCGATAACCGCCTTCATAAGATACTAAAAGCACCTGCGATCCAATTCGAAGTTCAGAACGCAAAGAAAGCGCAACCGTTTTGTTTTTTTCAGCAATATGAAGTGTCGTCGTTGTTGCATCAACAGAAGAAACGGTTCCCACAAAAAATCGCTCCCAATCAAAGCGATGATGGGCAACTCCATCAATTTCCGCCGTTGTTTTACCCAATGCGGTGATCAGATGTTCAAAATCAACTGCAGAACGATCCGCTTCAATGTGATCAAACACCCACGACATAGAAAGTTTCATCTGTTCTTCCACAAGAAAAAGCTCTACACTACAACCAGTATTGGTTAGGTTACTCAAAAAGCCCAAGAGCAGCAAACCAAACCCCTTCAAAAAAACGCCCGCATACTACTATGCAAACAAGGAAGAATGACATGGCTACATCCCGCCCAAATATCGTACAGGAGCAGGTACAACTCGCGTCAAAAACATGGTTTGAAACCGGGGGGCCAGCACGTTTTTTCGCCGAACCAAAAACCACTACAGAACTGATTGAGATCGTTGCCTGGGCCCATTCAAATGGTATACCTTTCTGCATGCTAGGCAAAGGCGCCAACGTTCTAGTGAGCGATCGCGGTTTTGATGGTCTGGTAATCCATCCCAAAATAAATACCATCACTACCACACCACAGGACGCAAGCGCTGTGCAGGTAACCGCTGGAGCAGGCGTCGAAATTGATAATTTTATTGCATACTGCCTTGATCACAACATACTCGGGTTTGAAGAATTTAGCGCAATTCCGGGCACCATTGGTGGCGCCGTATTCATCAACATTCATTATTTCGCCGCATCACTCAGCGACTTCCTTGTCAGTGCAACCTTACTTGAAACAACAACCGGTGCGCTACTAACCGTCGAAAAGGACTGGTTCCAATTTGGATACGATTACTCGCAACTTCATAACAGCAATTTTATTGTCGTAGACGCTACCTTCAAACTCACACAAGGCAATGCCCTTGATGGTGCCTTTGCTCGTGGCCGCTCAGTCGAAATATCACGCCACCGCAAACAGCGCTATCCCTATAAAGGAACCTGCGGTAGCTTTTTCAAAAATTTTTCGCCAGACCAAGTTACCCAAACAAGCAATGGACGCAAAGCAATCTGGGTTGCCTACTATCTTGATAAGCTCGGAATTAAGGGCGAATTATGTGTCGGAGGCGCATGTATTTCTCATCAACACGCCAACATGGTCGTCAACAAGGGGGATGCCACCTCCAACGACATTGTTCAACTTGCACGTCTCATGCAGCAAAAAATGCACGCGGCTTTTGGTCTCATTCCCGAACCAGAGTGCCAATTCATCGGTTTTGATGAATACCCGTTGCTCCGCTCCAGGTAGAAACGACTTGCATTAAAATTCTTTTTGTATAAAATATTAACGTGCAAATAGATAATCAATTTAAAGTAATCACACGGAGGTTTTCATGCGCATTTCCCACCTAGCCGGTGCATTTTTCGTGATAATGAGCGCAGGGGCAATTGCGAACCCTAGCGCAAACCTAATCAACAAAGAACAGATTAATTCGCATGTACGCTTCTACCAGCCCATTGTCGAAACGGTTAAAAGCAACATAACGGCATATCAAAATTATTTTCACACCAATCCAACAGCAGCATCGGTTCTTCTAGCATCAAGCGCTTTAGGGGCTATAACAGTCATGATAGGCACCACACAGGGCATATCACTACTTATTCCTATCCATTATTCTTTTGAAAACCCACTACCCAACGATCAGTTTCGAATCAACCTCCCAGGAATGGGCATCTCAATCGGTTGGCGCGGACACAAATGTATCCTGCGAAGGAATGGGAATATCAATCGGTTGGTGCAGAAACAAATACCCCCTTCGAAGCATGTTAGAGAATTTTTAAAAAACAAAAAACTTGGAAAAAAAATTCATCGCCAAGAAAAATAGAAGGAACTCATTGTGAAGAACCGGAGCACACTCTTTTTAATATTTTTTGGACTGTTTGCCTTCGCAGCCTGCCAAACCAAAGGGGCAACCAGCAAATCCCGGATACCTTCTTTAACGCAAATCCGCTCATCACTTACCCGTGAGAATGTCGAAAAACTTGGTCAATGGACGCAAAACGAAATCGCCACGTATCAAGATTTTTCTAAAGAACATCCTGCTAGCCTTGCTTTTCTAACCGCTAGCGCAGCTACAATCCCTGTTAGCATTGCAGCTCTTACCCTCGCCAATGTAGTTCTTGGTTCTATTCTTTTTATGCCCGTCCAATTCGATTCAGAACTTACGGATAAAGAAAAACAAAAAGACCTTCCGGAAGATATATCTATCTCATGCTACAATGCAAAAAAGAAAGAATGGGAAACCGGCCGCTGGTTTCGTATTAGCTGGCGCAATGGCCACTGCATAGCAATGCGCATTATACAAGACGCTTATAATGAAATAATGCGGCAGAAGAAGTAATCTTTTATGAAAAAATCTATCAACATTCAAATCAGCCTTTTATGCCAAGGGAAAAAAATGAGCAAGAAAAATTACATAATGTCACTTCTTGTCGGACTGATCACCCTAGCAAACTGCCAAGCAGGACAGAATTGCAATAACCTAATACCAATATCAGGCAACCAGGCTCAAATCAACCTCAAAGAGCTTGGTACAATAATCCACAAAGGTTTTCAAAGTTCAAAAAGTTTTTGTTCCAAGCATCCTTTGACTGCATCAGCGATGCTCGGCGCAGGAGTATGCGTTAGCCTCCTTCCATATGGAATCTTACTTTTCACGCCCCTAAAATTCTCTTCAGAAATAGACCAAACAAAACCACACCCATTCCTTTCATTTCGACTGACAACACGCAACAAAAAAGATAATCAATGGAACAAAGAAACAATCTTTCAAGTCGACCTGAAGGGAGCCAGCCTGTACCGTCGCCTATGGCACTGGAAAAAACTTCTAGAAAACCAACAACCAACAGAAACCCAAAAAAATCAAAAATGATGAGGGAATAGAATGAAAACGCATAGTCTACTTTTCTTTCTCGCCGTTGCATGTTATGGCAACACAGCCATGGGCATGATGTTTGACCTTGAAAATATTACCAGTTTCACATTCCATCAGGTCAAACATCCAATCAACGCAACACTTGGTGCACTTTCCATGCTCAGACATCCCATTGCATCAACTAGCACCATTATTGGACTCGTCAACAAAAGTACAACCTTGCAATGGACTGATGAATTAGTTCGGCAACATCCGACGCTAGCAGTGCTTGGTGTTGGAACAATAACAAGTTTCGTTGCCTGGAGCGCAGCCTACGCAAACTCGTTTCGCCTTATAACAAAAATGAGCACGCATTATAATAAGCTTTTCAATGAAATAATTAAGAAGCAAGAAACAGATGCAAAAGTTGCTGATCTTTCCAATACAATAATTAATAAACTGGCATCAGAGAAATATAAATAGCCTAGCATTAGGCATCTTTACTTTATTTTGTGCACCATTGCATTCTGCAGAAGAAAACCAAATCACATGCAAAAAAACACGTATGCCTGGAAGCAACCTGCTTAACACGTCCAATCAGGTGGACGTATTGTGAATCTCGTCTAAGAAAAATGATATTGAGCACACATACACATATCAAGAACACACAGTTCAACTTCCTTAAACGCAAAGAGCTCCGTTACAACCCAAAGCGCACAGCTCTACGATAAACTTACCGCCACTACAAATAAAATCGACAAATTGCTGCAATGGCCGTTAAAAAGCTCGACGGCAGAGTCTCCAGGAACTATGATCAGAGGCTAAAAGATGAGGAATATTATTCCATTAAATATTCAAAGATAGAACTTCTCAAAAAAACAGTCTTCGAAAAAATAACAGACCTAATTGAGCGATCAAATAGCAAACTTGAAAAAACATCATGGTGGAAGCAAAAAACTAAATAAATGAGTGCCTTTTCCCCATCACCAAAAAGCCACTTGACGGGTACCTTTTACAAATCGACAAAACAAAGGCATAGAAGTTAACCAAGCCAATTTTTGCTTGACTTCCATGCCTATTCTTTTATAACGAGTACAAGAATTTAGTACGTCACAACCTGGAGGCTCTATGTCTACCGACCAGAAACCTCGACAAAATCATCATTATTTTTCAACGCGATAGGCTGACGCCGACGTTTTGCACCTGCACACGCGGTTAGGCCGTCGCCTGAGCTGCGAAAGGGCATGTCATGTGCACACGCTACAAGAACATTTCTGCGTTATTTTTATTGTTTCTTTCTCTATCAAGCAGTTTCTCTTCTGCATACGCTGCAGAAAAACATTCTCCCGAACACAAGGCAGCAGACGTGGTCGAACATGCGCGCAAAGAAACCACAATTTCGCTCCGCCAGCTATGGTTACGCACTAAACTGTTAATTCATTGGTTTGATCAGTTACCTATGCAACACCCATTAATCGGCAATACACTCACCGTAGCGCTTGGCGTTGCAGCTGCCGGAGCGGTTGAAGCCAGTGTGCTCGCCATTGCCGCGGTCCTTGGATACAAAAGAGCAAAAAGTTCAGGCAAGGAAAACATCGAGAAATACAAAAAGAACCTCCGCACTAAACTGCTTGAGCTTCTAAAACACATTCCTAAGGGAACTGATCTGTATATAAAAATTGAAGAACTACTTGAGATACACGGCGAAGATTAAGCATCACACCATGCATAACCGTAAGCGGTAGCCAGTTGTTGGTTGCCGCTTACGGTTATTTTTTGTTTACCCCTGCCCCAGTGTGGCAACTGAAAGGACTTCGTCTATCGTTGTTAAGCCTAATGACGCTTTACGCAAACCATCTTCCAATAAAAGACTCATGCCGTCTTTGCGTGCTTGTTCTTGTATTTGCGCAGTTTCAGAACGCGCAAGGGTTAAATGCATGATCCCAGTCGTCATCTGCATTACTTCAAAAATCGCCAAACGCCCCTTATATCCAAGATTAAGGCACGCCTCGCACCCAACTGCTCGATAAAACTTCATATTTTTTGCCGATTCTACGGTAAGCCCTACCTGCTCCAATACATCAAGTTCTGGTCGATATTCTTGTTTGCATGCATCGCACAACCGTCGAACCAGACGTTGCGCAATAACTACTGTCACTGATGATGCGATCAAGAAGGGTTCAATTCCCATGTCAATTAATCGAGTTATACTTGCTGCTGCACTATTGGTATGTAACGTACTCAAGACTAAGTGTCCCGTCAGCGCTGATTGAATTGCAATTTGTGCCGTCTCTTGATCACGCGTTTCACCGATCATGATAATATCGGGATCCTGACGCAAAATCGAACGCAAGGCGGCAGCAAACGTAAGACCCACCTGTTCGCGAACCTGCACCTGCCCAATCCCTTTCATTTGGTATTCAACCGGATCTTCAACCGTAATGATATTTACATCGGGTTGATTCAACTCACCCAAGATCGAATACAGCGTCGAGGTTTTACCTGAACCGGTTGGACCAGTCAACAACAAGATACCATTAGGCTCATGCATGCCCTGCTCCACAACCTTGTAATCCCGTGGCGAAAGGCCAATCTTATCAAGATTCCCAAACGTCTTACTTTTATCCAAAAGACGCATAACAACGCGCTCACCGTAGGCAACCGGCAAAATGGAGACACGAATGTCAATCGCACGATCAGCAATTTTAATTTGAATACGGCCATCCTGGGGTTGTCTTTTTTCTGCAATATTAAGGTTAGACATGACTTTAAGGCGCGAGACAATTGCGCCTTGCAAGCGCTTTGGTGGCGTCATAGCATTATACAAAACACCATCAATACGGTAACGCACGCGAACCTCTTTTTCAAAAGGCTCAATGTGAACATCAGAAGCGCCCCGCTTGACCGCTTGGTAAAGGATATGATTAACCAATTTGATAATTGGCGCATCGCTCACCATACCCAATATATCTTCTTCTTCAATTGCGCCCAAATCTTCGGCGCCCGTGATTGATTCTTGCTCCTCTTGAAGCTCCTCAATCATCTCTTTCGCGCCCTCGAGGGGATAATAACGATTGATCGCGTCTACAATAGCAGAGCGTGGGGCAATTGCTTGCGGAGCACGGCCTACAACAAGAGCTAGCTCATCTAGTGCTTGGATATTATATGGATTAGCCGTTATCAAAACATGGTTGCCATCAACGACAACTGGCATAACTGCGTTTTTACGCAAAAAGGGAAGTGAGACATGAGCCAATAACTCTGGATCAGCCATCTTTTCGAGAATTGTTTGATATACGGAAAGATCAAACTTTTGACCAAATGCTTGCGCAAGCTGATCTTCTGCGACCAAATTTTTGAGCTGAACATATTCCTCAAAGCTAATACCCTCCTCAGCCGCAGCTGCAATCCACTCTTGGATTTGCGCAGAAGTTGCACTCTTATTTTCGAGTAATATTTCTGCTATGGATCGTTGTTCCATATGTTTTCTCCATACGTTTTCCGGGCCCCTGGATCTGGTACATGCAGCTTGCCTCATCTGGTGAAAGATGATACAGTTTTGTACTGTTATGCTGTAGCTTTTGCATCGAAACTATTGTTCATCATGAAACATACCTGCACATTCATTCCTCAGGCTAGCATGTTTTTTTTACTCACTCTATGCCTCGTACCTGCATGCACCCATCGCCAAAGTCAAAAAACCCGAATCAAAACCAAAGAAGTAACTCAAACTCCTGCCGTAACCTCGCCCTGGTCGTCCAAAAAAATCTCCGAGCTTTCATTAGACGAGGCATGGGGCGCCTACAAATATTACAAAGACAACAATCGCCTCCCTCACCTTGCAGCCGTGCTTGAACGTCTCATTCTACTTACCCCCGATCAATCACAACTTGAACCACTCCTTACCGAATTAAGCAGCCTAAAAATCACGTTAGGGCTGTACGAAGAAGCTGAGACACTGCTTGAAGAATATTGCACCATGTATCCAGGCAACCTCGAAACACCCAAGAAAAAGCTTCAACTAATCAAAGTCAGACTCGAACAGAACCAATCTCCAGAGCGCGACCTGAGCAAGGCCGAAAAGGCCCTTTCAAACGGGTATGAACTTTATCGTGAGGAAATCAAAGAAGAAAGGGATGGCCTCTCTAAGCAAGAAAAGGAAGAGCTAATAAAACTTATTCATATGGCACAAAATCTTTTGATGACTAAAGCGCTCAACAAGGCAACATTTTATGCAACACGATACCGGTATTCTCAAAAATCGCCGTCTCTTCGAGCTGCAATTAACACAACACGTTTGGCAATCACCACGCTAAACACCCAGCCTGAACCACGCCTACTCACCGCACCAACTCAAAAGACACTTGAACAACTTGCAAACGAAGTAACAGCAATAGAAAGCAGTACCGATTCTACGCCTGACGAACAAGTCGGACAGGTTGAAAACATTATTCAAACAATTAAAAACTTGATCCAAGGCTAACACATGAGGCTTCCCTCTAGAGCTAACAAGCCACTGGGCTTCGCCGGAGAACAGGCCGCTGCTGATTTTTTGCAGCAGCAGGGATATCGCGTCGTGGCAACCAATTTTTATGCCCGCCACGGCGAGATAGATATCATTGCCGAAGATCAGAACACCCGCATTTTTGTTGAAGTAAAAACACGCAGCCGAGAATATTTTGCATCTTCGTGCGTGATTACATACAAAAAACAACAGTCCATTATCAAGGCAGCACTCGAGTACAACTACAAAACCAAATGGCCCCGCAACAAAAATACCCGCTTTGATGTTGCATTAGTCAACCCAATAGGCGTAAGCTTTGCCATCAGATACATTCCCAATGCGTTTTCCGTAACTACGGAGGCAATTATATGAGTTCTTTGCTTATGCGAACCTGTTCAGGGTTACTGCTTATAGCACTTCTTGGTTACTCGTTTTTCTTTTTACCGCCTGTTCTTTTTTCACTCTTCTTGCTCAGCATTCTTGGCGCTATCCTTATCTTCGAATGGCCACGTCTTGGCACCACCAAGCTCACCCCATGGTACCCAATTTTCCCCTTCTTGCTTTTAATTCTTGCCAACCAAACAACATCGCAACGCTCCCTTGTTTTAGTTATTTTTGTCTTGGCGATGAGTTTTGACACCGGTGCTTACATCTTTGGATCGCTCTTTGGAAAACATAAACTTGCGCCACGCATCAGCCCAAAAAAAACATGGGAAGGCGTATTGGGCGGCATAGCGCTCTCGCTACTTACTCTCATGCTTCCCCCATTGTACATGATCAGCCTGCAATCACGCTTAAAAGCTCTTATCATTGTACTTATTTGCGATATCGCCGCGCTCATTGGCGATCTTTTTGTCTCTATTTTAAAGCGCAAGTCAGGTATCAAGGATTGTGGTGCTGTTCTACCTGGACATGGCGGTTTTCTTGATCGTTTTGACAGTATTTTGTTTGTAGCCCCAACACTTCTTGCAATCTTTGCTATAATTTAAATAAAAACTCACACGTCTTAAAATAAGAGCAAGGTTTTTTCCATGAAGAAAACAACACTCCTTTTCACGCCTTTCCTTTTCATTGCATTTGGCTTGCACGGTGCCTTTATCGAATCGAACCTCGATCGCAGCATAAAAAAAACCTATAGCCCAAGCCATTTAGCCCAGAACGCACTACAAGGAGAAGAATTTTGTGCGTGGGAAGAAGTATGTATTGAGGAAGAAAATCATAAAAACCTACCTTACTGGACGTTTAAATCAGAAAATTCAAAATTCACCTTTATCTTCAAAAATCTCGCTCCAGTCTGGGTAAAATATTCAAAACCCAACAAGGGGAGCTCCTATAACGACCTTTTTGTCTGGGCATGGGACCACATCAACAACACCATCAAAGTTAAAAATAAAGAAAGCCTTCTAAATAGGGGGCACCCAAGCAAAAACTCACTCAAAAAAGCCAAAAAGCACAAGCTCCTATGCAAAATTAACACCAAGAAAAAAACTACAAAACTTATCCTTAATAGCCCCTCGCTGAGCGAATTAACCGACTGTACAATTCAATTAAAAGAACTAGAAAAAGTCGCAAAAACACTATCCAATAAACGAGACCCATTGTTTTTACAAGAAGAAGACCTGCCAACTTTTGAATTCACTCTAAAAAATGGCAAAATTATCCCGGCTATTACCACGCGTACCCAGCAAAACCGAAGCGTCACCAAAAAAACCATATATGCGCAAAAACGTACTGACGCAAAAAACGCCCAAGTCTCAGAAACTGTTTGGACTGTTCAAGATCAAAAAAAAGCCTTCCCATGTTATGAAGCACACTTTATTGATGGAGTTCTTGTTGAATGCATTACGCGACTTAAAAATAGCAACAAACTCATCAAGACCATATATCGAAAAGTTAATACATTTGAAAGCAATCCCAAATGGTTTGGCGAAACGCTCACAACGGAAACAAAAAGCATATTGATTCCCCTTCTTTGTAAAACACAAGAAAAAAAAGAACGCTATTGCTCGCCCCAATCCCTTGCCCATAATCCAGCAAATTTTTTAAAAGCGATGAGCAAGATTAAAGAAAACTCATTTGGCACAAAAAATATGCCGCTCCCAGAGTCATTTTAACGAGTTGAATGGGCTATCCCATGTTTTTTGAAGTTGTTCACCAATCAAGCAAGTCCCGTGCACGAGTTGGACGTATTCATACTGCGCATGGAATAATCGAAACACCCAACTTTGTGCCAGTCGCAACCAATGCGGCTATCAAAGCGGTTGATTCTATGTATATCAATCCTCTCGATGCACAACTCATGTTCTGTAATACCTACCACTTGCTCCTTCATCCAGGGCCAGAAGTCGTAGAACAAGCAGGCGGGTTACATAAATTTATGCAGCGAGAACAACCTATCATTACGGATTCAGGAGGCTTTCAGGTATTCAGCCTGGCATATGGCGGAGTAGCAAACGAAATTAAAAGTCGTGGCACAAAAAAACAAGAAGGGGCTATTTTAAAGATCTCCGAAGAAGGGGTCATTTTTCGATCCTATCGAGATGGTACACATCTCTTGTTAACCCCAGAATCTTCGGTGATTGCACAAAAAAAATTAGGCGCCGATATTATTATCCCCCTCGATGAGCTTCCGCCATACCACCTTGATCACAAAAAGCTTGTCCATTCGTTTGAACGAACCCATCGTTGGGAGCAGCGTTCTCTAGAAACGCACAAACGCGATCGACGCCATCAACATATGTACGCGGTGGTACATGGCGGTGTTGACGAACAACTTCGATTAGAAAGCTGCAAACGACTTTTAAAGCTTGATTTTGATGGCTTTGCCATTGGTGGCAGCCTGGGAAAAGATCGAAAAGAACTCGCACACATTAGCACCTATACCGCTAAGCAAATTGATCCGGCCTTTCCGATTCATTTACTCGGGGTTGGTGATCTGGAATCTATCACAGCGTGCATTCCCGCAGGCATTGACACTTTTGACAGCTCCTACCCGACCAAGTGCGCACGTCATGGCATTTTATTGCACCAGGATGGGCCTATCAACATCACGAGAAGCCGATGGAAAAACATCTTTGAACCAATATCGAACGTATATCCAACCAATCAATATAGTGCCGCATATCTTCATCATCTTTTTAAGGCGCATGAACCAATTGCGCATACATTGGCAAGTATCCATAACCTTGATTTTATGGTACGTACTATGAAGCAGTTACGTAATCAGATTTTAAACAACGAAATATAACTATGAAAATTATTAGTTCACTCCAAAATCCTCTCATCAAAGAACTTAAGAAACTTCAGTCTGTACACAGCCGCAAAAAGGCTTCTGCCCTAGTTTTTGTCGAAGGAAAACGGGCATGCGAGCCGTTCCTTACCTCACCGTATTTTTCGCTTCATACGCTCTTATGCACTCCAGAGATGGTTGCCTGGGCAGATCAGCAAAAAGTTTCCGATGACAGCATTATTCAAACAACCCCTGAAATAATCAAAACACTCAGTAGCGCGACAACACCCAGTGGGTTAATTGGCGTTTTTACGCCTCAAACAATTACTACGACCACTCCCCTTTCCACGGCCCTGGTTCTAGCAGAATTACAAGATCCCGGTAACATGGGGACCCTCTTGCGTACGGCAACCGCCTTTGATATTGAATGCATTGTTGTTGGTGGTGTTTCACCGTTTCACCCAAAAGTTATACAAAGCAGTGCGGGCGCCCTTGCTCATGCACGAATACGGCAAATGAGCTGGCAGGAACTGGTAGCCCAAGCAAAACAAGAATATGCACAACTAATCGCACTTGTTCCACAGGGGGGCATTCCTCTTCATGCGCTCACCAATACAACGGACCACGCGCAGCTTCTCGTCGTAGGCAACGAAGCACACGGCATCCCCACCCAATGGATTCAGGACTGTACACATCAAGCAACCATTGGCATTTCAAACAGCACCGAAAGCCTCAACGCTGCTATCGCCGGAGCTATTGCGCTCTACCACATCACCCAAATTAAAGGAGCATAATGCACGCAAAGCCGACTATTTCTGTCTCGATTGCGACCCTCATCACCATCAACATTATGCTCGGCTCAGGTATATTTATTAACATTGCCCAACTCGCTAAGGCCTCAGGCAGCTTGAGCATATTTGCTTATCCACTTGTTGGACTTATGTTGCTCCCCCTCATACGGACCTTTTCAAAGTTATTAGCATTTCATCAAGGGGCAACGTTTTATGACATTGGAAGCTATCTCCATCCCGTAGTTGGCTTTATCACCTCGTGGGGCTACTTTGTTGGCAAGCTCGCCGCCGCAGCTTTGGGCGTACACATTTTCACAACCTCGTGCGGACTTTTCTTCCCAAATCTAGCTCCATGGTTCCTTTTCATTGATATCGGCATTATCAGTTGTTTCGGGCTGCTCATTTTCTTCAGCCTCAAAACTGGTCTACCGATGCAAATTCTTTTTTTGCTCCTCAAATTTATCCCCCTTGCAAGCGGTATCTTTGCAGGGCTCTCTATGTTGCAGCTACCAAATTTTACTACCTGCGCCCAAGCGTGGAGTACGCTCCCGGCAACGTTTCCCCTTGTACTTTTTGCCTTTGCTGGCTTTGAAGCAAGCTGCTCATTAGGAAATCAAATTCCCAACGCAGCCCGGAACGCTCCGCGCATCATCCTTTTTTCGTTCTTTTTTACGCTTTCGTTAGTCACCATTCTGCAATTTATTTTTGTCGGAGCACTCGGCTGCGAATTGGCATGGGTAACAGACTTTCGTGAACCATTTGCACGCGTTATCGAACAAACATTGGGACGCTATCCAGAAATTGGTGCAGCCGTGCTTAGTGCAACCATTGCTGGCATCGCATCTTCAGCCCTGGGATCAAGTTACAGCATTCTCTCAAGCAACATCTGGAACCTACACACCCTCGCGGATAAAAACCTTATCCCGGGTGCACGATTTTTTAAAAAGATAAATGAATTCAATGCTCCGATCTGGACAATTGTCGCTGCTGTCTGTATCGAAATCGCGTACCTTATTGGTACCGAAGCTAATATTTATATCTTGCAACGCATCTCAGCAAGCGCAAACATCCTTGCTTATAGCGTCGGAACGCTTGCATTTGTGCGCATTTCGCGCAATCTACCAAGTGCTGAAAAAATCACCGCATTCTTGGCAAGTCTTACCTGCATAGCACTGGTATATTCGATATTTGCAGAAGGCATAAGCTTTAGTTTTCTACCCTACCTTATTTATGCGCTTTTACTCCTCGCAGGAATCGCGCTGCACGGGCTAAAAAGATATCCTCTGTTTAGCCGATAAAAAAGCTGGTTTTAGGAGACAGAACAAGAAAACGGGTATAGATACAACACTGCAGCCGTTAACGCCATAAGTAGCGTTAACAAGATAGCACGATTGGTAATAGCAACTTCTGGGATGCCCCGCTTTTCAAAATGATGATGTAACGGCGCCAACAAAAAAAGCCGGCGGCCAAATACGCGCATCCAGACTATTTGCAAGATAACCGAAACCCCCTCAAGCACAAAAACCATACCGACCGCCAGAATGGCAAGCTCTATACGCAACATAAGCGCAATCATCGCCAAAACAGCGCCCAGACTCAATGCGCCAACATCCCCCATAAACACTTTTGCGGGATACATATTAAACCACAAAAACGCCAAAACCGAACCAAGCAGACAAGCAGCCACCAGGGCTAGATGGTATTCACCTGATAGCAGCGCGAACAGCCCAAAAAACGCAAAATTAACCGCAAGCACGCCGCCCGCCAGCCCATCAAGACCATCGGTAAAATTTACGCAATTATACGTGGATAAAATTACCCAAAGACCCCAGAGAATATACCCTATTTTCCCCAGGTGCACGCTAAAAGGATAGCCGAAAGCTACGAGTATTGAGTTAGGAAACGTAGCAACGTCGCCCAGATACCAAATACCAAGCGCCCCTAACGCTACCAGGATCTGACCCACAAACTTTTGTTGCTCAACGATACCGCGCCCCCAAAAAATCTTACAACTATCGTCCCACGCGCCTATAGCAGCCGAACCGACAAGCAAAAACAACAAAGAAAGAAGGCGAACGTCACGCGTCGCGACATACAAAAACAACATTGCTATGCTAACCAATCCGACAATAACGAGCCCGCCCATAGTCGGCGTTGAACCCTTTTGTGCGTGCAAATCCTCGATATACTCACGTACACCAGCCTGTAGATATCGCTGCGCTATCCGGATAAATAAGATAAAACAAAAAAATGCGCAAACAAATGCACCCAATATACCGCCTAACCAAAGGCAAAAACAGCTTGAACTACGTGGTAAAATCTCTATGAGCATGTAAATCCCCCCAAGAAAACAAAGCTTTATTTTGACTAATAATAAAGTAAAAACACCTAACTTGACACTTTTTTCACTTTTGATACCTTAAGTTACAAGGTGTCATTAATTTTGGAATATAACCAAGCACCTTACTCCAGATCCTAACGTTGAAAAAAAGCAAGAGAAGGTAACTGTTATGAAACACAAAAATCTTATTACCTACGCACTGGGCGTATCATTATTGATTTGTGGCTATAGCGTTATAACCCATGTAACCAACTTCCAAACCGGTGTTTGCCATGCAAACCAAGGACAAAACAACTTTCAAGAAAGCGCCCCATTCACCATCGAAGAACTTGCTGAAATAATCAAAAACGGTTGCTTGGCGCAAAAAGAAATTTTTCTCGGTAGCTTTTTAGTTGCATTTAACAATGCAACAAGGCGCAGTCTAGCGGGCAAAGGATACCTTGAAAACTTAAATGAGCTGCGCCGATTGGGTGAAATCGATACAGAAAAATTAGCGGCTGATCTCCAGGAAACCTTCAAGAAAAACAATATCGAAATTGCCAAAGAGCTTTTGGTCTATCGGCTCACCGAAATGAAGCTTTTTGAAGCATTTAATCTCTTTTTATCGCTACGCCCTGAAGAGTCGCCCTACACTTGGGGACAAATTCGCAAAGAATTGTGTGATGCGCTTAAAAACATCAATTCAGTTCCTCGCAGCCTTGCCGACGAGCAGTATACACAGTACAAAAAATTGCTTACCACCCTACAAAATCTTTCAGACACTTCAAATCGTCTTATGATCGGCGTCAAGCTCTACTCATTTGGAAAGCTGTTACCACAGAGTGTCCAAAAGCGTTGTACTGGATTAGGTAGCTATATCAAATATTAATATCAACTATATATTGAGCAGATAACAATCAAGCAGGGTGGCACACATTGTGTATCACCCTGCTTCTCTTTTTGAGCTTGCCAAAAAGCTATGGCATACTAAGACGTAGAAACAATAAAAAATACCTACGCCACCATCACCCCGATAGATAGATATACCGTAGGATATGCTTTTTTCGTACCATCCCATAGGCATAGTGATATAAAAACTCATGAACAGAACAACCCATTGTACCCAATTCTTTGATGTCATCGTTATTGGCGGTGGCCATGCTGGCGTTGAGGCTGCGCATATCGCAGCAAAGGTAGGCGCTAAAACGGCGCTTATTACTCCTGATCTATCAAAGATCGGCCATATGCCCTGTAACCCATCCATTGGCGGCATTGGCAAGGGACACATCGTTTTTGAAATTAGCGCCCTTGGTGGTCTTATGCCCCAATTATGTACGCAATCATACCTTCAAGCAAAGATGCTCAACACGCGCAAAGGCCCCGCGGTACAGGGATTACGCTTGCAAATCGACAAAGCCGTATACCAAAAAGCAGCACAGCACGCGCTTGAAGAACTAGAAAATCTACAGATCGTTTCAGGACGCGTCGCCCGCATAACCTTTGACACAGAGAAACAGACAAATGGTGTCATCTTAGAAGATGGCACACAGATTGGCGCTAAAACGGTCGTCATGACCGGCGGCACCTATCTTAATGGTGTTATTCATATTGGTGAAGAACAGTGGTCAGGCGGCCGTGCCGATGAGCCGGCAACCCATGAACTCGCTGCCGCAATCAAAGACCTGGGCCTTGTTATGGGGCGCATGAAGACAGGTACGCCTGCCCGATTATTGCGCTCATCAGTTGATATTAGCAAAATGAGCATTGATGAAACAGAGCCGCTTGAATATCTCTTTGAATACGAGCCACATACGGCAACAACAAAAGAGAACTGTTACATCACCCATACCAACGAGCAGACGCATGAGATCATACGCGCGAGCGCTGAACGATCTCCCATATTCTCAAAGCGCATTACCGGTACCCCAACGCGCTATTGCCCATCCATTGAAGATAAAATTACCCGCTTTGCAGACAAGACGTCGCATCATGTTTTTGTTGAACCCGAAGGATATGCTTCTGATGAATTGTATCCTAATGGAATCTCTAACTCACTCCCTCGTGATGTTCAGGAGGCAATGATTGCAAGCATCCCTGGTTTTGAGCACGCAAAAATTACCAAATATGCCTACGGCATCGAATACGATTTTGTTCAGCCCAACCAGCTTGATGCAACACTTGAAGTCCGTAGCTACCCCGGCCTCTTTTTTGCTGGGCAAATCAATGGGACAACTGGATACGAAGAAGCCGCAGGACAAGGCCTTATTGCGGGAATAAACGCAGCGCACAAAGCGCTCGGTCGACCACCATATGTTATGCATCGTACTGACGGCTATATTGGAGTCATGATTGATGACCTGACGCATTTTGGGGTTGATGAACCCTACCGCATGTTTACCTCTCGCGCAGAACGACGGCTCAGTCTACGACAAGACAATGTTTTTATTCGGCTCGCACCTCATGCGTATGCACTAGGCACGATCTCAGAACAACGCCGCAACGAAATAATGCACGGAAAAGAGCAGGTGACCCAGTTACTACAAAAGACCCTAACTCAAACCCAAATTAAAGGGTACGCGCAGGAACTTGCACAAGCAAAACAAGATGACGTGAAACTTGCCCTCAAGGCGCATGCTCATGCTGTGGGCATACATCTCTCACCACGCGGCTATGATTATTTATTTGCTGAACTTTTGTATGCGCCGTACCATGAACGCGAGTTGCGGGAAATTCAAAAAAGCATCACCTACCGCGAACTACGCATACCCCCTAATTTTTGTTATCAAGATCTTCCCGGGCTTTCACGAGAACTTCAAGAGAAACTTCAAAAACATGCGCCAAAAACCGTCGAAGATGCGCAAAAAATACCCGGAATCACCCCGGCAACTATCTCACTCCTCATATTTAAACTGAGAATGGCCGAGCGATCGTAACAAAGTATAACCAACACAACCAGGCTTATTGACAAAGATAAATATTTCTATATCATAAAAGGCATAGAATACTAAGTACACGGTAATCGGCAACGTCGATGCACCATTTTCCAAATAACCCTTTTTTACGGAGTATCAATATGAACTACAAACTATTAGCCCTTGTTTTGATAGGCAGCATGCTCAGCAATGCACAATTCGCATTCGGCACAGAGACCTTCAACTCAAATCAAAATATTTTTAACAACGATTCCAAAAAATCTGAGAACTTAGAAACGTTTAATATTGAGGACGTTTCTGATGAAGAAAACAAATCGGAGCAAGAAGACGATTACCAAATTAAAAAAAACCCTTTCTCAAACGAGACCGATGCGTTCGTTCAGGAGTATAACAAAAAAGAACAGAGCTTTTGGAAAAAGCATCAGTATATAACAAATGCGACCATTGTTGCAGGCGTTATCACAGCAACCGCCGCTGTGGCCGCTGGGACCTTTCTAGCTACAACCACCCTTCCGCACTGGATCAATCATCGCCTTCTTGGTTACAACAAAGAAATTAACAATATGAAGCTTGAACTCAACGGCCTCACGTCAGTCGTTGCCAAACTTTCTGAACAACAACAAGCTATTGTATAGCTTGCCAAGCTGATCGAATAAAAAGAGAAGATGCGGTTGATTTAACCGCATCTTCTCTTTTTATTCGACATAAAACACGCCTTTTGTCACCCATGCGCATCGTCCCGGCCATATAAAATACCAGACAGCCTTGTTTTAATTGACAAAAACAATTTAATAATTACAATGTATCATAACGATTAAACTTCAATATCAGTACCCCCATCAACAAAAACAGAACAAATACTCCCTTCATATAGAGAACAGACATGAACCATAAATTGCACTTTCTCTTTTTACTCGGCACAACCATCTTTGGCTCGACACAGCTAACATTTAGCATGAATCCTCAAAACGAGTTTGAGGCAGACCTATTAAAAAGTGAATCTTCAGATACCAAAAAGCAATCAAAACCTAAAAAAGAAAAAGTTTTAAAGAAAAAGATTTGCAAAACAAAAAGACAGGGTAAAACTCTATTGGATACTCATACAACCCTTACAAAAATCAACAAAAAATTCACAGCCATCCAACAAGACCTTGAGGAACTCAAGTACCCTTCAACTATTGAATACATTAAGGTAACAAGCTTTTTGGCCGGCAGTACCATTGTAGGCTTCGCCATATACAACAAACTCTTTGGCCCACAAAAACAGCTCACAACCATGCAAAACGACCTGCTTGAAATCAAAGCACTCCTTACAAAGACTGCACCAATTGCTTTGCAAGCTGATACCATAATCAAATAAACGCCCGATATACTGATTTTTACAAAATGAGAGCAGATCATACAATCTGCTCTCATTCCTTTTTTGCATCAAGCTGCAAACTCTTGCGCCCCTGCCAGTCGACCGATTATAATTAATAAAAATAGAAAAAAGGAGTTGTTATGAATTTTCGCATCACCCTGTGTATGCTACTCATCGTTGGAGGAGCTGCTTATGCAGGCCACGCTATTGTGCCGGTGACAAACAAAAATCGTCCGGTCGACCCAAAAATCCAAGCACTGCAAACGACTATGAGCAAAGAGCGAGAAACCGTACGAAATCATATAGAAAAAATTACACAAAACCACCAAGGCAACAAACAATAATTCGGGCAGCCCTGGTCCATGTTCTCATTGGAATACAATTTTTTCGCACAAAACAAACAACAATCAAAACAGGCTGTAAAAGAACGCACGGGACACCTGGCAACTTCGTTTGTTTTTGGGTATAGTGGTCTGGTAGGTTTTCTCTAATCTAGGACTGGCAGATGAAAAAAGAACAATCAGCAGGCATCGTAGTCTATCGTCGTGATCCGCAGAGCGGCAAACTGCTCTACCTCCTCCTCTACTATATCGGTGGTCATTGGGATCTGCCTAAAGGCAAAGTTGAAGAAGGCGAATCGTTAGTCCAAGCCGCAAGCCGTGAAGTCCGCGAAGAAACCGGCCTGGAAGTTTCCCCCTTTCCTAATTTTTCTGAAAACATTTCCTACTATTTCCGCAATCAAGAGCGTGAGCTCGTCGACAAAAGCGTTACCTTCTTTGTCGGTGAAACGGATCAAGAAACAATCCGACTCTCTCCCGAACACCTTGATTTTGCCTGGCTTGATGTCAATAGCGCTCTCAAGCAACTTACCTACAACAACGCGCGCCACCTGCTTTCGATGGTAAATCAGTTTATCCATGCACGCGATGAGGCTCAGGGCAGGTAAACTACGCTAAACCACGGCCCAGAATAAAACCCAAAAGCCCTACTGCGGGACTTAACAACGCATAGCTAATCGCCCACATGTTTGCGTTCATATAATACAACTCATGAGTCGCGCCCGCGTAGGAAGAAAACGTCGTAAATCCACCTAACACGCCGATACTAATAAACTGAATCCAACGTGTTACGGGACACATAAGGCCGACTAAATACCCCATCGCGCAACAACCCACGGTATTAATAATCAAAAGCGCAAGCGGTTGTTGACAATGCAACTCTTCAAAAAAGCATAATGCAAGATAGCGTAGCAGAGTACCAACTCCACCACCAATCGCAACTACGACTGCATTAACAAAAGAAAACTGAATCATCCGTAAAAAACTCCTATACTATTCCTCATACACACCCAGATATTAAATACCGTACCAAAATAGTCGCTGTGCTCAAGTAAAGAAAAGAGCCACCCCCAAGCACAGTCAATTGTTGTAAAAAAACAATTGACAAAAAAGATTTTTAATACAAAAATAGTTGAGAATCTTTTTTAACCATAATCCACAAGGAGTTGTCATGACGCCGTTATGTACGTCATTACTAACCACGTGTCCTCCAGATATTCTGGCCGCAGGACAAATAATACTCTCTTCTCTTTCTACGAGCGCACGTTCTTTCCGCCGCGCAAGCACCCTCTTTGGTTATCGATATAACCAATTTTTCCGCCGTTATTGGCGACGCTAATCCAACCACATATACGAAAACCGGTTTAAAAAACCGTAGAGCATAGGCACCAAGCTGTGATGCTACCATTTTAAAAGTACGCGGAAGCTTACATAGGTTTCCCTTATAGTAGCGATGCATTAAACAGCTGCTACTATGCGGGATCTATATCCGTGCATTGATCAACTTAGCCGTGGCGCATATACCTCAAAACTGCCTTAACATGCTGCAGCTCAAGGGTCAAAATAGCCTGCTCTAAAAATTAGATTATTACAGAATTATTAAATTAATTTTTATTTGAAATTAAAAAGGAATATCTCATGAAAACGTTAATAAACAAAAAGCACACCAAGATCACTGTGTTTGGCCTGCTCATCGCTCTGGGTTGTTCTATGCCAAAGACCCTCGCTGCAAGCAACATATGCAAAGGGCTAGAAACAGGTGCGACCGGAACGGCGAACACACCAATACGCTTCTCCCAAATTACGGTACCTCAGGCTCTTGTTGATGAAGCGGTAACGCATCTGGCCAGTGGCGCATTAGAAAACTTCGATCCGCTTTGTGGTGACACCGCCTGCCAGCTCCGGACCATGATGGTCAAAAAGTTTTTTGAAAAACAAAAAAGTGGCACGCAACTTACCGCCAACGAACAAAAGCAGCTTGCCTTCACGCTCTTACTGACTAAAACAAAAGAGCTAATCCAAGGGCCCGAGCGAATTACAGAAAAACTAGACGTCACTGCTCTGATTGAACTGTTAAGTCAAAATAATCCCGCCTTAAAAAGCCTAAGCAGCAAGTATCAAACAGACCTTTCTATTGCCATAAAGCAACGGGTCGGAGCAGATGCATTCAAGATTTTCTTGTGCGAAGTCGCCGCGCTCGAAAAAGCAGAACTGATCAACTGCAAAAAACCACAGCCATTTTTCATCAAAACATTCGCAGAAACGACCAACGCGAGCAACAACATACCGACCATACCATGCACCCTATCGATCCAAGCCGTCTTATCACTTGCGATTGCGCATAAAGTACCAGTTGCGATACTTGCTCAGGCTAAGGATACACACCACGTTTTGGTCATGCCCAACGGCAGCCCGCTAACTTCCCAAACGCCAGTTTTTGTTTTTGAAGGTGCAACGGGCAACGCCGATTTGCTTCTCAACCTTGGGACCACCACAACACCAGAAGGCTTACATCTGGTTACCGATCAAGCAAACATACAGATACTCCAAGACTGTCTCCTGGCAAACGCAATACAACATCCACAGATTGGAAGCGGGAGCAAAGATCAGAGAACTATCGAGCAGATCATAACCCAAAAAGTAATAGCAAAACTACCCAAAAACCCAATGCATCAATTGACCGTTTTGGGCGGGCAACACGATCTGGAAAACACGTTCACTGCAGCCAAAATTGCGCAACTCCTTGAAATCAATCAAACCTTGCCACGTAAAGCAGCGCTCACAGAACTAGACACCGCATTTGTAAAAAAATGCGAAACAGTTTTGAAAAAAATAGAAGCACTGCGGCCACAAATAGCAAGTGAGCTTGAACGTTTTTCTATTGAGCATATCTTCACGATA
>Ga0209417_1002005_pt1 | contig 33975 bp, 33 predicted proteins | sample RifGroF2_FD_184002 | JGI IMG/M metagenome (GOLD analysis project Ga0209417, IMG submission 184002) | Groundwater microbial communities from Rifle, Colorado, USA - Groundwater F2 (SPAdes) (version 2) | ecosystem: Environmental > Aquatic > Deep subsurface > Groundwater | place: Rifle, Colorado... | reverse complement strand
GGTATTAGCAAAAACGAATGGGAAAAAATATTCGAAAGCGGTTATTCAAAGGATGCTAATACTGGTTTTGGTCTGTTTGCTGCCCGGACAAAATTGAAAAAATATGGAGGAAGAATTTTTGTCAAAACAAGTATTGCATCTGAAGAAACAATCTTTACCATTGAATTAAACGAAGGAATCCTGAAATGAAAACTCAGCTTATGGTGATTGACGATAACAGAGAATTTGTAAATGATTTTTGTCTCCTACTTCGAAAAGATTTTATTTGTACGTATGCTTACAATGGGAAAGATGGACTTGATCTAATGCGGAAAAACAGCCCTGATGTGATTCTTCTTGATCTAATGCTGCAAGATGGAACGAACGGACTTGAAATACTCAAACAGATTCGTAATGAAGATGAAGAATTACCGGTAATCATCGTCACTGATTATGCATCAATTGACACTGCGGTGGAGGCAATGAAACTCGGCGCTTTTGATTACATCTCAAAAACACCAAATCTAAAAGAGTTAAAATTTATTATAGAGAAGGCGATCCAGCAAAGAATTTTCTTGAGTAGAACAAAATCTCTTGAAGAAGCAACACATCAACCTTACTCCCGGATGATCGGAAATAGTCCGGCAATGTTAAAACTAAAAGAGACGATCTCGCTGTTCGCGACAAATAACAACACGGTACTTATAACAGGCGAAAGCGGATCGGGAAAAGAATTGGTTGCGCGTCAAATCCATCTTCAAAGTGAGAGGAAGAAAAAACCTTTTATTGCGATCAACTGTGCAGCTATTCCAAAAGAACTGTTGGAAAGTGAATTGTTCGGACATGAACGGGGAGCGTTTACCGGCGCTACTTCACGAAAACTCGGTAAATTTGAATTGGCTTTTGACGGAGTTTTATTTTTAGATGAGATTGCTGAACTTGATTTTACAGCTCAAGTAAAACTGCTCCGTGTCCTTCAGGAAAAAGAATTTGACCGGGTTGGCGGAACAACAAGTATAAAAACACAAGCAAGAATTATTGCAGCAACAAATAAAAATCTTGCCTCAATGGTAAAAGAAGGAAGATTTAGAGATGATCTTTTTTACCGGTTGGATGTACTTCCCGTGCTTGTTCCACCATTAAAAGAACGTAAAGAAGATATTGAAGAATTGGCTCTCCATTTCGCAAAGACCGCTTCAATTGAAATGAAAGTTTTATTCAAAGGATTTTCTGAGGAAGCGATCAATGTATTAAAAGCTTACGATTATCCTGGAAATATCCGGGAATTACAAAATTTCATCACACGCGCGGTTCTGCTCGCAAAAGGAGAAACCATTAAAACTGAACAGTTGATGCTTAAGGAAGCGCATGGACTATCAACCTCTAAAGTTTTAGAAATTCCTGAGACCTGGCAAGAAATGGATGAACTCCGAAGGACCTCTGCTGATAACGCAAGCCGGATGGTAGAAAAATTATTCCTTGAAAACTTATTAAAAAAATTTGACGGGAATATCTCACAAGCTGCATTGCACACTGGAATAAACAGAACAAATCTTCACAAAATGATTAAAAAGTGCGGAATATAAGTGAACTGGATAATCATGTCATCAGTTCTTCTTTCCCTTCATAGTTTCCAATAACTCTTTTACATGAAGTCGCAACCCCGGTTTAAAATTATTCCCTTTCGTTTTTTCGAGATAATTTTCATAGGTAGTAATTGCTGATTTTTTATCCGGTATTTGTTCGTATGAATACCCGAGCCAATAAAGCGCCGTTAAATTGTCGGGATTCAGTTCAATTACACGTTTGTATGCTTTTGCCGTCTCCGTCCATAAACTATTTTTGAAACAATAACCAGCGAGGTCATTGTAAATAAAGGAAATCAGTTCCGGATGATATGCTTGCGCCGCTTGTTGATATGATTCAATTACGCCTTTCACCGAATTCAGTTTTTCGTAACCTAAAGCAAGATTAAGAAAATACTGAACATTCGCGCTATCTATCGATACTGCTTTTTTGTATGACTGGATTGAGGAGTCAAACTTCTCCATTAAGAAATAAGTATATCCCGTCTGTGCATAATAGGTCGCAATTGAAGAATCTATCTCGATTGCTTTGCTGAATTGTTTAAGAGCTTCATTATAAGCTCCAAGTTTACGTAAACACTCTCCAATTTGATAAACGATATCCTTATCATGCGGTCTAATTGAATCAGCTTTTTGGTAAAATTCCAACGCGGATTTAAACTCCTGTTTATTATGCTGATAATTAGCATACGCCAGCAAGCTGGGATAGTATCGTGGATTCAATTCAATAGATTTTTGTATGAAAACTATTCCCGAATCCACCATTTTCAACCTCTTTAGCGCATCACCCAAGTAATAACAACTGAAAAAATCATTCGGATTTTGTCGAACGAGAAAAGAAAATATTTCTACTTCCTTTTCCGGATACTTTTTTTGAGCGTTATAAACTAATCCTAACTGAAAAGTAGCCGGCAGATAGGTACTGTCTAAAACAAAGCACAATTTAAATTCCTCTACAGCATCATTCGTAAAACCGGACTGCAAAAGTAACCGCCCAAATTGAAAATGGTAATTCACATTTGCTGAATCACCAAGAATGGATTTCTTAAAATAATTTTGCGCATTCTGAAAATCATAAAGCGCCGCATAACTCATTCCAATATAAAATAGAAATTTTGGAGAAGACAAAGTTGAATCAGCCGCGCTTAAAAGAGCCAACGTCTTCTGATAATTTCCCTCTGCATAATATTTTGAAGCGAGTTGAGTTAGGCTATCCGGCGGCGTAAATATAACATTGTCTTGTCTTTCAACTTCAGCATAGCAGTTACAAAATACGAGTACCGTTAGAAGAAAGATCAAAAATGATTTATGAATGTCTAATATTTCTAGGATATTCATACGCACACAATCACTCTATTTTAGATATAACAATTTATGCGTATAAACATTCCTCTTGTTCGTTTTACTATCCGATACAACTACTCTTAAAATATAAAATCCACTGTTTACTGAATTTCCAAAAGAATTATTACCATTCCAAAAATATGACTTCTCTCCTGATACATTCGAAACATTAACTATTTCAATTACTTTTTGTCCAAGAATATTATAGATTTCAGCGGAAATATTAGAAACTGAACTCAAGTATAATTTTATCGTTGTCATACTGTTAAATGGATTCGGGTAAACAGATGTAACGGTCGAATCAGATATATTCTTGTCTTCATTGATATCTGTAAAACCACCTTCATCAAGTGGATCCTTCATAAAGTGAAATTCGTCATTTGGTTCTAATGCAAGGAGTGCAGAATAATCAGTTAAAAGATTATGATATAAAGATGATTTTACGATAGATGCGGTATCTATCGGTGTTGCAGCAAATAAATCCTTAATATTTTCATATCCCAGCATCGATTTAACAATTTTGTTGAAGCTCGTAGTATCATGCGGGACTAAAAATGTAATTTGAGCAGAACTGTCTGTATCTGTTCCTTCAAATCTGCCGGAGACATTAAATACAATTTGGTTTTTAGCATTTGAACTCCCGAGAAAAAATCTCGGTTTATTGGGATCAGCAAGTTTACCTATTTCACGCATTTCAAAAGTTTTACCTACTCCGTCATCTACAATAGAATTAATTATTAGATCATTCAAAAGTGGCATCGCATTTGGAGAAAACACCGATGAAATATAAGGCCAATCATAAAGGTGTTTCTCAAGATGTATCCCGTGGCTCGAATCAGCTAATTCTTTAAGAAAAAAGCCGCTACCGTAATAATCAATTTGTCCATCAGAGATATAGCCGGGAGTAAAAATGCTGTTATCAAGTAAATTAACTGTTAAAAATTTTGGATGGACTCCTCCAAAACTTGACATATAATCTCTTGCCAATGTCCCAGCATCAACTTTTGAGATCAATGAATCAGAATCACTCAGAAGTAATACTTTAGTAAAATTAGTTGAATCAAACTCTTCTTTTATTCGTTTCAAAGTTGATGTTAGCGTAAAAGGATTTTTGTTCGAATTTACTCCAAGCAACGGAGCTCCCAACATTGTCTTTAGTGCCCCATCATCTCTTAGTGACCAAATACCGGTAACCACGATCAATCCGTTTTTTATTTTTTTAGAAATGACTGCGGCTTTACCCGATTGATCCATCAATTCAACTTTCACATCCGGATCGGTGTAATCCAAAAAGTATGCAGCATTCCGAGTAAAGGATTCCGGGAAATCTTTGCCGATATTACCATCAACATTTCTATACAATGTTACGGCATCATGTGTATTAGCCTTTACTTGTAAACCATTTATATAATGTGTTGCTAATTTTTCACTTCCTTCTCGGTTTAGATCAAAATAGGTCAAGAACCTTCCGCCGCCGGCAAACAATGAATCTAATCTTACTATTAAGCCATCAGCCACAGACTGACTTATCGGGTCATCATGTCCGTGTCTATAAGCTGCAACAACATCAGATTGGGTAATGACATCAATCGATTGTTCGATAAAACTAAATTCTGTTACATGTGCTACAGTAGAAAGATTGGGGAATTTCCAATTAGTTGAGGCATCATAATCGCAGAAAAGGATATTCGGAGTATATATCTGATCAATTCCCTTAGCAAGGTCGCTGTTCCCAAAGGAAATAAAAGTGTTACTGATGTTTTCCGTTGTAGCTTGAACAAATGAATTTGTGAAATCAACAATCTTTTCATTCCCGGAAACGAGTAGTTTATAATTATCATTTGATTTCAATGAATTTTCTATCAACGTTTTATAGTATGGTAAATTCTCAGGCAAGTTTTTGCGGAACGAACCACTGAAATCGAGAGCAACAAGAATATTATGGGAGGCAGTATCTGCTTTTACATTAAAAAAGTTTTCCGGTAAAATTCCAAGTTGAAAGTAAGTACTATCACTTTTGTCGTGGTAACCGTTAAGATAATAACCATTTGTAAACTTCGTATTAAATTTTAAGTTGAGTGAAGAATAACCGGTAATATCATCTAACTGAAGGTGTTGGTATTGATAATTAAGTGTATCTAAAAGTTTAACAAAATTGCTGCTTGGTAATTCTGCAATAGACGGAATTCCCCAAATATCTTTCTGAGTTCGGTAAAGGATTTCTAGTGGTTTTTTAGTAGAGTTGTTTGAGAGTAATAATTTAATTGGTAGTTCAGCAGTTGCCTGATTTCCATACCATTTTGTTGGAACAATAAATGTAATTTTTACTTTTCTGATCTTCCCCGCCGCTAATGGATAGACCCTAAATTCATACTGACTTCCGTTCTTTGTTAAGAAACCGGGATCATAATGTGCTGCAACGATGCTATCATAAATACCTCTGGCTGTCCATGTATCAAACATTCTCGCCTGCATTACACTGTCGCCTATCCAAAGCCACATATCATTAATAACAGCATCTTTCGGCAATTCAAACCGATGAACGATTTCAAGTAAATTTGAACTGAATTGATTTCGTTCGGAATATTCGAGATAGAGAGATTGTTCTACATAACTCCCAAACGGTTCAACAACCAAAGTAGCTTTTTCAATGTAACCCGGTTTGGAACCGTGGACTGCATTGTCTTTTACAGTCAGATCATTTGTCCCCATTATAAAAGAAGACAAAAGCAGAAATAAACCAAACGTTCCGGAAAGACTAATTTTCATCGTACACCTCACTAATTTAAATTATGGTCTTAATTTACACAATATTTTTTTTAGAAGACTAAAACTTACTCCCCTATGCTCTGTTCGCCGTCATAAAGTCAATTAGGGAATCAAAAGACTTTTTCTCGTAGGGGGTTAAATCCGGCTCAACAGTGTTTATTGCAATGAGTAACCATCTTGTATTGAGTTTTCTTTTGGCTATTACAATCTCCTCGGTGAATAAATCTTTATCTTTAAACGCGATATCATAAAACGCAATAGCCGCTTTAACACATATAAGATTATGGAGTTTGTTGTTGTTACAAATTGGGACTAAGTCGGTTAGATAATCACTTCTCTGCGAACATATTTTAATGGCAAGAAGTCCGGCTTCTTTAAGAAAATCCATCTTCTGCAAAGTTTTAAGGTCATTATCAGAAGCTATCATTATCAACCGGTTAATATTTTTATTAACATCAATTTTTTTAATATAGGCTTCAGTAAATGCCACATTAATAGCGCGTAAGATGGCTTTATCGATATTTAATCTTGCCCTGTCTACCTCCTCCTTTGGAAGAGTAACCGTGCGGGATATTTTTATGACTTCGGTGTAATCCCCCTCTTCGGTTAGTTCCTCAATGGTTTTTTTCTCTTTTGATTCGGGTTTATGTTTACTTACCCAATGATTCAACCCGCCACCGCCGGATTTTTTCATCTGTGTTTTTACTGAATCAATATATTCTTTGGTTTTTTCATCCTGTGTTACAACATTGATTCCATTAATTGTCAACTTTTCGATCATAAATTGGTGGAATTCTTGGTTGATCTTAAAGTGTATTAAAATCTCATCTCCAATTTTTCCATACTTAAAAGGCGTAAATATCAACTGAGGTATCTTCTGGGCTAATGCCTGCATGATACTTTCTATTGTTTTTAGCTGTTTTGCATCAACTAAGGCGCTTATTGGTTCAAATTCCATACAACTTACATCTACTTACAAATGATGATCGCAAATTTATAAATTTTAATTTGGACTATAAAGTCATTTGATAAAAAAATAATATTTTTCCTCCCAACGGTAATATACAAATTTTTAGTTGAGCCACTAAAAAAAAAGCCCTGTATTAACAGGGCTTTTCTCATCTCAGGCATAGTGCGTATTACTTATTCAACTTCTTAATTTCAATTTTAGAGTTTGAGGTTGTCAATTTGATCAACTTTCCGCCGCCGTTGAGGTTAATCGTTCCTCTAATTTCTCTTTCGTCATCGTCAACAGTATAATTTTCAAATTTATAATCCGAGATAATTTTATACCGTTCTTTTAAATCTTTTTTAGACTGAACTTTAATCACCGCTTCGATAGTTGCTTTTGCATTATCAGGAACTAAGAGGGTAATGTTTCCGCCCGAAGATGATAACTTACTCTCGTCACTTCCATCAGGAGTTAATTCAGCATAAACATCACCGCCAGAAGTATTTCCTTTTACCGAACCGTAAATATTTTCCAATTTAATATCACCACCGGAGGTATTTACCGAAGCGCTTCCTTTGGCTCCACCTAATTTAATATCGCCGCCGGAGGTATTAAGTTTAGCTGTTCCCGTAACGTTTCCTACTTCTACATCGCCGCCGGAAGTTGCTGCAGAAATATCTCCGTTTACTTTGCCGATTTTAATATCGCCGCCCGAAGTACTGACTTTTAGCGATTTATTTGCACCTGCTACAGTAATATCACCTCCTGATGTAGCAAATTTTCCTTCACCGCTTACGGTTCCAACATTAATATCTCCACCGGCGGTAGTTAATTTAAGGTCACCATCGATATCACCCGTTTTAATATCGCCTCCAGCCGTAGACACAGATACATTCCCTTTAACCGTTTCAACTACTATATCTCCACCGGCAGTTGAACCGTTAACACTTCCGACGAATTTTCCAAGAAAAGATATATCTCCGCCACTTGTTCTCACTTCATGGTTGAATTGCTCCGGAGTTTTGATTAAAAAATTAGCTCCGTCACTATCTTTTAATTGAACGGAAACAGTATTTCCATCTTGATAAACTTTCAAGTCCTCTAAAGCAGATTTGCTTAATCTTGAAACTTCAATATAAACTTCATCTTTGCTCCAGGATTCCACTTTCACATCTCCTGTAACTTTTACCGAAAGGTTATCTCCCTTTTTTACCGAAAAGTTTTTGGTGAATCTATCTTGAGACATTCCTGTCTGGGTTATACCGACCACAAAAATTGCAGTCAAGATCAGATTGAATAATTTGTTCGCTTTCATTGTTGTTCTCCTTATGATTCTAATTTTGTTAACATGGTTTTTGCACGAAGTTTTATGTAACTGTTGTCGTCTTCCTGCATTCTATTCCTTAAAACATTTTTTATGTTCGGGTCGGAAAGACGTTTAACGTCATTCTTTTCATTCAGGCAGTTGATCGCTTGAACGCGTAATCCGGAATTTTTATCGTTCTGTAAAACATAGATCATCGCGTCGCTTATCTTTTCATCAAATGGAATATTGCATAACGCATTCATCGCCTCTTTACGGACTCCCGGATTGTCGTCGTACATCATTGCTTTAATAAGCGCTTCTTTAACTACACCGGAAGTAGTCGATCTCTTCTCCGAATAGATAGCGTTAACGGCTTTCAATCGTATGCCGGGGTTTTCATTATCAATCAAAGATTTTGCAAGTACTTTTTGAATTTCAGCGTCATTTACATTTCCTTTTAGTTTTACCGGAACGATTTGTTCATACGTGATCTCCACTTCACCATTTTCAAAATCCGTATTTACAAATTGAAGATTAGTTAGTTTCGAATCATTAGAAGCGATACTGCTTCCCGGTGCTAATTGACTTCCTGCTTTATCGAAATAGAAGAAATAACTTGCTGTAACCGTTAGCACTACCGCCGCAAAAGAATATGCGATCCTTAAATTGGCTGGCGATGGGAGTGTGAAGAGTTCCCATACTTTTTGCAGAGTGAACTTCTTCCGCTTAAGATTTCTTATCTCCGCAAGAAGTTCCTGCCGCGACTCAAACAGTGTATCTTCATCTAATTCTTCAACCAGATTAACTTTAACAAGTTGATGCATTCGCTTTAATTCTTCCAACTCGTTTTTGCACGATTCGCATCCGAGCAAATGGCGCTCAAATTCATTCCGTTCTTCTTTTTTCAGCTCGTTATAGCTGTAAAGGATCAACTTTTTTTTATAATTTTCGTGTTCCATACTATTCTCAACGTTTATATTGTTTTTAATTTCAGTCTAAGTTTTTCGGTCGCAATGAAGAGATATTTTTTAATTGTTCCTTCACTGCAATCCATTATTTTGGCGATCTCTTTTATTTTATAGTCGTGCATATGTTTCAGCATAAAAGCCATTTTCTGTTTCGGCGCAAGACTATCAACCGCGTTTTGTATGTCTCCTTTTGTCTCCGCGTTGATAAATTGCTTATCCGGTTCATGTTCTTCCGGTGAGCGAATATCAACTGTGGGATTCATTCCATCTTCATCGGGAGAGATACTCACTTTTTGATATCTTCTGTAACTCGCCTGGTGAGTGAGACATACATTAGTAGTAATTCTAAAAAGCCAGGTTGAGAATTCACTCCGGAACTCAAAACGTTTAAGTCCTTTGTAAACACGCAGAAATACTTCCTGGTAAATATCTTTTGCATCATCGGATGATTTGCAATAATGCGCAATCATAGAAAGTACATTTCTATCATGCCGATAGACCAAGGTCGTGAACGCCGAATCGTTTCCGTTCCGGGCTTCGATTATCAGATCATTGTCACTTAGTGAAGATAAGTCTTCCAAAACTTTAACTCCGTTTTTATTAGTTAGACTAAAATAAGGTTTAAAAGGTTGTAAGGGATGGGGAAAATATTTTTTACACGGGAAATGGACTTTGAGACTTTGGGATTATGGGACTTTGAGACTTTGGGACTACGGGACTTTGAGAATTTGGGACTTTGGGACTTTGGGACTTTGAAACATGACGGGCGAGTAGATTGTTTAGAAAATAGCCACAATGACACAGGGACACAGAGTAATTTTAAATGAATGTTTTGGTTAGCATAAAACCAATCATCTCGATTTCTGAAATAATTTGTTCATTCCAAACATGACTATAAAGATTATAAGGACAATAAAATAAAAAGTAGTAAAAGTACTTTTCATAACAGAAAATACATTGGTTATCTGAGATAATATTACCGGATTGTTAGGATAGCTTTTTAACATTGCAATAATTCCGATGTTTTCAAGATAATCAAAAAGACCGGAGAAGAGAGGAAGAAAACAAAAATAGAATAACCGGCTTTCAAATTTTCCAAGTTTGTTTAGGATATATGCAAGTATGAGACAATAACTAACTCCAAATAAGAAAGGGTAGATCATATCAACCGGAAGCTGGTTGAATAAATAAGCGTCTCTTCCTTTTTCGCCTAAAGCGCTTAAAAGAGAATTGACATATTCTGCGGTGTAACCTGTCGGCAACATATCCAATAACTTCATGCCGCCCGAAAAACTCATCACCTTCGGAATCGTTATGCCCAGCATAATTACATAGATGATATTCGTTAAAACAAAGAGAAGTATAACTCTTTTGCTGTTTAGATTTCTTTTAATTAAGTCTTTCATAATAAATTTTCTTTAGTTTCTTTTGTTAAAATACATGCTTAATTGGTTGTAAAAGCGATGGATTATATACACGACTGTTCAATACATTTATCTTTTATATCTATTACCCATTCCTCATTTAGTGGTCTCGCACTGAATTGGATTCACCACCGACAATTACCCAGATAATTGCGTAAGGTGACTTGATTAATTATTCCATTTACAGTTAAAGGGAAAAATTTCGATTGCACATTTATAATAGTAACTTGACGATACCAATGTATTGCGCCGGGATATCAATTCGTCTTTCAAGATAGAATTTTTCCAGTCCTACATTTATCCATTCCCTCGAAGTTGTAATATTTTGGAACTGAATAAAATTATCATCTTTTGATCTAACAACTTCATATCCCGACATCTTGATATCAATACTTTCTTTCTCCCCTTTTAGACTCACCGACAAATAAATATCTTTATTTGCGGAATCAATTTTTAGGTCATTAAGATTACCAAAATCCGAGATAAAACTATCAGCGGACTTCTTAAAAAGAAGAGAAACTGCTTTGTCTTTAATTTTAGAGAATAGACCCATAAGCTTTTTTAGCAATACTAACCTTAAAAAATTTCTATTAATTGTAAACTTGAGTTAATTAAAATTTTAGTGAAACCATTCTATTAATTTCCCTTTTGCTTTATCAATGTGCTCTCTCTTAATATGCGCTGCAACAGCAGCCGTTGCGCCGATTAACGCCCCTAAATCATCGGCAAATCCTACCAGCGGTGTAATATCCGGAATCGCGTCAGCCGGTGAAATAAAATATCCAAGAGCGCAGAGAATTACTCCTTTTGCCCAAACGGGTGTATCTCCATCGATAAAACAGTAATAGAGTACTAATGCTTTTTCAATTACTTCTTTACCAGCCTTTACAGCAAATTTTTTAATTTTCTTCCAAAACGATTCCTCTGAAAAATCGTTAGAAAAATCGTGAATATCTGTGCTCATAGTTCTCCCTTTCAATTAAATTGTCTTGCAGAGTGGAAAAGCGATTTTGTACAACCTAATAGATTTTTTCCTACTGCTTTTTAATAAAATAAATTGTGTTAAGCTATTACCTTTTTTCAATCCAAAGTTTGAAGAAAATAAGAAGGAGGGGAACGTACTAATTATCCCGTTTTGTAGTTCTTGCCGGTATATATTTAACAAAGAAATAAAGCAACCTGCTTTCTTGATTATTAGGACAAACGAACTTAGAAATGTTTGCAGAGATTACCAAATGCAAAATAAATATTTTTACAACACCTGGGATAATGCATACAATTTGTTCTTCCTCTCCGTTTCTTTGCGTACTTAGCGATTTATGTTTTCTTTTTAACCGCAGAGGGCGCAGAGTGGCGCAAAGGTTAGTTTTCTCCATTTACAAACGAGCTTAATTTCAAAAGTTATTTCTCAAACTTTTCATATTCTTCTTTGCTGATTAGCAGTTCTATGTTCACTTTAAGTTAAACATGAAGTCTCAAAAATTATCTTTGCTATTCGTGTCCATTCGTGAGAATAGTGGCAAAATCTTTCTCGCCACGAATGACACGAATATTCACGAATTTATTTAGCCCTATATTTTTGTTTAGGTTTTTAATTTGAAAACCAATTTGTTTCTTCGGAATTCTTTAGATTTCTGATGTGGTCACAATTTGTGACCACATCAAACTTTTCTTCTATGAAGATCGGAAACATAAAATTGATGGAAACCTGTTCTTTATTTCTCTTTACTTGTTCTATCAGCTAGCTTTTCTATAAACCGGCATTTGGCTCCATGTTTTCCCTTGAAGCAATCTTCCAGCTTTCTTTTTCTGTACTCCACCCCATTGTTTGAAAAAGAATGGAACACCTTGATCAATACATTTGTCTTTTATATCTATAACCCATTCTTCTTTTAACGGTCTGGCACCGGGACCGGATTCACCGCCTACAATAACCCAGTCAATATTAGTCAAATCTAATTTGTTTATTGGACCGATCAACGGTTCGACGGAAAGGAATTTTGTTTTTGCATCTGTGTTTCTTAAGTCATCAATGCGATAAGTGCAGTCATCATTTTCTACGCTTACTCCCATCCAGATGTTCTCCGTCCAGTTAAGTTTTGAATTATATTTTAAAAGAATATCCGACCGCTTTGTTAGGACTTGAAATTTGTGCCAATAAGCTTTATTCATTACGCCAAATATTCTTTGAATAAATGAAAGAGGAACGTTTTTATGAAAAAGATCGCTCATTGAGTTTACAAAGATTGTTTGAGGTTTTTTCCAGGTTAGAGGTAATTCTACAACATGATCTTGTAATGTTAGTTTAAACCCATTTTCATAATTTGCAGAGCCCATCGCTTTAAGTCTTTTTGCCATGCGTTCTGCATAACAGAATTTACAACCGGGACTTATTTTTGTACAACCTGTAATTGGGTTCCAGGTTGATTCTGTCCATTCTATTGAGGATTTAAGTGCCATATTATTCTTTATGAATTGTTTTTCACTTTTCTTTGCCAAGGAGTGAACCTTAAAAGCTGGGGAAAGAATTAGCTGACTACTGTCTGAGTATTCTTTTGAGGGACTCTGCAATTAATGGGCTATCTAAAACACCTTGACGAAGTTTGGCTATTAGAGAAGCCGACATTTCGGACTTAATCTTGAGTTTCCCATTCGCTAATTTTGTTATTAATTCATTTACAGAACGGGGGAAAACCTTATTACAATCAATGATAGAATCCGTAGTAAAATCTGCATAGTCCTTAGGTGATAATTCTACTAAAGTTGAAGGTGGATTATTTCTGTTACGGATTTTAACTTTAGAGATTTGAGAAGAGGAACAAACGAGGAGCAATAAATAATCATCTGAAGGATTATGATTTAGCACTATGAAATAATGGGGTTCTGTAGAAGTTAAGGAACTCTCTTCAAAATAATAAACTGAACCGGATTTTAGCGACGCTTTTATCTTAATTTCAGGAGAGATTTCCAATTAATTAATTCCAGAGAGATTCCAAATGATTCAATTCTTTTAAAAATTCAATCTTTGCTTCTTTCTCCTCTGCATTAAGTTTGTAGAATTTTTCTACATTACTCGTAGAGTCATCAAAAAAATCGGTTAAATCCATTTTGATGCGAGTAATCCCACGTTTTAGTTGTTCTTCGTGTTTTTTCCATTCAGGGTATTGATGAGTTAAATTAACTAAATAAAAATTATCTTTCGATCCAAGTTTATCCCAAACAAAATTTAACGCTTCAATTTCAGAAACAGATAATTCTGAATAATCAACCTGGTTAATTGCTTTAATATTTTTATTGGCTTTTTGTGGTTCTAAAAATTTTGAGGCATAGTCATTTTCATGTATATCGAGGAATGTACTCATTTCAAGAATATCTTTTGTGCCGGATGCAACAGGACCATAATCCATGGCATAATATTCGTCATTTGTAATAGTACGCCCAAATTTTCTCAAATGGTAACGATCAGCAAAATAGATAAGTTTAAGAGCTTTTAGTTTATCTAAGGTGTTGTCTATTTCTTTTTGACTAAAAAATGCGAGCGACTGGGTAGCTTTTTTATAAGAAAAACCGTTTTCGGATAACATAAATTTCTTTCAATCGGTTATAAATTTATTATCAATAATAATAATTTTAACGTGTACAATAATATAACATATTTAACAAAAAATAAAGGCCAAACTAGCAAAAAAGAGGTTATCAAAGGTTTCGGGTGTTAACTTTATGTTACCGTTAAATCCGGTGATCTTAATCTCTATGTAGCCTATGTTTTCCATATCCAAATTTACATTTTTATAATTGTCCGCAAAAGTTTAACAATTTGAATCTTAACAGCGATAGCTCTTACACTCTTAGGCACAAATGAAAGCATATGGAAGCTAAAGTGGTTAACCCCTTTTATGATTTGATGTCGCAATTTGCGATATCAAAGAATTGAATTCTTCTTTTGAAAGTTGAAACATGAAATCTTCCGGAAATCTTTTAGGAATTTTCTTTAACCGGCTTTTTTAGACACCGGCATTTGGCTCCATGTTTTTCCTTGCAGTAATCTTCCGGCTTTCTTCTTTTGTGCACCGCCCCATTGTTTGAAGAAGAACGGAACATGTTGCTCAATACATTTATCTTTTATATCTAATGTTTAAAACTAGTGAAGAGTTTATTCTTGAATTGGTAAGAAATGCCCTGCGTTTTTTTGTTCAATATAATCTGCAACTTCGTTAGCATTGTCCGAACTAATTACTTCAAAAGATTGGTTCTTTTGTATCGCTTCCCATATATTGAAATTTTCAGAATTTTTAACATCTGGTTCATCTGCTATGATGAACGCTTTGTTGTTGCCGTTGCCAAAAAAATCGAAAAGTTTAGAAAGAATAATATCATGGCGGAATAAATTACGTTCTATTGTCGTGGGCGTGAAATTAAAATCTATAGCTTTAGCGGATATGATTGCTCCGTTTTTGCCAATACAATCAAGCTTGTAAGAAAAGTTAAGAGAAGGGATTATCTTTTGTGTTATATCATAATTAGTATGAACTTTGTTCTCAACTTTACGTATTAATTTTTGTTCAACGTTTTTATAAAGTTTTTCTTCTCTGTTCCGCTCATGGGTAATTGCAGGAGAAGCTTTCTCTACAAATAGCTCATATAACTTATTAAACTGTTCTTCAGTAAAATCACCCGAAATGATTGAAGGTTCTGAAAACTGAATTAAATTATTTGATGATACTTTAAGATGAGAAAAGAAATCAGATGTTAAAAATGTTTCTGGGAGAAATAGCTCTGCTCCATTTTTTGTTAATTCAGAATTAAAGACTTCTATTCTATTTTCTAATTGGTTTTTAAAGAATGTGAAAAACCTATCCTCTTCATCACGAAGACGTAAGGACGCAGAAATCCTACGATCAGAAAACTTTAGATAAAATCTGTTTTCGGTCTTTAACAACAAACCTACCGTTATTTGATCTCCGGCTGTAGGGTTTGTAGATATTTTGATTAACGTATAAAATGAATTCATAACTCAAATCTCCCTCTGAATTCGCTGAATACTTTTTTGTTTCGCGGTTCAGAAAATAAAAAATTAAATAAAGCAGTTTGGTTTGAGTCATCAAAACCTAAATCTGTCGGAATATTTTCAATGATGGTTTGATAATTGTTTTTACATTTCTCAATTGAAAGATAGAAATACTCTTTTATTTCATCAAACCAATTTGGATTGCCCCTGCAAATATACTTAAATACTGATTTAGAAAAATCTGTGAACAAAATTGAGTCGTTAAAAGAACAACCAAGATCAAGCGAAGGTTTCAATTTGGTGAATTCCATTGAGCTAAAAGTAAACGCATGGTCTATGGCGAAAAACTCAAATCCATTGTCACCATCACTGACTAAAAGATTAGGATTTGATGGTTTTCTGTCATCATTTTCAACCCAAATGTCAAACAAACCAAGTTTGAGAAAATCAACAGGATTAGCGAAACGATTGAAATCGTGTTTAGTTATAAGGTTTATAATTGCGCTAAATTCAAAGTTTGTTGGAATGACCTTAGAGCCAAAACATGTGCGGCCAAAATCACTTGCATTATGAAATTGAGATAAAGGTTTATTGATAATTCCCCTATCAAGTTTTAACGCGGCTGTTTTCGGTGTTTTGATAGACCAATGATTTAGAAGCAATGAAGTTAGAAATTCCTTAATGATGGATAGTTCCGGGTTTTGATTCTTTGGCACTTTCAGGTAGTATTCACAAAAATCGTCAGAAATAATTTTCAAAGGGTTGTGAGCAGTACCAACTTTTTCTTCTATAACGGAAATTACTTTTTTATGTGTCATTTACTTAGATATTATTTTCATTACAAATTTTGATAATTCCGGTACTGTATCATTTACATTGTATGTTTTGACTGAATCAATAAATGCGGTATTTGAATTGTCACAAATTATTGTGTTTTCATTTTTGTAATACAAAGCTAAAACAAATAACTCTTTTTGAGCTTTGAAATAATGAGAATCTGCATTTTTAACTAATGTAGAAAATCCCTTCGCAGAAGGAGCTTCATTCTTTGTTATAAATGCTATATAATAATCATAGGTAAGATTTGATAAGTCCTCATTGAAATAATCCAAGTATAAATCCCCTGCCAAGCGATTATTTTCTGATCCAAGGTCGCTTAGATAATCTTGGTTTAACCTATTCTGAAGGTTTGTTGAACATGTGCAGCCAGATATTAGAAGAGCCGCCAGGATACCAATTAATAATTTCATGTTAGACTCCACAATGTAGGGGTTACATCTAAATTATTATTTGAAGCCAAGTCTCTTCCTGTGTCTAAATCAATTGGGGGAATATCACTCCCGGTTAATTCCCCCTTGTTGTTATAAACATAATCATAGCATTTGTTGGCTAATGGAATAAATATCTTGTAAAATTGTGGTAAGCAGTCATCAAAAAAATGTATCTGCTCTTTACGAAGAAAATTATAATCTCTGTCTTTAGGTTTTCCCAATATTAAAAATTCTTTATTCTTTTCACATAAATCGTTGTAATCTGAGAAGAGAAATTCATTTATAAAGCTAACAAGCCGATATATTTTAGGATGCTCTCCTTCAGCAACACCAAACATTCTATGAAGACCATTAACCCAACCGTTAATTTTAGTGGGTTCATAGTTTTGCTGATATATATCTGCTATTAATTTGCTAAATAATTGTAAAACTTTTCCAACTTCCGGATAAAAATTATTATCAAAATTAATAAGTTCGTCATGAATATTTGAATAATTGAGATTTATGGGAGCATTGCTTTTTAAGGTGAGATGATAAAACAATAAAACATCCAGTTGCATTTCTAAAACTCTATGTGCTGTTTGATTTTCTTTGTAATTACCTACTTTATCCCGAACAAACGGATGGATGATACCATCGGCAACTATATGAGAAGCAAATCCTAAGAAAAACGAGAACATAAATCGCTTTTCTCTTGCTGTTAAGGAATTTGAATTGTTTTTGATTTCTTGAAATGCTCTCAATATCAATTCATTCGTTTTTTCGTAGTGAAATTTATCTGCAAGTTCGCTTTGCGTAGTAAAGAACATATCATCGTCAGCAATACTTGCATAAGGAAGATCAGGACCAACCGCCCCAACTTGCAAAAAGTCCCTTCCTGATTGTAACAGTTTCTTCAATTTCCCATCAGGTAAAAGGCTTTGCAAATTTTTCATCAGTAAAATATGAGTTATACCACTAGCCATATTATTCTCCTTCTATTCTGATCAAATTATTTCCAATCACCATATTCCGACTTCTATTGCTTTTTGCAGGTTTACTGTTTGATTAATATTATTTTTTAAGAATTTATATAACAATGGTTCATTGAAAGAACCTATTTCCCGTAAATGATTTTCCTCTAAATTTTTTATCCAATCTTCTAAAGTAGATGACGACTTCAATAAATTTTCGATCATTTCTGCTTTCTTAAAAGCAGAATCTCCGTTATTCATAGATATTTCAGTCTCCCATTGAATAAACCGGACAAGATGTGGCCATCTCTGCATGAGTGTTAACCAGACCCCTATTTCTATTTCATTTGCCGATTTTAACCCCTGTAAGTCACGTGCCCATTGCGAGAACCGATAGAAACGATAAAGATTCGCAAATCTCTTAATAGATCTCGGTGTGTTACGAAAATAGTTCATATGCATTGCTATTTGTTCTCTTACCTCCCGATTGCTATCTGTAAACTCTAGAGCCGCTTTTTCTAGTAACTTGGAAGAGATCAGTTGAAACTCTTCCTCATCAAGTGCACGCAATTTCATAAGATCACCACTTTGATTTTTGAAAGATGCATAGTCAATTGTATCCGTAGCAAACAACTTATCAAATTGTTCAGTTATTAATTTTATCTCAACTTTGGATTTCTCTTTCTCGGAAATGTTGAATAATTCATCTATGAATTTTTTTTCTTGTTGTTCATTAAGATTGGGTATAACAAAAGGAAGTTGAATAAATTTTTCCATGAAGTACCAACCCATTGAGCCACTTGTTTTGGAAATATACTTTAATTTTCCTGCTATTTTTTCATATGCAACATCCAATGATGTTGCAACTATCTGCGCATCCATACCAATTACGAAAAAACAGTTGTTGAACTCACTGTTAAGAATAAGATTTATTGCCTCGATTACTTCGGCTACTTTTGTTGGAATACATCTATCAAGGTCATCGACGAAGATAATTGCTGGTTTCTCTTTACTGACCAGTAATTCAAAAACTTTTTTCAAATCTTCCTCGACCTGTGAAAAATAGCCACTCTGCGTTGCATAATCTGGTTGTCTAATATAATTTTCAAACTTACCTTCAACTGTGGTTTTCAGAATATTATTTATTTCAATCCGCCATTTATTTGCACCAAGTAACACAGATAAGATGCTTACAAAACTGCTTCCAATGGATAATCCTAGGTAGGAAGTTCCTCCAATGAAAAGAGATAGAGTAAATAGAATAATACCTGTTAAACCCAAAAATCCATAACCTATTAAGTTCGGTAAAACCTTTTCTAGTACTTGTCGATGTATATCTTTGCGTATTTTGGTAGCATCCAGTCTCCTCAACTGAAGGTGAAACCAGAATTTTTCTTTCTCGATCTTATTGGGAAGTCTGTCAACAAGTTGAGTAATAATAGTATGTGCCAAACCAGCCCATACTTGTTCAGAGCTTTGATACTTCCAAGCATTAAACCAAACTGTTGGGTAATTTAGTTTATTAACTTCTGGTTTCGTTATATTTTCGGACCAATCAAGTAGTAAACTTAAAGTTGCCTTATTATCTTCATTTACTTTCTGTTTAGTATTAGCTACCTTCTTTGCAATTTCCCTTTCCAACAGATGCATCAATGTTGTTTTACCTTGCCCCCACGGTGCAAGAACTCCTATAGTAATTGGTGGCTTTGTGTCTTTGTGAAAAAGAAACTCTACAATGGATTTTGCATAAAGAGTATAACCCAGCTTATCGTCAGCAGACCATAAGTCTGAATGTAATTTGGGTACAATTTCGGGATGTGACTTCGGATTAATTGTTTGTCGATCAATCCAATACGATGGTAAAACATCCAGACTATTTGCAGTTAATGGTCGTCCTGTATATAAATCAATCGGAGGGAAATCCCAATCAGTTAGTTCGCCTTGATTATTGTAAACATAATCATAGCATTTATTGGCTAAAGGGATAAAAATTTTGTAAAATTGTGGTAAACAGTCATCAAAAAAATGTATCTGACTTTTTGCTAGGAAGTTATAATCTCTGTCTTTGGGTTTTCCCAATATCAAAATATCCTTATACTTTTCTCGCAAATCGTTATAGTCTGAAAAAAGAAAATCATTAATGAACCCAACTATCTTGTAGATTTTGGGATGCTCTCCTTCAGCAACACCAAACATTCTATGAAGACCATTAACCCAACCATTGATTAAAGCGGGCTCGTAGTTTTGTTGATAGACTTCCGCTATTAATTTGCTAAATAATTGCGAAACTTTTCCAACCTCCGGATAAAAATTGTTATCAAAATTAATAAGTTCGTCATGAATATTTGAATAATTGAGATTTATGGGAGCATTGCTTTTTAAGGTGAGATGGTAAAACAATAAAACATCGAGTTGCATTTCCAAAACTCTATGAGCGGTTTGATTCTCATGATAATTACCAACCTTATCCCTAACAAATGGATGAATAATACCATCCGCAACTATATGAGAAGCAAATCCTAAGAAAAACGAGAACATAAATCGCTTTTCTCTTGCTGTTAAGGAATTTGAATTGTTTTTGATTTCTTGAAATGCTCTCAATATCAATTCATTCGTTTTTTCGTAGTGGAATTTATCTGCAAGCTCACTTTGCGTAGTAAAAAACAAATCATTATCTGCAATACTTGCAAAGGGAAGATCCGGTCCAACCGCTCCAACTTGTAAAAAGTCCCTCCCTGATTGTAACAGTTTCTTCAATTTTCCGTCAGGTAAAACGCTTTGTAAGTTTTTCATCAGTAAAATATGAGTGATACCGCTAGCCATAAAAACACCTCTGTTTGTAAAAATTATAACAACATAGTCCTAAATCGCAAAAAAAGTGGTGAAACAAAAAAAACAATAAATTTTGTTTTTAAACTAAACAACACTATTTTTGAACCAATCCAGTTTATCTGGAGGTGGAAGTTAAACAAGACTTTGCCCCGAGTAATCGGGGTTTTTTATTAATAAGGAAATAGCTTAATTCCATAATGTTCCGTCAATTTATTGGCTATATTAATTTTTTCTACTCTGCGTTTCTTTCCGTTCTTAGCGGTTTATTGTTTTTCTTTTTAACCGCAGAGTGCGCAAAGTAGCGCAAATGTTAGTTCTCTTTCTCTTCCAGTGCCTCTCTCAACACAGTTTGTAGCAGTAAGTTTGTTTCTTCTTTGCTTTGATTTATGTTTTTTTCTAACTCGCTGCATAGCTGCATAAGTTGTTCTAATTTGGTAATGATTCTTTGTTGTTCTGAAAGTGGAGGTAGTGGAAATAAAAGAGAACTAACGATCTTATGATTCAGATTATTCATTGTTGAACCAATTGCTGAATCTCTCAAGAATTGCTTTGAAATTTCAGACCCAAAATATTTAACAAAATATTTTTTATCTATTAAAGAATGTAGCTTTATGAAAAATGAGCCAGTCCCACAAAGCCATCCATTTTCCTTATCAGTAACGGTGGCACATCTACCAACATCTCCTCTACGCGCTATTATTATGTCTCCTAAATTAACTACATAATTACTTAATCTTAATATTGTCTTTTTATCGACCATCATTTTTAGGGAAGGAATAATTGATTCATTAACTAGATTCATTGGATTAATTATTGGTGTTCCTTCTTTGACATAATCTGATTGATGCAGCATAGTACCAAATGGACCGGTGGAGAGAGAAATCATTATTTCCCCCAACCTGCACCAAACCCAACTTTTCGGAATTTCATAAGGTATTTCTTCCGGTTTTATTTCCGACAAAGGCTTCTGTTTTTTTAGTTTTCCTTCAGCAATAAGTTTTTCTTTTTCTGCTTTTATTCTTTTTAGTAATTCTGTTGCGGGTTCGTCATCAGGATTTTGAGGAACAAGTTTACCTTGCATTGCTTCTCGAAGAAATGCTAGTCGGAGTTTATCATTAAGATTTTTTTGATAATTAATTTCTTCCATTAATTCTGCATTTTCAATACAACTTAGTTGCGTTTTTTTTATCTTTTGTTCAGTTTCAAAATCAAAATAAATATCATTTTCTAAAGAATCCTTCTCAAAATCATCCAAAAAGTTTACGATTTTTTCTTGTAAACTCTTATCGTTTACAACAAATATATTTTGTTTCTTTATTAATGGAAAATGACGGCCATAACTTTTTGTAAGTGAGTCTACACTATGCAACATGTAATAAAAATATTTTCTTATATAAGCATCAATTGGTTTTAATATTTTAACACCATCAGCACCGATAACAAATTCGTGTTCAACAAATTTTATTGTTTTTGAATGATCTCCATAAATAACAAAAGGTAAGTCATTTTTTACAAGCAGATCTTCTCGATCACTGAAACCGACTTGATAGTCTTGGCTTTGAGAAATAACAGGATAACATCCTTTATTTTTAATTTCTTTCTTCGTTATTCCCCTTGGAATTTTAAAATCCAATTTTGAAATGCATTTTGAAATCTCAGTTTCACCAAAACCTTTTTTAGCCAAAAAAGTGTTAATTATTTTTGCATATAAAGGTAAATTAGCTTTAAATAATTCCTGCCAATTCTTCATAACTTGGATATATTTTTCAAAAGTGAGATACTTTTTACAAATGATACTTCAATTTTATTAATGACTGCTTTGCTACTCAATATTTCTACTTCTTCCCCTTTATAAGGATTCTTCACATCAATATTAAATCCATTCTCTTCTAACGTTTTAATATTAACTTTCCAGGCATTATCGTTCTCGGTTCTCTTCTTCCACCATTTTTTTAATCCATCAAATTCTTCAACTCTAATTGTTTTGGTTTTGGAATAAGATTTTTGTCCTTCGGGGAGTTTATGTTCCCAATACCAGACATCTTTTGTCGGTTTCCCTTTTTCAAAAAATAAAAGATTCGTTGCTACGGTAGCATAAGGCTGAAAAACAGAATTAGGAAGTCTTACAATTGTATGAAGATTACAGCTTTCTAAAAAGTGCTGCCGTATTCTCTGTTTAACTCCATCGCCTGTTAAGGAACCATCAGGCAAAACAATTGCGGCGCGCCCCCCTTCTTCAAGGTAACGGATAATCAACAATAAAAACAAGTCAGCGCTTTCGGTTGTTCTATATGCTTGAGGAAAATTCTTTTCTATTCCATCGCTAACCGACGCGCCAAAAGGGGGATTTGCAAGGATAACATTTACGCGGTCTTTTTTACCAATGGAAGTGTATTCACGGTTAAGACTGTTTGTGTAATCTACGTTTGGAATTTCGATGTTATGAAGAATTAAGTTGGTAACACAGAGCATAAATGGAAGAGGTTTTAATTCCTTTCCGTGAATATTTTGTTCAAGCGTTTTAATGTCGCTTACATTTTTAAGTCCTTTTTTATTTATGTGTTCAATAACAGAAGTTAAAAAACCGCCGGTACCGCAAGCGGGGTCCAAAACTTTTTCACCAAGTTTAGGATTAATCATTTCAGTCATAAACTCAGTTAACGCGCGTGGTGTATAAAACTCTCCGTAATTACCCGCGCTCTGTAAGTCTCTCAGAATAGTTTCGTAAATATCGCCGAACAGATGCCTGTCGGAAGAGGTTGTAAAATCAACTTCATTTATTTTGTTTATTACCTGTCTTATCAACGTACCATTCTTCATGTAGTTGTTGGTACCTTCAAATATTTCCCTAACCATAACGGCGCGTTTGTTCTTACTGCTAATGTCAAGATTTTTAAGAGAAGGGATAAGTTCACCATCAACAAACAATTTCATTTCATCGCCGGTTATACCCTCATCATTTGCAGCCCAACTGCGCCATTGTAGATTTTTAGGTATGGGCGATTTGTACTTAGTGTGCAGCAGTTCCAAATCTTTATCGTTATCATCAAGAATTTTTAAGAATATCATCCATCCAAGCTGTTCAATTCTTTGAGCGTCACCGCTAACCCCGGGGTCTTTCCACATTATGTTTTGAATAGATTTAACAATGTTACCGATATTCTTCACTAAGCAGCTCCGTAGATTTGGGATTCGAGTTCTTTAATGGCAGCAAGATAATTTTCTTTGTCGCCGAACAGAGAAATAATTTCGCTCGGTGATCCGATATCATCAAATGGTTTGATCTTTAAGATGGTGAGGTCTTCAATATTTTCAATACCGCCGTCAGCATATTTATCAAGTAAGTTTTCTAAAACATTTCTTGCCTTACCGGAATATTTAGCAAAGTAATTTCTCTTTTTAACATTCTCGGCTCTCTCTTTTCTTGTAAGCGGAGGTTGGTCATAAGCAGCGTGAAGGATTAAATCGAAGACATCCATTTCTTTATTTATCTCATCAAGAAAATTTCCAAGGATAATACCTTGCACTGTAAGTTCTTCAATCAGTACTTGCTTCTGCTCGGTTTGATTCCACTTATTTATAAAATCATCAAGTGAGCGGTATTTTTTCCGAACCATGTTCCTTGTATAATCTTTTAGACTTCCGGTAATCAGTTTGCCGTCATTACCAACATATTGCACCCGTTCATTTAGCATGGCAACATTTACCCCGTTTACATAAACTTTTTCTCTTCTTAAAAGAGGTTCATCAGAAGCAGCATCGTTAGCGGTATAAGGAACTTGGGGTTCAAACACTACATCTTCACCGCTCACTTCATCAGTAGTGCTCTCCGTTATCTTTTCTTCATCTTCAATAGTTGGGATTTCTTCTTCAGGATCAACCACTTTAATCATTACAGGATCGCCGTCGAAATTAGGATCTGCAAAAAGCCGTGTTGCGTTTCTAAAATCCATGATAGTGAAAAAGAATTTGTTATAATCTTCGTTAATGCGTGTACCGCGTCCGATGATCTGTTTAAATTCAGTTATGGAATTTATGTTACTGTCCAGAACAATAAGCTTGCAAGTTTGCGCGTCAATTCCGGTAGTCATCAATTTAGAAGTAGTGGCTATAACAGGGTAAGTTTCTTCAGGATTAATAAAATTATCAAGTTCTCTTTTTCCGGCTTCATCATCACCGGTAATTTTCATAACATATTTGGGATTGGCAGAAGCGAGATCAGCATTTTCATTGATGAGAGCCAAACGCATTCTCTCTGCGTGTTCAATATCCACGCAAAAAATAATTGTTTTGTCGAATCGATCATGTTTCTTAAGATATTCGGTTATTCTGCTTGCGACAAATTTAGTTCTTTCATCAATAACAAAATTGCGGTCATAATCATTTGTGTTATACTCTCTATCTTCAATAAGGTTTCCGTTAATATCAGTTTTGCCTTCTTCAGGGCGGTAACCTTCAAGGTCAACATTTATACCACAGCGAATAACTTTGTACGGTGCAAGAAAACCATCTGAAATACCTTGCTTGAGTGAATAGGTATAAAGAGGATCGCCAAAGTATTCTATGTTTGAAACAACATCGGTTTCTTTGGGTGTTGCTGTTAAACCTATGTGTGTAGCTTTGTCAAAATAAGTTAAAATTTCTCTCCATGCACTGTCTTCGGCTGCGCTGCCTCGATGACATTCATCAATTACAATGAGGTCAAAAAAGTCCCGGCTGAATTCTTTGTAGGCATCTTTGTCCTCATCATAATTCATTAGTCCTTGATAAAGAGCCAAATAAATCTCATAAGATTTGTCAATCGTTTTTTTTCTAATGACAGTCATCTTATCGCCAAAGTATTGGAAGTCGTTCCGTTTGGCTTGCTCTATCAAAGCGTTTCTATCTGCAAGAAAGAGAATTCTTTTTTTAAGTCCGGCTTTCCAAAGCCGATAGATAATATGATAAGCAACTAAAGTCTTTCCGGTGCCTGTTGCCATGGTAAGCAGTATCCGGTTTTGCCCTTTTGCAATAGCTTCAACAGATCGGTTAACGGCAATTTGCTGAAAATATCTTAACTGCTTGGGTGATTTGTAATCATATTCTTGTTGGGCAATAATTTCTTCAGAAGGCTCGGTAATACCCTTATAGATTTTATATCTTTTCCATAATTCTTCAGGTGTTGGGAATTCATCATTGCTAATTTGTTTTTCTATCATACCATCTTTAGCAGTACGGTCATGCATTATAAAACCGTCGCCGTTACTGCTGAACGCAATGGGAATATCTAAAATAGTAGCATAGTCTAAAGCTTGCTGTATACCTGCGCCAATAGTATGTTTGTTGTCTTTGGCTTCAATTATTGCAATGGGGATGTTGGGTTTGTAGTAAAGAATGTAATCGGCTCTTTTTTGCGTTCCCCGTGACCAAAGATTTCCTTTAACATAGATTCTTCCGGCGGTAAAGGAAAATTCTTCACGGACTTGTTTTTCAATATCCCACCCAGCTTGCATAATTGCAGGTGTTATAAATTTAGTACAGATGTCCCGTTCGGAAAGTGATTTCTTATCCATAGATAGATAAGTTTGTGATAATCAAAGTATAAAAATTAAAACCGGCCAATATCGCTGCCCTATCTTATTATTTGATGTTATAAAGATAATTAAAATAAATATTGTACAAAAATAGGCAAGAATAAAACATCGGTAGAGAAGTTCAGCCGAACATCTCTACCAATTTATTATAGTTTGTTGAAATGATAGTCATTTCTCCCCCATACCAAAGTAACTGTGAGGATTAAGGACTAAAAATAATAGGAGAGTGCAAGTCTTGTTTCAACTGCTTTATATGGAACCCATCCATGTTCAATTCCATCGGAATTAATGAAAGTTCCATCTTTTGGAATTTGGGTTAAGCAATAATTTGTGATCGATTTGATACCGAACATTTCATTCTTTATTGCAAACGTATATTCTAACCCACCTCCTATCAGAAAGAGCAAACGATTCATTTCATTAGTAACTGTACTTTTCACCATAGCTTCGCTAAATAAACTCGGGGTATACACCTTACTTGATAATATATATGAAGGTTCTACATTTATAATAATTGCCGTATTTATCAATTCAATTTTATATTTTAACTGTAGCGGTGCGGAAATTATATAGTGATCAATTGTTGAAGTTACACTTCCTAAAGCATAATGATCGGTTGTGATTGCTCTACCCAAATCAAAAAATCTAAATCCGGCAGTTGCCACAAAATTTCCGCATATATCAAATTCACGGTTAAGAGCTATACTCACTTTAGGTCTTATATTTGGTTTTATCACATAAAATCCGACATCGTCATAAAGAAACCAAGATTGATTCAAACCTACCTCTATCTGATATGGTTTTTCTTGAGCAAAGAGAAATGCGGAGAAAGAAAATAAAAGGATAACCATGAAGTTTTTCATATAAACACCTTTTCCTTTTGAGTAGAAGATTATAGTAGTAGTACTGTTAGTTAATTGAAAAACATAGACGGATTTTTATAAACCGCCGTTACATGGTATTACCTTTTATTCAATAATAACCTCACAAATATGATGGGAAACAGAATTGATACATTGCCCGGTTTTTGACTCATTGACTGATATTTACTTACCAAAGAAACAGACCCTTTTATTTTTTGATAATTTAATTGTAACAAAATTAAAATTGCCGCCCTAAATCATCAATGCAATAAAAAATACTTGATTCGTTAATCTCCATAATTTTATACAATTAAATTTGGCACGGGAAAATGTTTGAAGTTAGAGAAAATAAATAATTCAAATTTCAACCCAAGAAAGTAAGAATGATAATGTAAGTTTTGAAAGTTAAAAGGTCTCTTTTGAAGTTTAGCTAATAACTTTTGAAGTTTCGCAAATAACTTTTCAAGTTTCATCAGTAACTTTTTAAGTTTCGTCAGTAACTTTTTAAGTTTCATAAGTAGGTTTTAAAGTTTCACCAGTAACTTTTATAATTTGTTGAGTAACTTTTCAAACTTCACAAGTAGCTTTTAAAGTTTCCTCAGTAACATTTAAAGTTTCGTGAGTAGCTCCTCAAGTTTCAGCTAGAGGTTTTTAAGCTAAAAACGAACTTTTACAAAGGTGTTCTTGCAGTTATTGATTTATTTTGCGGAGCCGGCAGTTTGAATAAAGTTATATGATACTTCAGAAATATTATTAACATGTCACTCTGAACGAAGTGAAGAGTCTATTTTTCATCTCACAAAAAAGATATTTCGCTTTGCTCAATATGACAAATTAGAATTTTTCAGAGGTCTCTATTATGAAGTACTTTATTCAAAATCGGTAAACAGTGGAGAAGTATCGGTGAATTAAGCGGAACAAAATATTTTTAAAAAGCAAGAAGAAAAAAAAATATTTTTTTTAGTGAATTTTTTCTTTGTCCGTTACAAAAATATTTTTAGTTTGGTAATAGAGTTTGCGGTATAAAAAAATCCAATAAAAACCGCGAATTTTTCAAAAAAAATAATGTGTTCTTAATTTACTGATTGATTGACTGGTGTATGAAGTTTCCTTAACTCATTTGAAGGGTTTGGCAGAAGAAGTTTTAATTAACCTATGCTCCTATAAGAGGTGCAGGTAAGAGAATTAAAAATCTTACTATGAACCGAAAGATTACTGAAGCAAAACTGATGTTTCTTTTTTATAGGCTGCCATAGTATTTACAAACCTCTAAATGAAAGGTAGGCAATCATATGCCAATCAAATCAAATAGAACGCATTCTTATTTAACATCAAAGTTGGATATTCTGGCTGAAGGAATAGTAAAACATTCTGCAGCGCCGAATTTTCCGGCAAATGTTAAAGAAGAAGATGTTCGCGCTATGCGTTCGGAGCTCGATACTCTGCGTACAATGTACAAAGAGTTAAATACCGAGACGAGAATAAAATACCGCGAATATGTTTCTCGATTCGAGGCGTTTAATAAGAAACATGCGGTAATCGCATCTCTTATGTATGCGTCATTCGGAAAGAAGAATCAAGTTCTAGCGGACTTTGGGTTAAAACCTCATAAGGTGAGAACTTCGCCAAAAGTTCCACCTGTTGAAACCGCAAAACCCGCGTAGAACATGCGTGAAAGAGCAAATGCCCGGAAAGAAATTTTCGGGCGTTTGTATTTTAAATTGAGCCGGGCGAAACTTAGAGATTAATTTAGAAATATGCAAACAAGGTTTTAATAACTTTTGTATGTTTTTCTACTCTGCGTTTTGATGCGTTAATCTTTTTTAACCTCATAAGGCGCGGAATAGCGCGAGATTAAATCTATTTACTATTTACTCTTTACCACATCACTTACTTTTGAAACACCGACTTCGTTAAATGATTCTATTGCGAAGAAATAATCTTGCCCGACATTTAATGCACGCAATTCTAATTTGGTATCATCATCTGCCCAAACCTGGTAGGTCTGGTAGAGTTTATCTTTTGCAATTCCCCAAAGGATGTTGTAACCCACAGCGCCTTCAACTTTATTCCAACTGATAAACGCATTACGTTCGTCTTTATCTCTTTTAACATTTAAGTTTGCCGGAGTCTGTGGAGTATTGCCGATTCCCTTTCCAAAAATTCTTATATCACTTACGGCAAGATTCGGAGTAGGCATATAAACATTTTCGTACTTGATGAATCGTGCTTTTACCGCTTTTGGTAATTCAAAATAACCGTTGGGTCTATCTTGTTTTTCTTTTGAAAGATCAATGATCGTTTCCCATTTTTTCCCATCAAGAGAGTAATAAAACTTGTATTGAGTATAAATCCGCGAAGGATCGTTATCGAAAATGTCGGACTTGTAATCAGCGAAATGGATCTGCACCGCTCTTACTTCACATTTTTCTTTTAGATCGATTGTGAACCATTCACCGGCTTTATTTTCTTGCGCAACCCAAAACGATCGCGGGTTTTCATCCGTTACATTTGCAACCATAAATGTATCACGAACAGAAGAAGCCGTTACTTTCTTCTTATAAGAAAGAAGCATCCATCCGGTAAAGAGTTCATCCTTGGTTGTTAATGTTCCTTTCGGAAGATAATGGGGGAAATCACCGAAGCGAGTGTTTGCGAAAAACAAATCTTCTTTATCAAAGAAAGCGGGAAACATTGCTATACGCCGTTCAAAATTCCAGTTGATTGCAATCCAGGGTGTTCCGGTATTCCAATAATTTCCATAATTATCTTGGAACGTATTTCCGTGTCCGGCGCCAGTCATAAATCCACCTGGTTTATAAGAGATTGGATTGTTCGGCGCGTATTCAAAAGATCCCATCGGATCGTTCCCCACATAAGTTCCATTCGCGTAAACATTATATTCAGTTCCGGGTGCGGCGTATTGCAGATAATATATACCGTTGTGTTTGGTCATCCAGGCGCCTTCAATGTACGGTTTCATTGTGGAAGTATGATTCGGCCCGAATCGTTCCCATCCATGTTTCTCCGGGTGTAAATAGATAAATTTCTTTATCTCTCCCGTGTAAATCAGTTTTTTGTTATGGTCAAGTTCACTGCCATAAATCGGGAAAACATTTGATGAACCCCAATACATAAACCATCGCTCCGTTTCGTCATCATGAAAAATTGCGGGATCCCAGGGACCAAGTGTATCAGGTAATAAGGGAAGCCATCGGTTATAAAAACTTAACTTTCCTTTTTCAGGTTCTGTAGAAAAGAAAATCGGACGCTGCTCAAATGTTGATTGAAATAAGTAGAGAGTATCTCGCACAGAAAGCGCCGCCGGAGCGCAAATATCTTCCATCGGCCATTTACTCGGCTCAATAAAATTCCAGTTTATCAAATCCTTTGAATGCCAGTAACCGCCGGAGATTGTAACGAATAAATAATATTCCCCTTTGTGGTTCACAATCACCGGATCGGCGCCGCTGCGGTAAGATATTTTGTCGTTGATCTGTTCCCAATTGTATTTGTAAGAAATATCCATCGGGTTGCAGTAAGTCTGCTGTTCGGACTGTTGTGCGAAAGTTAACGCGGACATAAACGCCAGCAAAATGATTTTTGTAATGGTTGAAGTTTTCATAACACAAACTTTATTTTAAATGATTTTGAAGATTACCATGCAAATTATACTTCATGTAAGCAGTTGTAAAATAAATCATCATTTTAGAGAAGATACTTTACTTGCTTTTAAATAATCACGAAACTGATGTCGAGTTGCAATCACTTCATTATGTGACAGATCAGTATGAATAAAAATTAACCGATTATTACCAAGTTGAATTTGTTCCAATTCTTTTTCTTCAGTTTTCAAGTATGGGATTTTTAGTGAATCGAGATCTTTCATAAGATTCTCCGTTTCTTCCACGGTTCCTCCCTGATCAGTATAGATATTTATAAATTTCCCTTTGAATTTTTGTATCCAGTTTAGAAATTTTTCTGTCCCGGCATAAAGCGCATCGAATAAAATAACATCAGAAATGTTTTTTGTTAACCCGCCATGATCCACTGAATACGCAATTGCACGATAGGCGCCGCTGTGCCCCGCTAAAACTATGTCGCCGATTTTTGTAGTTTTTACGACGCTCTTTTTCTTAAGATATTTTGCTACATCATCCAGTAAATTTTTCAATCCATCTATATCTTCTAACTTTCCACCGAAAGAGTCAGGGGAATTCCTTGGTCCCTCCGGAAAAACAAAGACTGCATTTTTATTGCTTTCAGAAAATTGCTCAATCAGTTTAAACTGAGTGCAGGCGCTATCGATATTGTTATACCACCCGTGAAAATAAACAACAATATTTGTGCTATGAGTTGGTCGAAATGCCCTCGGCACAAAGATTAAAACGCTGCTATCGGAATAATGTTCTTCATACGAAAACGCTTGATTTTTATAAGTATGTCCAGCCATTCTTTTGGAATGAGGAAACGGAGCGGAAGCAAATTGCGGAATAAATATTTGTCCAAGGTGTTTATATCTATCAGTTATAGGTTGTGAAAACGATTCGCAAATGAAGAATGCAATTACGAAAATCGTTAAGATAAATTTAGTTTTCAAAGACATTTCTCCATATTGGTTTTCTACTCTTGTAGTAGTAAAATTACTATTTACTGTACAAAAAATGAAATGTGTAAAACTTATTTTTTTTGATGATAACCGGTTTCACCGTAAGGCAGAAGTTTTTCCATCCACATTTCTAACAATACTTTAAGGTCGTCATTATAGTTATAATCCGGATTCTCCTTCGGTTCGAGAGTATCAACAATTTCAAAAACAAAATTTTCCTCTCCGAAAGTAGTAAAATCTTTTTGCAGTCCGCTGTTTACATGAAGCCCGCTTTTCAATTGAAATTTGAAACTATTTGATTTACCATGGAGATTCAAACCGCTTCCAAGAAAAATTTTTCCATTCGCCAGATTTTTTATCATGTATATCCCCATTTGCGGGAGCGATTGTTTGTACTGCTTTTTTAATTCTTTTTTGTCGATCATTTCTTTATTTCACGGTTAAGATTGAGTTTATCTGATTTTCTAATTCGTCTGAAAATTCCTTATATGTTTCCGGCTGCCTTCTGTTGATGTAGAACAATAACATCCCAACCAACGTAAAATTCAATGTATTCTTTTTTACTTTGGCATCCTCAGCACTCAACACTTTCGTACTGATGCAATACTCCCAATCAGTGTTACTCAGTCTCTCAAGAAAATTGGAAATTAATTTCAGTGTTGGTTGCTTACTCGCAACATCATTTGTTTTTTCCAGAAAGAAAAGCTCGAACGTACCGGGATACTGAATAAAATATTTAACATACGCTTTTGAAATACTTTTTAACTTTTCTATTCCGGGTTTGGTTTTTTCCGTTTCAGAAACGACAAAAGCTTGACATTCTTCCTGAAAGTCTATCACACATTCAAAAATCAGGTCTCTCACGTCTTTGAAATAATTGTAGAGTGTCGCGTAGGAATATCCTGCACGTTCGGCGATGTTTCGCACACTGATATTTTTAAGACCTTCCCCTTTTAAGATTTCTTTAGTAGCCTCAATAAAGTAAGTTTTCATTCGTTGTTCTTGAATTTCTTTGTTTCCCATCATACTACCTGCGTTAATTAACATATTTTAAATATTTAACATTGTTAATGTAATGAACATGGTTTTTAACTCAAAGAAAATCTTTGAACTAATTCATGCAACTCCCCTTCTATCGCAATATTTCCAGACCAGAATTAAGCATTACTCAAGTTTTAGTTGATTTGCACATTTTTAGTTGGTATCTCTAATTTTCTTTGATAAGATTACATGTGAGAGGAATATTATTCATTTTTTCTTTCCTTGCTGTTGACAAAGAATAATTTTTATGTTAGGTTTGCCCTACTTAAAAAATGAAAAACAAGAAAACAAATATTATCAGCACCATGTGCATGGGAACCACAACACCACCGGACATCGGAAGTTGGTAATAGCATAATACTATTTAAATGTGTAAAAACCGACTTCCTTAACAGAAGCCGGTTTTTTTTTGCGCGTCACTAAATTTGGACATACAATGAAAATATTAAAGTTTGGAGGTTCTTCCGTCGCTTCGGCTGAACGGATAAAAAATGTTATTGAGATAGTGAAGGCATCTCTTAAAAAAGAAAAGAATATCGCCGTAGTTTTTTCTGCCTACCAAACGGTAACTGATAAATTAATAGCAGCGAGTCACCTTGCCGCTAAAGGTAATCCCATTTATTTAGAAAATTTAAAAGAGTTGGAGAACAAACATCTTTCGATTGCAAAGGAATTAATTTCCGTTAGCAAACAAAGCAGCGTCATTGCAAACATCAAATTTCAGTTGAATGAACTTGACGATATACTGCACGGTGTTTTTTTAATAAAAGAATTGTCTCTTAAAACTCTCGATTATATTTTAAGTTTCGGGGAAAGACTTTCAGCCTATACCATTAGTGAGGCGCTTAACGACATAAAAATCCCAGCTAACTTTTTAGATACACGCCAACTAATAAAAACGGATGGACAGTTCGGGAATGCGCGGGTCAATTTTGAACTTACGAATAAAAATATTCAAAAATATTTTGCGGCAAATAAAAAATTACAGATCGTTACGGGATTTATCGCTTCTACTTTAGAGAATGAAACAACAACATTAGGCCGCGGCGGCTCTGATTTTACGGCGTCAATCTTAGGCGCTGCTTTAAATGTTAAAGAGATTGAGATTTGGACCGATGTAGACGGTGTGCTTACAGCCGATCCAAAAAAAGTTGGGAATGCCTTTACGGTAAAACATTTAACTTTTGACGAAGCAATGGAACTTTCTCATTTCGGCGCAAAGGTAATCTATCCGCCGACAATGCAGCCGGCACACGCAAAAGGAATTCCACTTCGTATAAAAAATACGTTTAACCCAACTGCGGAGGGGACGCTCATCAGCAAGAAAAAAATTGTAAATGATTTTCTTATTAAAGGAATTTCTTCCATCGATGCGATTTCTTTAGTATTAGTTGAAGGCAGCGGTATGGTGGGAGTTGCCGGTATCGCCGAAAGAATTTTTAGCGCGTTGGCAACACATCACATAAATGTTGTACTTATTACACAGGCTTCTTCAGA
>Ga0209417_1002002_pt1 | contig 34031 bp, 31 predicted proteins | sample RifGroF2_FD_184002 | JGI IMG/M metagenome (GOLD analysis project Ga0209417, IMG submission 184002) | Groundwater microbial communities from Rifle, Colorado, USA - Groundwater F2 (SPAdes) (version 2) | ecosystem: Environmental > Aquatic > Deep subsurface > Groundwater | place: Rifle, Colorado... | reverse complement strand
AGGGCTTTAAGATGGTCTTTTGAAAATTTATCCGGTCTTCTAAAATTATATAGTTTATAGCCTTTTCTGTCTTCATCAAAAGTGTCTATCATCGCAGCTTCATACTGCGCTTCGCTCTGGTCTTGTTCAAGACCGGCTGTTAATGAAGATAGCAGCTTATCTATATCATTTTGTGAAAGGGTATCCGAACCGGACATCACTATACCTCTTTGGTTTTAAGTTTATTTGTCATTCCGAGTGACTGAGATAAAACGGAGAACGTGAGAATCGCAAGATTTTGAGATTGCCGCGTCGGTGCTTAGCACCTCCTCGCAATGACAAGCCACTACTGAATAATAAAGGTTCCGAAGCTGACTCGCATAACTTCTCTTTCTCCGCCGAAAAGAGGATCAACAGCCGCTTTAATTTGTTCTTTCGCAAGCTCTTTCCCTGAAAGACTTGCAAGTTCTTCAGCTGTTTTTGAAGATAATACCGAAATTATTGCATCTCTGATAGCAGGTTTAAATTGTTCCATTTCAGCTTGTATAAGGGCAAGCGGGTCTACTTTTGCAGCACCTGCATTACCTCCGCCTCCATGACCGGAAACACCGCTACCACCGCCACCATGACCTTCTAAAACCGGATCTGTAGCTGCCCTGGAAAGTTCGAGTGCTACGTTAACTTTAAGATATCTTTTTGAATTAGGATCGCTTAAATTAAGTATAAATTCGCCTAAATCAAGTATTATGCCTCTTTCGGGAGCCGCTTCTTCTTCCGTTGCTTCGCCGCCTTCTTCTCCACCGGCATCAGCAGTACCCATATTTTCTGCTATTTTACTTATATTAGAGCCTATTACATTATTTACAATAAAATAATTGCTCCCTATAAAAAGAAAACAAATTAAAGCAGTAATGACTGCATTAACAATAATAAGTTTTTTACCTGCCATCCCTGAATCACCTGTGTCCACAGATATTTCAGGAAGGTCTGCTTTAGGTTTTATTCCTTTAGGTTGTGACGGTTTTACCATTTTTATCTCTCCAACTACTTTTTATCTTGTGCATTTTTAATATTTACAGGTTCAAAAATTTTACTTGATGAACTTAAAACGACTATATCCACTCTTCTGTTTTCGCCCCGTCCTGTTTCTGTATCATTACCTGAAATGGGCATATATTCTCCGTATCCGGCTGCCGAAATTCTACTTGGATTTAATTTGTGTACTTCCACCAGATATTTGATAATATTTGTTGCTCTTGCCGTTGACAACTCCCAGTTAGAAGGAAATTTATCCGTTTTAATGGGAAGATTATCAGTATGTCCCTCTATTCTTATTGAATTTGGCTCGTCTTTCAGAACAACAGCTATTTTGTCGAGAACATTCAGCGCTTTATCTTTTATTATATCAGAACCTTTATCAAAAAGTACTGTATCATTTAGTCTAATTAATATCCCTCTGGGTTCTCTTATTACATTAATATTTTGTGTATTATTAAATTCACTTTTTATTGTTTTTCTTATATTTTCAAAATTTGCAGATTCAACACTTATTTGATTTTCAAAAGAAGAAAGCTGTTTTTTTAGCTCTTTTGAAGATTTATCAAGAATTAACGGATTGTTATTATCAATATAAACACTGGTTTCAGTAGTTTTAAACAATTTTAAAAGTTTTGATTTTTCATCTAAATTTGTTGCAGATTTATTCGTCTGTTTTAAATTTCCGTCAAAAGCCCTGTCAATAGAGTTAGAAAAAGTTTTCATATGACTTATATCAAGTTGAGAAAGTGCGTACATAACCATAAAAAGGGCTAGCAGCATTGTTACAAAGTCTGCATAAGAAACCACCCATCTATTTATATAATTTTGATTATTATTTAAAATATTCGTTTTCACTTTATTCTTTGCCTTTTTTAGGGTATGTCATTCCGAACTTGTTTCGGAATCTGTTCAACGTGGGATAGATGCTGAAACGAGTTCAGCATGACAGCTTGAATTATCTTACAAAAGAAAAGAGCTTTTCTTTTGTAATTATTGGATTTTCACATTTATGAATAGATAAAACGCCTTCTGATATTATTTTTCTAAGAATTATTTTTTCTCTTAACTGCATTTTAAGCTTACCTGCAATAGGAAGAAATATCATATTTGCAGCTCCTACGCCATAAATTGTTGCCACAAAAGCTGTTGATATGCCGTATCCGAGTTGAGAAGGATTAGTAATATTGCTCATCACATGTATCAAGCCTAGAACAGCGCCTATAATTCCAAAGGTAGGAGCATATCCGCCTAAAACTTCAAAAACATGAGGACTTACAAGTGCTTTTTCTTCCTCAAATTCAATCTCTGAAATCAATATTTCTTTCAAAATCTCGCCATTATTTGTATCAAGAGATAGTTGAAGACTTTTTCGCAGAAATGAATCCTCTATGGTTGAAATCAGACCCTCAATAATAAGCGTTCCTTCTTGTCTTGCGATATTAGCAAGTTCTATAATCTGATGTATAACCATTGTAGTGTTTTCTTTACTGTCTAACACAGGAGTAAAAGCTTCTTTGAAAGCTGTTTTAATAGTAATAAAAGAAAAATTCACCAATGCCGCGCCAAATGTTCCCCCAAAAACTATTAATGCAGCTGTTGGCTGTATTATTACAGAAATTGAATTTGATTCAAAAAATAAAGTCCCGATTATTGCTAAAAAACCTATTGAAATCCCGAATAAAATAGATAAATCCACGATATTTGATACCCTCACCCTACAATTTTGCCATTATATGAATAGAATACTAATTTTTATTCATCTTTATAATCCACCAAAAGATTGATTGTATAAATATCTAACCAAAATTATTTAATAAATAAAAAAACAAGTGTACTTTTGTTATTAATAAAAATTAATCAGTATTGACAGAAGACATACTGCATGATATATTCTTTTTTGAAATTGGTTAGCGAAGTTAGTAGACAAAGGTATTGGAGGCAAAATCACATGAAATTAATGAACGTTGGACAAGCACCTGTAGTTGCAAAAGCTCAAGCTCAAAAAGCACATGCACAAGTTTCAAAAGCACAAACCTCTCACGCTCAAGTTGCACAAGCTCCTGCTAAAGCTGCAAACAAATTAAACGTAAAAGCTTAATAATCTAACTTAGAAGCCATCTGGTTAAAACCCTGCTATTGTCATTGCGAGGAGCTTGCGACGAAGCAATCTCATAATTAGTTTAATCTTGCGATTGCCGCGCTCCCATTGGTCGCTCGCAATGACAAATAATTTTAACCAGATGTCTTCTTAAATAAATTTTTCAAAGAGTTCGGAAATTTCCGAACTCTTTGTGTTAACTGACTTTATCAATGATTAGTCTGTTTACACTATGGAAAATAAAACTCACATGCTTTATACTCTTATTCCAACGCAATAAAATTAAACTTTTTTCTAATATTACCGATAAATATTAAGCTAATAAAAAATATGCGTGTGTTAATTTAGTTTTTACAAAAGGAAAAACATGAAAATATTAATTTCAAATGATGACGGGATTCATTCAGTAGGGTTAAAAGCCTTAGCCTCAAAACTTTGTGATAAGCATGAAGTTTATGTTATTGCGCCTGACCGGGAAAGAAGCGCGGCGGGACATTCTCTGACTTTACACAGACCTCTTCGGGTTGATAAGGTTGATATGGGTGTTAAAGTCGCACAAGCATGGGAAACAACGGGAACACCGGGTGATTGTGTTAAAATAGGCATAAGCAGTATTCTCGGTGAAGGACAAAAACCTGATCTGGTTATTTCTGGAATAAATTACGGACCTAATTTAGGTTCGGATATTTTATATTCGGGTACTGTCAGCGCCGCAATGGAAGGAGCAGTGTTGGGATATCCCAGTATTGCAGTTTCTTTATTCGGCAGTGGTGACTTTTTTGAGTCTGATTTTATTTATTCGGCAGATTTTATTTCAAAATTCATGAATAATATTGCTCAAATTAATTTTCCTAAAAAAACCATACTTAATATAAATATTCCTGCGGTTGATGCGGACGAAATTGCCGGAATCCAAATAACAAGGCTTGGAACTCGTATGTATACCGATTCTTATGAAAAAAGGCTTGATCCAAGAGGCAAAACATATTATTGGATGGCGGGCGAAATCCTTAAAACGGCACAAGAAGACGGAACTGATATTATGGCTATCAGAAATAATAAAATTTCCATAACTCCTGTAACTTTTGAAATGACTCACAAAAGTATCATGCCGGAACTTGAGCAAGCATTCTGTAACGGCTTATGCAAACTATAATTTATTTACCAAAAAGAGCTTCCGTAAAAAACAGGAAGCTCTTTTTTATGTTTATTTTTTACTAATTTTGAATAATGAATTTAATCGGAAGTTCTGAATCATTTACTTGCAAGTCTTTTTTACTTTTATTTTTAGACTTTATTAAATTCGTTAAAACTTCATCAGCTTTTTCAAGCTGTTTATCTTTTTTGTTTTTAATATCTTCCTCTGTATTTTTAACTTCTATATCGGGAGTTATTCCTTTTTTGTTTATATCAGTACCATTCGGTGTGAGATATTTTTGAGTTGTAATATTAATGCCTGCTCCGCCCGGAAGTTTGTTTATTTCTTGAACAAGACCTTTTCCAAAGGATTTTGTACCAATCAATATGGCTCTTCCGTTATCTTTTAATGCGCCGCTAAGAATTTCACTTGCGCTCGCGCTTCCTCCATCAATCAATACAACAAGCGGTTTTTGGGTTACAGGTTTATTGATTGCCTGTTGTGTTTCTTTATAGCCATCTCTATCAACAGTACTAACTATCAATCCTGAAGTAAGAAACATATCAGAAATAGTAATGGCATTTGTCAAAAGTCCACCGGGATTGGATCTAATATCAAGAATATATCCGTCTTTATCGCTCAATTTCTTTAATGCATTTTTTATTTCATCACTTGCTGTATGGCTTAAGAAAGAATTCAAACGAATATATCCGATATTTTTAGGTATATTTGCGCCTTTAGGTATAGTTATAGAAACAGATTTAACGTCAATCTTGTCTCTTGTTATAGTATAAAGTTTTTCAGCCGCGCCTTCTCTTTTAATTAAAAGGGTTACGGTAGTTCCTTTTTCTCCTCTTATCAAGTCAGCAGCTTCTTTTACAGACATGCCTTTGGTACTTTTTTTATTTATTTCTGTAATAAGGTCATTTGACTTAAGACCGGCTTTATCGGCAGGGGTATTTTCAATAGGAGCAATAACCATAAGTTTGTCATCTTTTGTTCCTATCTGTACTCCTATTCCAAATAAAGTTCCGCTTATGGACTGCGTTTCATCGGCAAAATCTTCAGGGTTAAGAAATCTTGTATAAGGATCATTTAAACTTGCTAACATGGTTTCTATCGCGACATATGCATCTTTATCATTCTGAATAGCACTGTCGTATTTGTGTCTCCATCTATGCCAATCCTGATTATTTTGGCTTGCGTCAACAAATTTAGTGTCGATTAGTTTCCAAACTTCGTCATATAATTCTTGTGAACTATACGCATAAGTTTTGATTGCAGGTGTTCCCACAAGTGTCAAAACAAAAAATGCCGCAGTCACACATAAAATTCTTTTAATCTTCATTAAAAACTTTCTACCTCTCTTCTTATTTGCAATCAAAATTTTTTTCTTACCCATAAATTTCTTAATGTATATTAGCACATTTAATTATTGTCAATCCAAATTTTAAAAATTTTTTGACAGTAAACAATTTTTAGTTTTTTAATAGAATTTTTATAATATTATATATTATATAACATTATGTCCACGTAGTTCAGCAGGATAGAACGTCACCCTCCTAAGGTGAATGTCGGGGGTTCGAATCCCTCCGTGGACATTGTTTTTTAAGTTTCAAGAAATGCGTTGTGTCTAATATGTGTGTCGGCATCAATATTATGAAAAACTTTCTACATCAAATTTTTCTTCAAATAATTCAAGATTTGATTCTTGTCTGGAATTAACAAGATACACAAACAATGTAACAAAAACTATACCGCACAGATTTGCTATCCAATCTTCATAATCACATGATCTTATTGCAGAAAAATGTTTTTGCGCCAATTCCGCTATCCCTGCGATTGCTCCTCCAAATATAAGTAAAAATACAAGAAAACTATTAAGCCATTTTTTATCAAAGAATGCGGCAAATAAAGATATTGACAATATTGTCAGCACTGCAAAACCTATAAAATGATAAATTTTATCAACATAATTAGGAACAGCTACAGGGGTAATGTAAAACATTACCATTCCAAATAAAAATAAAATAAACCAAATTAATCTTATAAATTTTTTCATTATAAATTATAAGACCTCTTAAAATCTTATGATGCTCTACTTTGTTCCATAATTTTTTTGTAAAGTATATTTTTATATAAACCCTTTTTTTTATAAAAATAAACCTATATATTTTCGGTTTTATAAACTTTACATTTGTTCGTATTTACAAATAGATGAAAAACTTTTGTTTAAAAGACTTCTTAATTAAGTCAACACTTCAAATTCGGATTCGCTAATAATTTGATCTTCCTGATGCCTTAAATATTTTTCATATTCACTCTCTAATCTTGACCCTGATTCCCTGACAATAGTTCCTACAATTGGGATGCTCGCATTTTTAAGAGTTTTTGAAATATTTTTAAGTATCGTATAAGTAATTGTTTTATTTACAAATAAAATAACCCCGTCAGAAAGTCTGGAAATAATTAAAAATTCAGGCGTAATATGCGCTGCGCCTGTATCAATCAACACCCAATCAAATTCACTCTTTAAAACTTTAATAATAGCTTCAAATGAAGAAGTTCCAAAATATTCATAAGGCTCGAAAACCATTTCCTTATTGCCAAGATGCATTATCCCCTTTTCATCTTCAACTAAGGCGCTTAAAACATCTTGAGGTTCGATTGCTTTTGTCTTTCTCATCTTTGTTTCGAGAGATACTATAAGATCAGACAAATTAATTTTTACTTTATGATCAACTAAAGCATCTTCCAACAAAGTGGGTATTCTAAAGTCGCTATCAATAACTGCGACTGAATGACCTAATTTTTTAAACCTGCATGCAAGATAATACAAAATAGATGACTGCGGTTTTTTAAGAGACGATGAAGTAAAGGTTAAAACCTTGATATTGTTTTTATAACACTTTATCATAAGGTTAGAAACAATATTATTGTAAGCTATTCCATGTATAAATTGATATTGATCGTTTAAAATCAAATGTTTAAGCCATGGAATCGTCCCAATTATTGACGCTCCTGTAATTTCTTCTATTGATTCAATATCATCACAAACATCTTCAATTAAAGTTTTTAATATTGAAACAGTGAATCCGAAGGAACAACCGAGAATAAAAGCAATTATCAATACCTGCATAGGCGCAGGGAAAGAAATACCTATCGGAGAGCTTGGAGGATCTATTACAACAACATTACTTACTGCTTCTGCTTCTTTTATTCTTGCTTCAATTTGTTTTTCTCTAAGCTGGTCATAAGCTTTGCTTAAAGTCCGTTCTTCCTGTTCAAGAGTATCAAGAGTAAATTTCTTTTGAGGAATTTTAGACTGCTCTGAATTAATCTTGTCGATAGTATTGTTAATTGATAGTTTTTCAGCCTGCAATCCGATAAGTTTAGTTTGATTTGTTACAAGATTTTCTACAAGTCTTTCTCTAACAGGATCGAATATATTAATTCCTTTATTTTTAGCATATTTTCCCAGACTAAGTTTTATCTGGTCTTTTATTTGCGCGTTTATTGCTGTAATTTTATTTTTTTGGGCTATCATTTTGGGATTTGTATCAGCAAGCTTGGAAGAATCAAATTCATACTGCTGCATAGCAGTATTCAAATCTCCTCTTAATTTCACCAGGGTTTGATTGCCTGATCCCAAGGCAACCGCGTTAATAGCTTCAGATGATTTAAGCGCTAATTTGTCTTCCATCTCTGCAACTGATGATGCAGTATTATTTATGCTTGCGTCAAGGTCTTCCAGTTTTGATGAAGTGTTAATTTTTTGATCAACAAGCTTGATAGATTCTTCATCTATATTTATAGCTAAATTTGTAGATTTAAACTGTTTAATTTTATCTCTTATTTCGTATAATTTTTTATCAATCTGAGAGAGATTTAATTCAATATATTTACGTCTTGCCGTCCTGATTTTTTTATTTATAAGAAGATTAATATTGTCATACTCTTCTAAAACAGCGTTTAGTAAATTCTGAGCCTCTTTAGGATTATCCCATGTTAAAGTTATGTTTAATATATCAGTACCCGGTTTGTTTTTTACGTCGATAATTTTATCAACATTTATGGATTTATCTTTTTTTGCGCTGTTTTTCTTTATTTGCTTAGATATAAAATCTTTTAACTGACCTGATTTCAAAATTTCTATCTGGGTAAGAAGCGGATTTCCCGCAGCGGTTAGCGGAGTTAATTGACTTTCTTCACTTAAATTAGCGACAAATTCATCGGTAGCAAGGTCTTTTATCCAGATTTTCGCAGTTGATTTATAAGACGGTTTATAAAAAATTGCCAGATATACAAGCGACCACATCAAAACAATTAATACAACAGTAAAAATCAGCTTTTTATCTCTGCCAAAATTACGAATATATCTATTTTTATTAATATTATTAATATCCATTTTATTGCTGTTTTTACTTTCCTATAACCTGATATCTGTGCGGATTATACATAAGAGCCCAATTATTGTATGTATTTGCAAATGTATTTACCGGATTTAACACTCTCATCATATAATCGAAACTTTTTCCAACAAGAGGTCTGGGTTTTTCCGGTACATAAACTATATCGTTAGGCATCAAAATTACATCATTGCTCATCGGATTAACAACTCTTGTTACAAGCTTGCCGGAAATATCCGCTCTGCTGATAAATATTTCTTTAGGAGCATAGGCGGAATCTGTAAGATAACCGCCTGCTGCAGTAATTGCAGAATTTAAAGTTATTGAGGCGGAACTATCCAGTTTTATTAAACCGGGTTTATTAACATATCCATAAACTTTAATCGGAACAATTTTTGGTGAAAATGTAGCGGTCACGTATTTTTTATATTTTTCTTCACTTACAGCAAGCGGTGTCGGTAATTTAGGGATATAAACCGTATCTCCCGCCATTAAATAAATATCCTGACCGGCATCGCCTTTTTCCAGTATATCCATTAAATTAACATTGAATTCGCTGTTATCAAAAGAATTTGTGATTTTTACATGCTCAAGATCCGAATCAAACTGAATACCTCCTGCCGCAACCAAAACATTAGAAAGCAAAGGCGATTTTCTTTCCAGCATAACTTCTGTTTTTGTACTGTTTTGATTTTGATTGTTTGAAGTATCAGTGCTTATTTCATAGCTGCCGGGATTTAAAACCGCGCCTGTCACATAAACAACAAAAGGTCTTGTTTTGTCTAATCTGATAGTTACATTAGGATCTTTAAGGTATTTTTTGTATTTATTAACAAGTTGTATATGCAAATCTTCTATAGTTGTTCCTGCTGCTTTAATTTGCCCCAGCGGCATAATAATAATATTTCCGTTAGGCTGAATTCGAATACTTTCCTGATTAAATTCTTCGGAATCATAAACAAAAATACTGATAACATCATTTGGTCCCAACACATAGCTTCTGGAATAATTATTTGAATTAAACTCCAGTCGGGACTTTATTATATTCTTTGCGGGAATTTTTGCTTTATAAGCGCTGATATTTTCAGCAAAAGCCATCGGCATTGACATATATAAATAACTAATAATTAATGCTATATATTTTTTCACTTTATTACACGATAAAATCACTTAACACTAAAAACTGCTTAATTTAAGTTTATCATTCTTAATTTAAATTTATAAAACGAATTTGTCAAAAACGTAAAGAAATATTTATATAAGTATTTCTTACTTCCAAAATTCCCAGAATTTCTTTTTGGCATTTGATAACTGCATAATTTTCAGCTGAACTTCCATCAAGTTTAGTCTTTTTTTCTGTTCTTCAAACTCTCGTAATTTTTGATTTTTGTCTTCTAACTGCACTTGAAGCTGTTTTACTTCTGATTTAATTTCAAAATATTCTTCTTTAACCCTGCGTTCATAATCTTCCAGCAGAAATATTTTCTTTTCTGCTTCTATTGTTCGGTCTGTATAAGACTTAAGTTCTTTTAAAAGCACTTCAAACAAACTTACCATATCTGTCTGGTTTAAATTACCAGTTCCGTTTTCTTTAATGCCGTTAAAGAAATTTTCGCCGCTATCGTTATTATTCTTTTCTTTTGTATATTTCAAATCAGAATCTGTAAAATTTTCGGATTCATAGATTTTTTTGTTAATTTGTTGGGAAGAATCAGGTTTATCGTCATTAAGAAGTATTACGGTACTTTCATTAATATTACTGAGTACTTTCTCTTTAGTAATATTATTCTGCTCTTCTGTGTTCGTTTTTTGGAATTCTTCTTGAGTATTATTATGATATTTAACTTCTAAAATCAAAAGATCTTTTACTGACGAAAGACTATAACCATTTAAAATTAAAGATTTAACTTTTTTAAAAAAAGTAACCAATTCCTCTGAATATATTTTAGCCCCTGAATTAGTTGTTTTTATGTCTAAGCCAAGACTTAACTCCCAATTTATTATTGTATTGGGATTAACCTCAAGCATTTCAGATAAAACATCAGTTGTAATAGACAAATTTAAATAACTCCCAAGCAAAAAAGACTCATTAAATCAATATACTAATTGTATTTGTTTAGGTCAAATCAAATACTTTATAAATACAGCTTGAATGTTTCAAATAAACGCATAATAAGACATCAAACTAACTATATAATATAGAAAAAATAGAATATGTCCTCTTTGTTAAGAAAAATTACATTTTACCTTGACATGAGTAAAATTTGATTTATTTTGTCCGATTAAATACTTTAGTAAAAACCTTTTCATTTTTTGCAAAATACTTCATCTAAATTAAAATATTTGCATTTTTTTTATAATCTTAATATTATTATTTATGTAGTATTGATTTAGAGTCATAATTTTTATCAAAATAGAGTTATATATAATAATTTGGAGTAGTGGCAAAATATGGCGCTTGCTGGTTTAAACCAACAAAGTATTAATTTATTAAATATTAATACTGATTTAATGTATATGAACGAACTGCCTTTAAGCCGAACAAAACCTTTTCAGTGGACAATAAAAAGAATAATGGATGTTACCTTAAGCTCGATGGCAATTATTGTATTAACTCCATTGTTTTTATTATTAATCTTATTAATCAAAATAGACTCAAAAGGACCTGCGGTTTTTAAACAAAAGAGAATGGGCGCAAATAAAAAAGAATTTTATATGTATAAATTCAGAAGCATGGTTATTGATGCTGAAGAAAAATTTGAACACGTAAAAAAATACAACCAAACAAACCCTATAATGTTCAAAGCATCTGATGACCCACGAATTACAAAAGTCGGAAAATTTATCAGAAGATATAGTCTTGATGAACTACCGCAATTGTTCAACATAATAAAAGGCGAGATGAGCATTGTAGGTCCAAGACCGCCTCTTTTACGCGAATTGAAAGCATATAAAGCTTGGCATTATGTCAGATTTGAAACAATTCCCGGCTTAACCGGAATGTGGCAAGTCAATGGCAGAGCAAATATTAAAGATTTTGATGCAGTTGTTAATCTTGATTATAGCTACATAAAAAATTGGAATATTTTACTTGATATAGGAATTATTTTAAAAACAATTCCTGTTGTACTTAATGGTAACGGCGCCGCATAGTTTATTTTAATGATTAATTATTTTAAAAATTTTTGCTTTTATTTTATACAATAATTGCTCTGCTACGTCTAATTTTAAAATTAGACTCATTATAAAATACATAATCAGGGCAAGAGTTCCGCTTGTTAAAAGGTTTATTAATAAGAAAATACGATTTTCTCCCAGTATTTGATGAAACAATAAGTTTGAACCAAAAGCAACAGCCGTCATTACAATCGTTGCGGCAGTGATTTTTAAAAGCGGCGTTCTTATGCGTTTAAAATCAAGATTAACTTTTTTTCTTATAAGAAATGCAAGCCATATTAAATTTATTCCTGCCATTGCGGCAGTAGAAAGTGTAATCCCAGCCAATCCAAAGGGTTTTACCAGGAAATAATTCATTACAGCTTTTGTAAATATTGACATTGCAGCTATCAAAAATGGCGTTTTTGTATCATCAAAGGCATAAAATATTCTTGTTAAAAGATCTCGCGCGACATAAGGGAATATGGCGAAGGAAAGAAAAATTAAAGCCTGAGTTACCATAACCGTATCACCTGCATCGAATTTTCCTCTCTGAAACAGGAGCGTTATTGCATCTTGAGAAAATACAAATATTATTGAAAAAACAGGAAAAGCAAGAAACCATAACGAACTTAAGCCTTTATGAAAATAAAACCGGAGAGAATCCCATTCATTTTTGCCTACCAGATTGGAAAAAACAGGGAATAATGGAACAAGCATTGCCGTCATTATAATCCCCACAGGGAATTGAAAAATTTTATTAGCGTAACTTATTGCCGACCAGCTACCTTCTGCCAATTGCGAAGCAAAAAACATATCTACATAAATATTAAGCTGTCCTATTGTACAGCCGACTACGGCAGGAAAAATAATTTCCCCGATTTTTTTAATTTTATCCATTTTAAAATCAAAATCAGGCAAATATTTGAAGCCAACCTGAAAATAGGCAGGAAGCTGAATTAAAAGTTGAAGAACAGCACCCGCGAGAGTTGCCCATGCCAGAATCAAGCCTGTTTTATCGCTTCCAAAGCCCCATATGGCAACTATGATTGCAAAACTTGCCATTGTAGGGCTTAAAGTTGTTAATAAAAATCTGTTATAAACATTTGATATTCCGTATAAAATCCCTACTATGCCACCGATAAAAATTATCGGAGACATGACTCTTAATTGCTCAGCAACAAGAGTTTGGAGCTGACTATTTCCACCTGCTGTTATTGCTTTTGCCACAGGTTCTGAGAAAAAATAAATCAAAATAGTAAGCAGGGTAAATACAACCCCTGTAATATTCAAGAACGTATTTAAAGCTCTTTCAGCTTCTCTTGAGGGTTTTCCTTCTATATCCGACTTGGAAAATATTGAAACTGTTACTGTATGAAATGGACCGCTAACTCCGCCTAGCAATATTAAAGCCAACGCAGGAACTTGATAAGCGTAAAAATAAGCATCGCTAGCCAAAGAAGCGCCATAGGCCTGCGCTATTACAACATCTCGCCCAAACCCTACTACTTTGCTAACTATAGTAATTACTGCTATTAACCATGCGACTCTAAAAATATCTTTATGATTCATATTATTGATTCTTAACCCTTATGCAGATCCCATATCCAATTATTATTTGTATTTAAAGACTTCCATCCTAACTTTTACGCTTTTATTCTCATTTTTTTCCAGCGGATAAAACACTATTTCATTTAATCCCTTATTAAGCAAATTAGTAAGAGGCATCCTGATTTTTTCACCGGGAAGATAAAATTTTGTTAAACTTATCTTCTTAGAATTTATCATAAAATCAAATTTGTCGATTAGTTGAGGATTTTCTATAATGAGGTCAGCTTTGCCTGAAGGAACAAAAAATTGCTGTCTTATCGGTGATAGCTTTTGGGAATCAATAATAACAGGTCTGGTACCGATAGAAATTTCGTCGTAATAATGCTGAAGAATTTGATCAAAAGAATAGCCGTTTTTTGACATAAAACCTGCGCCGTACTGGCTCATTCCGACACCGTGCCCGAGACCTCCGCCAACAGCTTCAAGTTTTATAAGATTCCCCTTGTCATCAAAAGAAAGATTTAAAACTATATTCGCGCTAGGCAGGGCTTTTCCCTGATTGGTCAAAATCCTTCTTATCAAAAGTTCTTTTTTAATTGACCATGAACCTTTTTCTGTTGTTATGCAAAGCTCTATAGCTTTTCCCGAAACTCCTCTGGATAAGACTTCTATGTTTTTAATTTTGCCAATGTCAAATTCCTTTGTGGTCAAACCATAATTGTCATTGCGAGGAGCGTCCGCAGGGCGCGACGTGGCAATCTCATCATTAGTGGAATTTTTAGTAGTAATTAGGCTGGATTTAGAAAATTTACCAAGACTCTGATTCAATTCTTTTCTTAACTCTTCTTCTGTCCAGACTCTTGTCCATCTAAAATAGCCTGAATTGTTATCAAATGTCTGAGGAGAAGAGGTATAGAAATTTCTTGCTGGTTCTTCCCAATTTAAACAAGGAGTTCCTTCTGTATCTGGTTTTCCTTTAAGATAAGGCAATGGTTTTGCGGGGAATTTTTCACTTCCCGGCTCTGAAAAAGCATTTTCATAATTTTCTGTGTAACCGCCTGCTGTTGAGCTGTACAGGGCAAGGATAGACTCGCCGTCATAAAGCGCCAAAAGCCCTCTGGTCTCTTTTATTGCCTGATCTGAAAGAGGGCTTTCGGTATTTGCTCCAAAATAAACCTGCGATTGCACTGAATCACATACGTTATAGAGCGGATTTATTTTATCTCTTGGTCTTAGCGCGTAATTTCTTGCGGCGACGGCTTGAGCTTTTAGTGCTTCAAGTCCGAAAGATACGGGAAGTTCATTAGGAACAACTCCTCTTAAATATTCTTCCAGCGGAAGTACGTTTATAACAGACAACTTATCTGTTTTTTTAGGTGTTTTTGTAATTTCAATAATTCCTCTGTAGGCGGCCTGTTTTCCTTTTCTTTTCAAACCCACTATTTGCAGTGGATAATTATTTTCAGCGATTAATTCTATTTTCCCGACAATATTGTCCGCGACTTTTTGACGATTCTGATAGACGATAAAAGTGTCTTTATTTATTTGAAACTTCAATACATCTTTTGGAGAGGCTTTTACAATTTCTGTATTTGAATTTTTATCAGTTGCTATAAAACCCGCATCGGAAGTGATGCTTATTTCTTTATATTCAAGAGAGCTAAAGTCATTTGCGCTTATGCCAACCCTTATTAAATCACTCGTTGCAGGAGTTAAACATTGCTCTATCTCTTGTGCAAAAGATTTTTTAAAACCTACAAGAATTAAAATAACTAATATTAAAATTATTAAAAATCTGCATTTCATTTTTTCGCCTTTTAAATAAGTTTTAGATTTACACCCACCCCCAACCCCCTCCCTCATAGGGAGGGGGCTAGAGTTAGTTTTTTGGCTCGCTACGGTCGCTTTGCTCCCTGCTCGCCATTTTATTTTTTATAATAAAAACATATTTCATTTATCGTTTACTTTTTAAATTGATACAGTTTAAATTATACCTGAATAAAAATAATGCTTTGATTGATTTTTCTGATAATATTTATTCATTAACAAAGTAGTAAGTAGTAGAGTGTTTGGAGAATAAAAAATGACAAATTTGGCAAAATACGTTGACCATACCTTACTTTCATCAGCAGCTACAAAAAAAGACGTTGAAAAATTATGTAATGAAGCTAAAAAATACGGTTTTTATGCTGTATGCGTTCAGCCGATTCAAACAAAAAACGCTGTAGAAGCGCTTAAAGGAACTGATGTAAAAATTGCGGCAGTAACAGGATTTCCACATGGAGCTACTTATACTGAAATAAAAGTTGAAGAAACAAAAAAATGTCTTGCTGACGGCGCAAATGAAATTGATATGGTTATAAACGTCGGCGCTTTAAAAGAAGGCAATCTTGAACTTGTTAAAGACGAAATTAAGCAATTAGCAGGTCTTTGCAAGGGAAAAGCAAAACTTAAAGTAATCATTGAAACAGGACTTTTAACAGACGATGAAAAAATTACAGCTTGCAAACTTTCTGTAGAAGCCGGAGCTGATTGTGTAAAAACTTCAACAGGCGTTTTAAAAGAAAGCAAACCCGCAACTGTCGAAGATGTAAAGCTTATGTATGAAACTGTTAAAGATTTTGGACTTTTTGTAAAAGCAAGCGGCGGAGTAAGCGACGCAACAGGCGCGCAAGCTCTTATCAACGCCGGAGCAAGCAGAATCGGCACCAGCAACGGAATTAAAATAGTTACTGAATAATAATCGAATAGATTGCGAGGGCTAAAGCCTTCGCAATGACAAAATAACACCTAAGACTCAAAAGACATTACGAATTGTAAACTTAATCTTTGTTTTTTGAATTTTAGGTGTTTTTATTGTTTTTACATGCATAGAGGGTCTTATATTAAAAATATTCGGAGGAGATTTAAAAAGTTTTTACAACAAAATATTTATGCGGATTTAATTTTTCAAAATTAAAATCCAATATTGGATTTTAACTAAACAAATTTTGTAACGACATTATAAAGTGGAGGAGTCTTTATTATGAGTACCTATGTAAACACATCTATGTATCAACCAAATCTTTATTCTAACTACAATAGTTATTCATCAAATGGTTTAAACACCGGTTTTTCTTTATCAAATTATACTGATACATCATCAGTTTTTGGCGGACAGAGTATGAATAACGGTTACTATTCTCAACAATGCATGGCACCTCAACAACAAAATAACAATGATAGTTTTATGCAGCAATTAGTTTTAATGCTTTTATCTGTGTTGCTCCAAAGACAAAATACAGCTTCTACAGTAATTGAAGAAACTATTATAGAAGAAGATTAAAAACCTGTTTTAAAGATTAATAAAAAAACTCCGATATTCTAAATAAGATATCGGAGTTTTTTTATGTCAAAAATTAAAATAATTTTAACCGTATTTATATTATTTTTATTGATTTTATTGCCAAAAACTGCTCTTGCAGACAGTTTTCAGGATGGTATAAAAGCTTATGAAGCAAGCAATTACAAATATGCGGAAAGCTGCTTCAGAAAAGCCTTTCAGTCTGATCAAAATAATGACATTATAAAATATTATCTTGCTATAACTTTTGTTCAAAATAAAAATACTGCAAATGCAAAACTTTTATACAAAAACATTATTGCAACTTCTTCAAATCCTGAAGTTATCAATCTTTCTAAAAAAGGATTGGCTTTACTCGGAGACTCAGCAAGTTCTTATTCAAAAGTCACTAAAGCTATTTTAAACGTCAACACAATGGGAAATGTTTTGATTATAGATAATGTAAACGTAAATGATGCTGCGAAAGTAAAATTTATTTTTGATACAGGCGCTTCTTATACAACAATTTCAACAGAACTTGCAAACAAATTGAAGATTTCAACGTCGAATGCTCCGAGTATAAAAATTATGACCGGCAGCGGTTATATTAATGCGCCTAAAATAACTCTTAAAAAAATTGAAATAAACGGCTTAACTGCTTATAACGTAGCGGCTCTTGTTGCGGATCTTCCTATGCATACTTCAGGAACAGCAGGAGATTTGGCCGGATTATTAGGACTTAGTTTTATGAAAGATTTTAAGGTTACGGTAGACAGACCTAAAAATCAAATTATTCTTGAAAAAAATTAAAATTAAGATTTTTTTATTATCAAAACAGGCTGTTTAGCATGCTCATAAACTTTTGTGCTTACGCTGCCGAGAAGCCATCTTGAAAGTTTGCCTCCTCCATGAGAGCCGACGACTATCAAATCATGCCTGTTTTCTTCAGCTTCATCAATAATTATAGCGGCGGCATCACCTTCAACATGATATTTTTTTACAACTTTAATTTGATGTTCTTCAAGTTTATTTGCAGTCAAATCAAGTAAATTTTCTGAAACCAGACATGCCTCCTGAATTATTTTGTCCATATCTAGATAAATATATGCATCGGGAGGAATAATAAGGCTTGGTTCAATCATTACATTTAAAAGCGTCACACGTGTTCGGTCTTTATCAATAAATTTCCATAAATTTTCGGCTGCATAAAATGAATCATCCGATGTATCCACACCCATTAAAATAGAAAAAGGCTTGATCTCGCTCGTTTCAATATGATATTTGCTGTCAACAACAAGTACGGAAGTTTTTCCAAATCGTGTAACCTTATACGCCACGCTGCCAAGAAGCAATCTTTCTATGGCATTTTTATTATGGGATCCGATTACTAAAAGGTCATATTCTCCTTTTTCCGTAAGTTTAATTATAGTTTCGGCAGCATTGCCTTCTTTATATATAAATCCTTTATAATCAACTTCCGAGTTTTCAAGAAAGTTTTCCAAAAGTGTAAAATTTTCTTTTTCAGCTTCATGCTCTATAAATTTTTCCGGCTTGCTGTAAAAATAACCTTCTTCTGCAATATTTGTTTCTATCACATTTAATAAAGTAACTTCGGAATTTTTTCTGTCTATAAAATTATAAGCGGCATGAACTATTGTTTTTGCCCAGCCTGGCTCATCTATAGCTATTAAAATTCTTGTTTTAACCATTTTTTATTCTACAGCCTCCATTAATATCATCGAAATTATAACAGTATTTTCAAACTCTTATTATCCGCTTTCGGGTATTTTTTTAGTTATTTATTATTGGAGGGACTCGATTAAGTATATACACGTTATATATATTTAATTAATTTTTTTAATTAAATTACAAAAATTCTCTTTTGAAAACTTTTGGACAGGCTTTTTGTAAATTATTAACAATCAACAACGACAAGGGTTTTAATAAAACAATATTTCTTTTGTAAAGTTTTGTTAAAAAAATGGGGGAAAATGAAATTGCGAAGAGTATTTAAACTTTATATATATACAGGGTGATAAATATATAATTAATATAAGTAGGTGTAGGTAAAATATAGGAGAATAGCCATGTCTATTGGTGGTGTAACAGGGCTTCCTTTCCAAAAAGATTATTTAACTGCTCAAAAAGTCGGCTCAGAGCAAAATGGTCAATTTGGTGTAAAACAAGAACAAGGCAAAATTTTAGCTCAAAAACTTCAAAATATCGGTCAAACTTATCAAAATAAAGGTTCAATTTTCCAAGCAGAAACCCTTAAAACAAATATTGTTGAAGATGGTTATATGGGAAAATTAGTTGACCAAAAATGGGCTCAAGCTAATTTTGAATATGAACAAACAAACACAAAACGTTTGAGCCTTTCAAATCAATCTTTAGAAAATGCTGTAATTAAAACCAATATCAATTTAAAAAATTACGAAGCAACAATTAAAACAACAAACGTTGAAGTATCTGAATTAGATAAAAAAATCGGTGCAAATACAAAAGAATTAGAAGCAATGTCACAAATATTTTCTACGGAAGAACAATCAAAAGCTGCTAAAGATTATGCTAAAGGCAACTATGATTATTCTGTAAACAAAGATAACATTTTAAGCAAAGAGTTAGAATCTTTAACAGAAGATAAAAACAAATCAACTGAAAATATTGAATCAACAAAACAAAAAAAAGTTGATGCCGGTAATGCAATATTTTCACTCACATCAAACAAAACAAATATTTCTCAAAAAAGAACATTAACCATATCAAAAAAAGCTTCCTTGGTATTTGATATAGCTTCTATTAAAGATCAAATTAGTCAATTAAAAGGAAAAAAAGGCGCTGCTCCTATACAACAAGCATCTGTAACAACAGGCAATACCGTTGTTACAACAGCGCCCAACTCAACCGTTGCAGTTGATACAGCAAACAATGCCTCAATTTCAACAACAGCAGAAGCCCAAAATTCTGCTAACATAGAAACACAAAACTCAACTGAAACATCTGTTCAAACAGTTCAAGCTGAAGTAACTCAAGCTGAAATCGATGCTCAAATTGATGCTCAAATCTTAAGTCTTGAATCAAGCTTAGCTGCTAAAATCAATGAGCAAGATCAATTAGACAAAGATCTTGAATCTTTCGACAATGATGAAGCAACTATCGATCAAGATATTCAAGATAAACAAAAAGAAGAAACTCAATTAGACAAACAAATCGAAGATGAAGAAAGCAAGCTTCCTGAATTAAATAACAAAATGGCGTTAAAACAACAAGAATTAGACGATAACAAAAAAATCACTGAAGAAAAAGAAACCATTTACAAAGAAGCAAGCGAAATTTATTCTGTTGATTTAGAAAAAAGACAAGCTGTTGAAGAAAAATACAATAAAATGACTATTGAAACAACAGCAATGAAAGACAAAAGAGAGAACAGCGATAAAGGTCTTAAAAAATTAAACAGCTTAAAAGAATATTTAAGTATTCTTTTAGATGGTCAAGGTAATGCTAAAGCCGGAACAAAAGCTGAATTAGAAATCGCTGAACAAAAAGAAACCAAACAATATGAAACATTACAAATTAAAAATGGTGTTGTAGAAAGTAGTAAAATCAATTTATTCTCTCAAATGGATATTACAAGCAAAGCAAAAGGTGATTTAAAAACAGTTTCAACTGAAATGGAATCCTATGCTAATGTATTTTCAACAATAAAAAAAGCTTAATTATTTAAATTTCCGGTTTTTATAAAAAAGCCTTTGATCTAATTGATCAAAGGCTTTTTAGTTATGTTCTTTTCAAAAATTGGCCTAGTACTTTGTTAACTAAGTTTTGGAGGTTATATTTTTTCCGTCGCTTGTCCTCGAAACTGCGTTTCTGCGGAGGCTCCTACAAAAACATAACCTCCTTCAACCGGACAGAATTAACTTAACAATGCGCTAGCGGCAATTTATTTCACTAACTGACTTAATGTCTCGGTTTTTGAAAGAAGCCAGTTTCCTTTCTGTCCCAATACATCAACAACTTCTCCGGAAAACATATTATTAGAAATTTTTGCATTAAATTTTATATAAAGTTTTTCATTACCAAAAGGTTTAAACATAAAAGTAAAATAATTATTTATAAGCTTGGCATCAGAAATAACAATATTTTGGGCGATTCCGTCAATATCCATTCTGATATTCATAGCATCACAGACAACCAGCTTTATTTTATGCCTTTGATTATCAGAATCAATCAAAATTCCCTGCCAATTCCCTACAAGTTCTTTAATTTCGCTGGATAAAGGCTTGTTTTCAGGATAACTGCCAAAATATTCCGTAATTTTGATAATATTTTGTTTAAGACATTCAATTTCTTTAATATTCATATATGTTTTATCAAGCTTATTTATTGCTTTTAATTGAGCCGCTACAGGCTCAGGAAGGGTTGAAAAAGGATTAGAAGCGATAATTTTACTAAAACCGGAAAGAAGCAGCTTAGATTTGGAAGGAGAATTCAAAGATTCCATTTGGAAAGAAGAATAAAATCCCAGAGTGAAAAGCCAGCTTCCTTCCGAAGAAAATTTACACCGAATATCCTTAACCAAATTTTCATAATATAAAATATACGCATCTCTTATATTCAAAAGAGAAATTTCATTTAAATCCTGAGCCTTAAGCGAATTATAAAAATTAATTATTAATTTATTAAGTTGTTTATGCGCATCAGAATTTGCTTCAAGGTCATCAAGTATAATATTCATCACATTAAGACTCTGAAAAGTGTCGTTGTATTCCTTTTTAAGAACAGAATACGGTTTAAATCGAGCTTTATCGCAAAGATCTGTCAAATGATAATATGAAACACCTACACCCCGACCAAGCGAAAATATTTTTTGTGTATTTTCTTTATCTGTAAAAGCATCTGCTTTATTAGAAACAAAACATAACACCATCATAAAAATTATAAGAATTTGCAAACAAATTCTTGAATACAGCCGTACATGCGACCTATTTCGCATTTTAAATCGCTCCATTAATAGTCAAACTAATTTATTAATTCAATAGCCATTCTATTATTTTTTTAAGAGCTTTGCCTCGATGACTTACTGTATTTTTTTCATCCATTGTTAATTCAGCCATAGTAGCGTTTTTTTCAGGTATAAAAAATATCGGATCATAACCAAAGCCATTTGCGCCTTTTGAAGAATCTATAATCAGCCCTTCACAAATTCCCTGACACGCAAATAAAGTTTCTCCTTCCGGATTAACAACGACCATAGCGCATACAAATCTTGCTGTACGTTTCTCTTGAGGAACATCTTTTAACTCTTCAAGGAGCTTTTCAATTCTTTTTTGGTCGTTTTCGGCGTAACGGGAAGAATAGACTCCGGGTCTACCGTCAAGCGCATCCACAACAAGACCGGAATCATCTCCAAATGCCGGCATATTCATTATTTTTGCTGCTTCATAAGCTTTTATATAGGCATTTTCTTCAAAAGTCGCGCCTGTTTCTTCGGGATCAAACTCGCCTTCAACTCCACAAATCGAAACACCCGTATTTTTCAAAATATTTATTACTTCGGCAAGTTTATTCTTATTTTTTGTAGCAAAAACAAGGTTATTTATCTTGTGAACCATATACTAATCCTTGCCGAATCTTCTTTGTCGCGCTGAAAATTCCGAGATGGCTCTTGAAAGTTCTTCCTCTCCAAATTCCGGCCAAAAAAGTTCTGTTACATAAATTTCTGTATAAGCTATTTGCCATAAAAGATAATTACTGATTCTTTGTTCGCCGCCTGTTCTTATTAAAAGGTCGGGGTCAGGAATATTTGATGTATAAAGATAGTTTGAAATAACGTCTTCATTGATATTTTCAGGATTTAAATCCCCTGTTTGAACGGCAGAAACTATGTTTTTTACCGCATTTGTTATTTCATTTCTTGCGCCGTAATTTATTGCAACCTGAAGATTAAGGGTATCATTATCTTTGGTAATATTTTCAGCTTCTGCAAATGTTTCCTTCAAATCCGCGTTTAAAGGATTTAAATCGCCAATTATTCTTATTCTTACGCCTTTTTCGTTTAATTCGTTTGTTTCATTTTTGATAGTTTCTTTTAAAAGAAACATTAAAAATTGAACTTCTTCTTTTTTCCTGCCCCAATTTTCTGTAGAAAAAGCGTAAACGGTAAGATATTTTATCCCGAAATCAATAGCCGCCTGTACGGTTTGTTTTAAAGATTTTACACCTTCATTATGACCTGCAACGGAAGGAAGATGCTTTGATTGAGCCCATCTTCTGTTTCCGTCCATAATTATCGCCACATGCTGTATGTCCGCATTTTTAATAATATCTTTTGTTATTTCTGCGGATGGAGCAAGATTTATTGTCATTTTATTAAAAAACTCTTTATTTACTGTTTATAATTTTTAGTATTTTTTAAAGGTTATATCAAACCATGCATTAATATCAATAATCTGTTATTATTTACTTAATTTTTATTTACTGTCTTGTAGAGAATAATAAAAAATGACAGAACTTCTAGTACTTGCGATTTTGCTTAATGGCGAATTTACAATATATAAAATCAAACAGCAAATTGAAAATAATTTTTCTGTTTTTTTGAGTGCAAGTTTTGGATCAATTCATCCTGCAATGAAAAAACTTGAAAAGAACGGCTTTATTTCTGCAAAACGAAAAATGAGCGCCGGAGGTCAAAAAAGTTCTACTTATTCCATAACTAATGAAGGGAAAGAACATTTTGAAAATCTCATGATATCTGAAATTACTGAATCTCCAACGTATTCAAACCAGCTTATAAACATAAAAATGATGCTTCTGGGCTTATTAGATGAAAATTTACGCAAACATACAATAAATTTAATAAAAAAATATTATGAAATTCATTTATTAACTGCCGGAGAATTGCTTGAAACACTAAAAAACAAACCGGTTAAAGAAAAAGAGCAAAATTTTTTTCAAATAACACATCTAAAGAATTATACGGATAATATTTCCCGTGAACTCAACCGAATTCAAGGATTAAATTTAAAAAACATATAAAATTCAAATCTTAATAAACTAAAAAAATTTTCATTAACTTTCTTTAAAATTATTAATTTTTATTTATTGTTACGGAATATCGTAGCTACTAAAGCCATTCAGCCCTGTTTTGTATTTACGGAAATTGATTTTGAATATTGCAAAAAACAGAAATTAATTGTAAAATCATTAAAGATAGTTTTTATAAAATAACAATTTTAGATGATCTCATAACTGTTTAAAAAAAGATAAAATAACAATAATTTGCTGTTTGGAGTTAAGAAGATTATGCAGGAACTAAAATTCAGGAATTTCATCCCGTCATTATTTGCTTTTATTGTTGCTGTTGCGGCATCAGCAGGTTCTTCTTACATAACTATTCGTCCGTTTGATTTACCTGTGCCTCTCTTAATTATAGGGTTATTCGCGGGTTATTTAGTGTTAAATGTTCTTGCTTACCCTAAAGCTACTACTTCTCAAATACTACAACTCACAATAACAGGCGTTTTTATTAATGCAATCGTTCTTTTTGCCGCGATTTTCGGAATAAAATATTTTAATCTTGCTGCTATCTCATTTAATTCTGATTTTATTATATCCATAAATCCCTTAACTCCTGCTTTGAGCTTTATATTCAGTTTTATAACACTTATTAGCCTTGTTTTGTTTGAAGACAAAGCCATCATTTCAAAAAAACAGCAGGATCAAAAAGAAAAATCAGTTAATAAACAACTAGAAGACACTCAACCTGAAACAATTTCTTTTGAAGGAAATAAAATTTCCGAGTCTATCAAAGAGAATAACGAAGTTATAAGTAAAACAGAAGAAAAACCGGCATCTTTATATGAAGAACTTTATCCACAGGCAAAAAACGAAAATCAAAATACTGAAAAACCTCAGGAGACTGAATTCTTTTTGGGACTAAATGAAAATGAGCCGGAAAATCAAGTAAAGACAATCGCGGCAAAACCTTTAGAATCAACTGAAGCGTTTTTGGAGATTAAATCGCTTCCGCTAATAGATTTTGAAGAAAATAAACAGGAGCAAAAAATACCGTCAAGTTCTTCCAATAATGACAATGATGAATCTTTTGACTTTATCCCTGCTGATATCAGGCTTATCGAAGCTCCTGTCTCAAAAGATAACGAATCCAAAGGCAAAATTGCTTCCATTGGCAAACTTCTTGTCAATAACAGAGATATTGAAGGAGTTATAGAATCAGGCGCCGCAATTGCTGAAGCCGGAGCGGAAAACAAAACAAATATAGTTTCATCAGTTTCCGGCGAACATATTTATGAAAAATTTAATCAGCTTCAGCAGGAATCTGCGCATATGAAAGAAATTGCCTTGATTGACAAAGGCGGCTTTATTTTGGCAAGCAATTATGAAGACAAGATGAAAATACATATTACCGGAGCATTAATTGCCGGAGCTTTTCATACTTTACAGAATTATCTTTCGCAGATTTCTTTTAATCACCCGCAAAAAATATTTTTTGAAACAGAAAATTCCAATAATTTTATAATGAAAACCAATGATGAATTTTTATTTTCAATATGCGACAAAGAATTTAAACAAGTTGATTATACGGCGTTAGAGGGTTTTATGGAAAATGAAACAATCTCTGAAGCCGATTTAACCCCCCTTATTGAACTTAATCAAATTAAAAACTTTGCAATATCAGATGGCGCAGGGAAACTTGTTAAATCAATGAGTAATTCAGAAAATTCTGAAAAACTTGCGATAATTTCATCTGCTTTATTTGAGAACCTTAAAGTGTTTTTAATGAATATACAGCTTATGAAATTAACAAGAATAACAATTTTTAATTCCGAAGAAGTTATCACAATACAAAAATTCGATAACGAAATAGCTTCTTTTATTACACCGATAGAAGGTATAATCAAAATTTCCGATGATTTTATTAAAATAGAAGAAATTTATCAAGTATAGGAAACTTTTAATGCAAATAATGAAAAGCTTTTTAAACGATATATTGCTAAATGCGCAGATATTAACGGAAGATCAGTTAAATCAGGCTATCGAACATACAAGAAAATCAAAAAGTTCTTTGCTTGAATCTGTTTGCGACCTTAAAATAATTAACAAAGAAGAGCTTTATCTCCAAATTAAAGCAGCCCTTGAGATTCAATACGGCGTAACTTTTACGGATTTGTCAATCACAGTGCCTGATTCCGAATTATTGAATCTATTTACCGGAGAATTAATTTTAGAAAACAAATTTTTGCCCTTAAAAAAATCGGGAAACATTTTTACTTTTGCAATGGTCGATCCCAATAATATAGTTGCCGAAAAAGAGATAAGGGACAGGCTTAGAGAATATAAAGATATCAGTATAAAAAAGACTGTTATGCTGGAAGACGATTTTAACAGGTTTGTTTCCCATAAATTCTCTAAACATGAAGAAGAAAAAAATCTTGTAATAGAACAGAATGCTGATGAGCTTATTTCTTCAATAGGAATAGACCTTCTGGAAAACGGTTCTGACAATATAGATGTTGCTGATCTTAGTGATTTAGCGGAAGAAGCTCCTATCATTCAGCTCGCAAACAGTATTCTTGGTATAGCGATCAAAAGAGGCGTCAGCGATATTCATATAGAACCTCAGGAAAAAGACCTTGTGGTTAGATTCCGGCAAGATGGTGTCTTAAGTGTCTATAAAATAATTCCTAAAAAGATTCAAAATGCTATTGTCTCAAGATATAAAATCATGTCTGACCTTGATATAGCAGAAAGACGGCTTCCACAGGACGGAAGAATAAGAGTCAAAATGGCTAACAAAGTTATAGATTTTCGTGTTTCTTCTCTGCCCGGCAAATTTGGCGAAAAAATAGTAATGAGAATCCTTGATAAATCAAGCATTTCACTTGGACTGGATAATGTTATCACCGACAGAGAAACATTAAATACTGTGCGCGAAATGATTAACAAACCTTTTGGCATAATTTTTGTTACAGGCCCGACAGGAAGCGGAAAGACAACAACTCTTTACAGCGCATTAAGCGAAAGAAACACTCCCGAAGTTAACATTTCAACAGCGGAAGATCCTATCGAGTATAACCTTGAAGGAATTACACAAACAGAAATAAATAAAACAATCGGACTTGATTTTGCAAAAATATTAAGGGCTTTTCTTCGTCAAGATCCTGATATTATGCTGGTAGGGGAAACCAGAGACAAAGAAACAGCAAAAATCGCAATAGAAGCAGCACTTACAGGACATCTTGTGTTTACAACACTGCATACAAACGATGCGCCGGGCGCTGTTATGAGATTACAGGAAATGGACGTCGAGCCTTTCCTGATTTCAAGTTCCACTATAGGCATAATTGCCCAGAGATTACTAAGACGGATTTGTTCCAATTGCAAGCAGGAATATATTCCTGACGAACAAACACTTAAATTTTTGGGAATAAAGACTGAGATTGCTACGTCACACACTACGGGTGTTCCTCGCAATGATAAATATTATAAAGGTACAGGCTGCGAAAAATGTAACGGAACAGGCTATAAAGGACGTATCGGTGCTTACGAAGTTATGAAGATAAACGACGACCTTAGAAATTTAATTGGAAAAGGAGTTAATACAGCTATTTTAAGATATTCTGCCCAACAGGCAGGGATGAAAACACTTGTAGAATACAGCCTTAATCTTGCCAAGGAAGGACTTACGACAATTGATGAAGTTATAAGAGTCACTTTCACGGGAGAAGGAGCTTCGGCTTTTTGTCCCGGCTGCGGAAAACCTGTCGGAGAAGAATTTTACAAATGTCCTTTCTGTCAATACGAACTTAAAAAAACTTGCAAAAGATGCGGCAGCATTATACAAGAAGGTTGGATTTCCTGTACAAAATGCGGATTGCGAGCAGAGGCTGAAGAAGAGGCAGGCGATAAAAGCCCTCTTCGGAATGCCGTTTATGGCGAGCAACCAAGCAGCGGATTAAAACTTATAGATGATACGGCAGACACATCATGCGAAAATTGCGGCGGTGATATTTCCATTGATATGAACCAATGTCCGTGGTGCTGTAGTGATTTAACTAAAAATAGAGTGAGAAATTAGAGATATAGGAGTTATAAATTATGATTGAGCAGTTATTAAATCTTGTCTTTTCTAAGAAAGCCAGTGACCTTCATATTTCAGTAGGATTACCTCCCATCATAAGGATTGACGGTAAACTTATCCGGGTGGATCATCCGCCTTTAACAAAGGATGATGTTGAAAAAATAGTATTTAGCATGCTTTCAAACGAACAGAGAAGAATGCTTGAACAGAACTGGGAACTCGATTGCAGTTACGGTGTTGAAGCTATCGGACGTTTTAGGATAAATGTTTACAGAGAAAGAGGACATTATGCAGCTGCACTCAGAACAATTACCACTGATATTCCTTCTTTTGAGCAACTGGGACTTCCTGAAATAGTAAGAGAACTGGCTGAAAAACCAAGAGGGCTTATTCTTGTAACAGGTCCAACAGGTAGCGGAAAATCAACAACACTTGCGGCAATGATTGACTATATAAACACAAACAGAGTCGAACATATTCTCACAATTGAAGACCCTATAGAATTTTTACATTACTCCAAAAGAAGTGTTATTCACCAGAGAGAGCTCGGGCACGACACAAGAAGCTTTAGTAATGCGTTAAGAGCTGCTTTAAGGGAAGATCCCGATATTATTCTGGTTGGTGAGATGAGGGATCTTGAGACAATTTCTCTTGCTCTAACCGCGGCAGAAACAGGACACCTTGTGTTTGGAACACTTCACACCTCATCTGCATCACAAACTATTGACCGTATTGTTGACGTTTTCCCCGCAGAACAGCAGCAACAAATAAGAATCCAGCTTTCAAACAGCTTGGTAGGAGTATTCAGTCAAACTCTTCTGCCAAAAATTTCTACTGACGGTTCAAAAAAAGGACGTGCTCTTGCTCAGGAAATCATGGTAGTTACATCGGCTATTTCAAACCTTATCAGAGAAGGAAAAACGATGCAGATATATTCCTCTATACAAACAGGCGGCGTACACAAAATGCAAACGCTTGAATCTTCTCTAAAAGACCTTTACATTAAAAACCTTATTACTTATGAAGATGCTCTTGCAAAATCAAGCCGCCCCGATGACTTAAAACGTATGATTGACAACTCAATGTAATAAAACAACTTGTCATCCTGAATTTATTTCAGGATCTAAAAATCCGAATAGATGCTGAAACAAGTTCAGCATGACATAATTTTAAATTCCCTCTTCATTAACTACAAGGAGTATGAGATGGTTCAGTTTCTGTACAAAGCTAGGGATGAAAAAGGATCACTGCATCAAAATGTCGTAACTGCTGAATCAATTGATCTTGCGCGATCACAACTTTCTGAAAAAGGGTTATGGGTTATAGAAATTGAAGAAAGTAAAAAACACAAAAAAGCTGTACTGGACATAGAACTGGATGGATTACCGGCATTAATAACGGGTGTTGGGCTTAAAGATCTTGTTATATTCTGCAGGCAGTTTTCTACTCTTATTAATGCCGGTGTGGCAATGATGAGATCCTTGAATATCCTTTCTATGCAAACAGAAAACTCCAAGCTGGCAAAAACTTTAAAGCAAATAAAAGATGATGTAGAGCAAGGGGAAAGTCTTTCTGCCGCTTTCGGGAAGCATCCTGCAATTTTTGACAGGCTTTTTGTCAGCATGATAAAAGCCGGAGAAACAGGCGGGGTGCTGGACGAAGTTATGAACCGTATTGCATTGTTCATGGAAAACAGAGCAAAGCTTTCCGCAAAAATAAAATCTGCTATGGCCTATCCTGCCGTTGTTTCCATTTTTGCAGTTATAATATTCTTTGTAATGCTTACTGTTATACTCCCTAAATTTTCTGAAATATTTTCCCGCCTGGGAAGTGAATTGCCTGCATATACGCAATTCCTTATAAATATTAGTGAATTTTTAAGATCACCAGCTTCTTTTCTTTTGTTGATAAGTTTTGGAGCTTTAGGATACGGTTTCAAGAAGATTTATTCACTTGAAAGAGGAAAATATTTTTTTGATAAACTTTTTTTAGGTCTTCCTGTTATTGGCAGTCTTTTGCAAAAAGTTGCTGTAGCAAGGTTTTCCAGAACTTTTGGAACATTAATAAAAAGCGGCGTGCCTATTTTAACTTCTCTTGAGATCGTGGAAGATTCTTCCGGCAATGCAGTGCTTGCAAAAGCCGTAAGAGAAATAAGAGAAGAAGTAAAACAGGGCGGAATGATTCATAAACCGCTTGAAAATTCTGAAATTTTTCCGCCTATGGTTACATCCATGATAGCAGTAGGTGAAGAAACAGGTGAACTTGACTTAATGCTCTCAAAAATAGCTGATTTTTATGATACAGAAGTTGAATCAGCAGTCGATTCATTAACTTCTCTTTTAGAACCAATCATGATGGTTTTTCTGGGAGGAATGGTCGGCGCCGTAATTGTCGGTATGTATCTTCCAATGTTCAAAATATTTGATGCTATTAAATAAACAGCTTTCTATCAATCCCATCTCTGGTATAAGTCGTTTTGGACGCCGGCGGCATCCAGAATTTTGCCGACTATAAAATCTATTCCGTCTTCCAGAGTTGTAATTTTGCCGTAAAATCCAATAATAGGAGGAACTATTTTTACCCTGAGTTTTGATAATTTCAGCATATTTTCAAGATGAATAGCGCTAAAAGGTGTTTCTCTCGGAACGATTATCAGGGGTTTTTCTTCTTTAATCATTACATCTGCAATACGCGCAACAAGATTTTCGGATAAACCACACGCTATAGAAGCAATAGATGCCATACTTGCGGGTGTAATTATCATGCCCTTTGTTTTATATGACCCGCTGGCAGGGCTTGCCCAAATTTCATTATCGAGCCAGACTTTTAAATTTTTTATTTCGCTGTCAATACTTAAATAATCAAGAAGTTGTTTCTTTATAACTGCTTTATCATGGCAAATTTCGATCCCGAGTTCCTGTTCGAATATATAATAAGCTTTTGAAGATATTATAAGTTCGACTTTATAGTGGTTTTTCAGGAGAAATTCAAGGGTTCGAATACCGTAAATTATTCCGCTTGCTGCTGTTATGGCAAGTATCATAGGTTCTGTTTTATTCATAATTGGTTTCTTTAAAAGGGTTATAAATTAATAAATCATTGATTTTATTAAAATCTTTAGAATTTCTAGTTACAAGTACCAAATTATTAATAACTGCCGTGGCTGAAATTATAGAATCTCCAAGTTTTATATTAAATTTTTGTTTAAATTCTATTGATAAATCTTTAATTTCGGAAGTTAAAGGATGAATATTGGCTAAGCCGAGAAAATTTTTAGCCTCTTCTTTGCTTTTTTCGGAAAAACCTTTCCATCCCAAAAATTCGATTTCAGAAATAACAGAAGCATTAAAAGATTCATCAAAAATTTTTATCATATCCTGATTGTTTATAAATAAGCCTTCTAATGCATAAATCAGGATATTTGTATCTATAAGATATTCCTGTCCCATTCTTCTCTCAGTTCTTTACAAACTTTTTCCACATCAATATCAGCATCTTTCCAAATGCCAAAATAATCAGAAGGTTTGCTTTTTTGTTCTTGCTTTTTCTTTAAACTTTCAATAAAATCATAAACTTTTGAAGTTTGATTTTCTTCCAGTTCATTTATTAGTTCATGTAATTTATCTTTAGGTACGCTCATTTTTTTAGCCTTGTTTTTATATATTTATTTTAAATCAATTTTTAGTAAAATTAAGCTGTTGATAATACATTATTTTATCATGTTTAAATTTAAATATAAATTTAATATTTCTTAAACATATTTCGTTAATTCAGAAACACTGTTGCGATTTAACAAAAAACAGTCTATAATTAAGAAGTAATCAAGACAGGATGCCAAAATATGCAACAGGAAATTCAAAAAGTTTCATTTTTTTTGATTACCTTTATACTGATTATTTTGGTCATGATTCCTCTATTAACTACTATACAAAGCGGTTTTGACTCAACAAACGGATATTACGAAAACTCAAACTAATCTTCGACATAAAAAAATGTGACCTCTACTTATTTACCCGCTCCGGCGGGTTTTATTTTATTTTTTTGCAAATTAGGAGTTAAGTAGGTAACAAAAATTTTTATCGTTTTTTATCACCCACCCCCTGCCCCCTCCCTTGAGGGAGGGGGTGAAGTTAAGAAGGGGCTGCGCCCCTTGCCCTGCTTCTTTAAAAAGAGGTGAAAGCTTTAACTCATTTTGCCTGAATTGTGGTAAAATTCAACTATAAAAAATATTTTTGGGAGCAAATGGCAAATTATAAAGCTCAGGCTATAAATTTAAAATCATACAACCTCGGCGAATCCGACAAAATTATGATCATGTACTCAAGAGATCATGGCTTAATCAGATGCGTGGCAAAAGGCGCAAAAAAATCTTCAAGCTCTCTGGGTGGAAGAATGCAGCTCATTGTAGCTAACAATTTGCTCCTTGCAAAAGGCAGAAATCTTGACATTGTTTGTCAGGCAGAAGTTATAGAAAGTTTTTCAAGCATTCGCAGCGACATGACAAAACTTATTTATTCTTTTTACTGCGCCGAGCTTCTAAACAATTTTGGTCTTGAAAATGATACGAACAGCAAAATTATTTATGATTTATCCTTTGAAGCCCTAAAAAATATTTCGATTTTTTCTTCTCTCGAGGAAATTTTATGGACTGTTATAAGATTCAAACTTAGACTGATGGAAGCGGTAGGTTATGCAATAGAACTCAACCAATGCGTAAGATGCAACGATATAGAACATAATTACGGCAGTTATCACTTTTTTTGTCCCGAATCAGGCGGAGTTATATGTAGCAAGTGCGAAGAAAAAGCCAATAAAACTCTGGAAATAGACAAAAGACATATTAGTATATTTAAAGATGCGCAAATATATGATTTTCCCGAGGACGAGGGAATTTTTGACAAAATATTACTATATTCATGCTTTAATATACTCAAAGAATATGTTTCGGCAAAGTCCGACAAGAAATTAAAAACGCCGGAAATGATTGAAACTTTATGTTAGTAAAAGAACAAGAAATAAATAAAACGATTGTGGAAGAAATTAACGAAAACATTAATATAAAGCCTGATGGTTATAGGGCTGTACTTAAAAATAAAAGTTTTCTGGCTTTATGGATAGCGCAGATATTTTCCCAGCTTGCAGACAGGGTTATTTTTGTAGTTTTTGTTGCGGTAATTGCAAATAAATTCGTTTCTACGTCTACTGCTCCTCAGAGCTTTTTATACGTTGCTTTTACAATTCCGGCAGTGCTTTTAACCGCTGTAGCTGGTGTATTCATAGACAAATGGAATAAAAAACATATTCTTATTACTACAAACATCAGCAGGGCAGCTTTGATAGCATTATTACCATTATTCAGCAAGTCATTATTTGGAATTTATGCTCTTGCGTTTATGGTTTCAGCCGTAACACAATTTTTTGTACCTGCCGAAGCAAGCACAATACCTGCAACAGTTAAAAAAAATCAGCTTTTATCCGCAAATTCGCTTTTTACCGCCACAATGATGGGTTCAATTATTTTCGGGTTTGTGCTTGGAGACCCTTTAATCAATATTTTCGGACTAAAAGAAGTTTATATAGCAATTTCATCACTTTTTATTCTGTCTACAATATCTCTTTTATTTATGAAATATAAACCCACAGAAGGCGAAAAAACCCAGCATAAAACATTTAAAGAGTTTATGGACGAACTTAAAGACGGCTTTGCTTTTATAAAAAGCAATCCTGTTATTTTAAATGCGATGTTAAAGCTTTCAGCATTGTTTTCCATAATAGTAATGATGTGTATACTTGCAATAAGTATAAGTCAGCAGATACTTTATCCGCATCATCCTGCTCTCGGAGCTCAAAAATTTGTTTATATAGTAGCTTTTAGCGGATTAGGAATGGTTATCGGCTCGTTAATAGTCGGTAAATTCTTTAAAAAGCAAAATAAGCTCCTTACAACTTTTACAGGTTTTACTGTTATAGGTTTCAGTATGATATTTTTAACAGCTTTGAAGCTTATCCCTCAAGGATTACATGCGATTATTCCCGAAGGACACTTTGCGGGAATATATTTTGAGTCGTTCAAATTCACTTTAAGAATGTTATATTGTTATACTTTTGCGGCATTATTGGGATTTGGCTGTGCAATGTCTGCCATTCCGGTTCAAACAATTCTTCACACGCAAGTACCGGAAGCAATGAGAGGAAAAGTTTTTGGTGTTCAGTTCACATTACTTAGCACAAAAAACTTT
>Ga0209417_1001999_pt1 | contig 34074 bp, 33 predicted proteins | sample RifGroF2_FD_184002 | JGI IMG/M metagenome (GOLD analysis project Ga0209417, IMG submission 184002) | Groundwater microbial communities from Rifle, Colorado, USA - Groundwater F2 (SPAdes) (version 2) | ecosystem: Environmental > Aquatic > Deep subsurface > Groundwater | place: Rifle, Colorado... | reverse complement strand
AATTTGCATAGAACCCTAAGAATCAGTATCTTGAAAGATTATTCCGTAATATAACAAGAATGATAGCCATGGTTAGAAACAATATTAAAATGCTTATTCACAACATATTAAGAGGCAAATATTTTTCAGAATTAAATAAGACCCATAAAGATTTTATAGTGTGCGTTCTTTGGCATATTTTGAGCATCAAAGGTAAGATTAACTTTCTTCAATTTGGTCGGTTCAGCTCCTTTGGGAACAAACTTATCGAAACCAGTTTGAAAAGAAGTTCGATTTTTTTTGCCTTCAAGCAATTGATAAACCAAATTGCCTCAGGTGAACCAGTTGTTGCGTTGGATCCAAGTTACATCCCCAAAGCAGGCAAGTCCAAATACGGCAGGGGCAAATACTGGTCTGGTGTGGCAAAAACAGCAAAATGGGGATTGGATATTTGTGGCTTTGCCGTAGTCGATATTGTCAACAATATGGCACTCCATTTGAACGCATGGCAAACACCATCAGCTGCTGAATTGGCTAACCGGGGATTGAACCTTTTGACTTTCTATGCAAGCCTTGTAACGGAGAATACAAAAAAATTCAAGGAATTTTTGGATTACATGGTAGCCCACGCCTATTTCTCCAAGAAGCCTTTCGTTGAAGCAATTCTGTCTGCCGGGCTACATTTTATCTGCCGCATTAGGGATGACAGTGTATTGAGATACAAGTATTATCGAGAACAAACGGGTAAAAAAGGGAGTCTAAACAGTTTGATGGTAATGTAGATGTTAAGAATCTAGATACCAATTACTTTTCCTTAAACCTGTCAACCGAAGAAATTAAAATATATTCTGCTGTTGTTTACTCCAAAGCATTCAAAAGAGATATAAAACTTACCGTTGCGGTCTTCTTTAGAGATGGAAAAGAGGTAGCCCGGAAATTATACTTCTCAACCGAATTAGAACAGAGTGGCGAAAAAATTGTCCGTTATTACCGCTCACGTTTCCAGATCGAACTTTTATATCGGGTTGCGAAGCCGTTTACCGGCCTTACAACCTGTCAGGTAAGAAGCAAAAACAAGCTCGATTTCCATTTTAATGCAGCACTTTCAGCTATTAATCTGGCCAAACAACATTGGATGTCAAGCCAAAGAGATACACGGAAACCATTCTCAATGGCTGATTACAAAATTCTGTATAACAACACCTTGATGCTCGAACGTTTTATGTGCAGGTTCGCTATTAACCCGAACACTGCTAAAAATCAAAAAATTGTCAAAGAACCATTGGATTATGGCAAAATTGCCGCTTAAAATTTAACAAACTATTGTAATAGAAATATCATAAAAACAGAAAGGCCCCGAAATTCGGAGCCTTTCTGTTTTTATATTATTCCTTAAAAATTTAAAATGATTGTGTATGTTTGTACAATCGATTGCAAACCTAACTGTAAACCAATTAATATGAAAAAAGCACTTTCATTTCTACTCGTGTTCATGCTACTCGGCATGACCGTATTTTCTAAAAATCGTCAGGATAAATGTTTTAAGCCAAAAGAAATTAAAAAGGCAATGACGATTGCTGCCATGTGGCAATTGGCCAATCCTAAACATGCCTTATACGACTGGACCAACGGAGCATTTTATGCCGGCATTTCAGCTGCGTACAAAACTTCAGGTGACAAAAAATTGATGAATGCTATGATTGAAATGGGAGAAAAAAATGAATGGAAGCCAGGCCCACGACTGGAACATGCAGACGATCATGCTATTTGCCAGACCTACATTGATGTTTACCGTATCAAAAAAGATCAGAAAATGATTTATCCGTTTATTGCACAAATGGATAAATTTTTGGCTACACCCTATCAGCCAAAAGGAATTCAGAAGATTACCTGGTGGTGGTGCGATGCTTTGTTTATGGCCCCACCCGCATTGGTCAAACTTTCTATGACAACCGGTGACAAAAAATACATGGAAAGAAGCGATGTACTATTTCATGAGTGTTACGATTTACTTTATAACAAAGAGGAACACCTGTTCGCCCGCGATTTAGGCTATGTAATAAAAGGCGATGCCAGTGACAGAAGAGAAGCCAATGGTAAAAAGATATTCTGGTCAAGGGGAAATGGCTGGGTAATGGGTGGATTGACATTGTTGTTGAGCGAACTTCCAAAAGATTATAAAGAACGTCCGTTTTATCAAAAAGTCTATCTGGAAATGGCAGAGAAGATTGCCAGCCTGCAACAGGAAGATGGTTTATGGAGAGCAAGTTTGCTTGATCCGGCTTCATATCCCGGTGGCGAAGCAAGTGGATCAGGATTTTATACTTATGCATTGGCATGGGGAATCAACAATGGGTTGCTGAGTAAAGACAAATACCTTCCGGTGGTTCAAAAAGCATGGAAAGGAATGAATACGCTCATTCAACCCGATGGGCATGTGGGCTGGTGCCAGCCAATCGGGGCTGATCCGAAAAAGAATTTCAATGCCGAAAGTTGGGAAGTGTATGGAACCGGAGCTTTTCTTCTGGCTGGCAGTGAGGTTATCAAGCTGAAGAAATAGCGTTTGGAGAACGTTACAACATTAAATAAAAAGAGTATCCGATTTAGAATTTGTCATTAAGTGGTCATTAATTGTCAATAAGTAGTCTAAAAACAAAGAATGACAATCAAATGACTATAAATGACTGCATTTGACGAAAATAAATTCAAATTGAGTATGTACACAGAAAGTCAAATCAATAAAAAAACCGCCTTTTGAGCGGTTTTTTTATGGGCGTTATCCCAAATATGTTTTCAATAATTTACTTCTTGAAGTGTGCCTTAACCTGCGGATCGCTTTTTCTTTAATCTGACGAACACGTTCCCGGGTTAGTCCAAAACGTTCACCAATTTCTTCAAGGGTCATTTCCTGACAACCAATTCCAAAGAACATGCGGATAATATCACTTTCACGTTCAGTTAAAGTTGCTAAAGCACGTTCAATCTCTCTGGCCAATGATTCCATCATCAATGCTTTGTCGGCATTCGGTGAATCATTGTTAATTAAAACATCCAACAAACTGTTATCTTCTCCTTCAACAAAAGGAGCATCAACAGAAATATGACGGCCTGAAACACGAAGGGTATCAGCAACTTTGTCAGCAGGGAGATCCAATGACTCAGCAAGTTCATCAGGAGAAGGCTTACGCTCGTGCTCCTGTTCAAATTTTGAAAATGCCTTATTGATTTTATTTAATGAACCTACCTGATTCAAGGGTAAACGCACAATTCTTGATTGCTCCGCCAAAGCCTGTAAAATGGACTGACGAATCCACCATACGGCATACGAAATAAATTTGAACCCTCTGGTTTCGTCAAACTTTTCAGCAGCTTTTATGAGCCCCAGATTACCTTCATTAATTAAGTCAGGCAAACTTAAACCCTGATTCTGATACTGTTTAGCCACCGAAACCACAAAACGCAGATTAGCCCTTGTTAATTTCTCTAAAGCGGCCTGATCACCTTTTTTAATCCGCTGCGCCAACTCCACTTCTTCCTCAACGGTAATAAGTTCTTCTTTGCCAATCTCTTGCAAATACTTGTCTAAAGAAGCGCTCTCACGGTTGGTAATCGATTTTGTAATCTTTAATTGTCTCATATACCCTTCAAAAAAATAGCGTGCAAATATAGGCTTTTGAGGTCAATAATTCAAATGGTTTATTATAAAGGTATATTATTTACAATTATATAACTAATGTGCTTATTTTGTGCCAATTCCAAAAACATAATAAGCTACCTCTCCATTTGGGTATATTCCTTCAACTAATATTCCACCCCTTGAATTTTTAATAATGCGTAATAACTCGTTAACTTCAGAAACGGCATTTTTGTTTACTTGAGTTATAATAAAACCTTTCTTTATTCCTGCATTCCTGAATTTACCTTCCCCAAGTTCCGCGATTTTTACTCCGTTACGTATTCCTAATTCCTCTTTATCGCGGTCAGAAATCGCAACAAATTTCGCTCCAAAAATATCATCGGGATTATCACTCTTCACAATATCCGTATCACCGTGTTTGTTACGAAGCGTTACGTTAAATGGTTTCTTTTTATTGTCTCTTTTTACCACAACTGTCACTTTATCTCCGGGATGGTGTTTACTGATTTGCTCCTGAAGTTCGGAAGTAGAATTTACAATAACTCCATCAACACTGATAATGACATCATTGTCCTTAATTCCAGCTAAATCTGCAGCCCCACCAGGTTGAGCCTTACCAATAAATACTCCTTCAATTTTATCGAGATTAAATTTTTTAGCAATTTCAGCATTAACATCACCAATATTAACATTTAGCAATGCCCGTTGCACTTCTCCAAACTCCTTTAAATCAGCAACTACCTTTTGAACAATGTTTGCAGGTATAGCAAATGAATAGCCACTGTATGAGCCCGTTTGCGAAGCAATGGCTGTATTAATACCAACCAGTTTACCTTGAGTATCCACCAGTGCCCCGCCACTGTTTCCAGGATTGACGGCAGCATCAGTTTGAATAAACGACTCAATCCGCATTTGATCGGGATTAATCCCAATATCACGGCTTTTAGCGCTTACAATACCAGCTGTAACAGTCGATGTCAGATTAAATGGATTGCCTACTGCCAGGACCCACTCTCCTAACTTTAGATTATCTGAATTTCCAAATGTAAGTGGAGAAAGTCCTGATGCTTCAATTTTAAGCAAGGCAAGGTCAGTAGATGGATCGGTTCCAATAAGCTTGGCTTTAAATTCCCGTTTATCGTTAAGAACAACATTGATTTCATCTGCTTCATCAATCACATGGTTGTTTGTCACAATCATCCCATTTGAACTGATTATTACGCCGGATCCGGCACCCTGTCTGATTGGCCCCTGTTGCTGCTGATCTCCCCCATCGCCAAAGAAATAGTCGAAAATATTATTCGAGCCGTAATATCTCCCCTTTTGAAGAACTTTAATATGCACGACAGAATGAATTGAGTTTTCAGCTGCAAAAGTCAAATCCGGGAACGGAGCCGAATTTGAAGGTGGCAAGCTGGCATATCGAATTGATTGATCCTGCGGAACAGTTACTATTTGCGGTTCATCAAAATAGCGTGTATAAGCCCATAGAGCAATAAAACCTCCAATTAATGCCACCAACAAGGTAAATAATCCTTTCTTTAAGTTATTCATCGCTTTTACTTTTTGTTGTTAGAAATTTTTGATGTTTAATTCTAATACTAAGATAACGAATAAGCCATAAGAGTGTTATGTCATTTGCAATTCGTTTAAATTGTTTAACAGATTTTAACAGCAAACGAATTTGAAAGTCAAGTCGTTTTTGCAGATTAAATCAGCTATCTTTGATGTCTCGTGTTATAAATATATATTGATTAAATTGCTGTATATATGCCAATTAAGTATCTAAAGAAAATTGCCTTCCCATCTAATATTTCAACCTATCTGAGTCGCACTATTATTTTTATAACATTAGCGACTACTCTGCTCATAGGTGGCGCTCTCATTGTTTTACAGACTATTCAATTTAAAAAAATCAGCCGGCAAAAAAGTCAGGAATATATTCAGGATCAAAAAATTTACATTAAAGAAATTGTAAATAATGAAGTTTCATATATTATTGCCCAAAATCAGAATTTCAAGGAAAACATCCGCGAAAAGATCAGGCAAAATGTGATTCAGGCAAACAACACTGCCGAAATGATTTATCACAAATATGAGGGTTTGAAATCACCTGAAGAGCTGAAGTCGCTCATTGTTGCTACTATATCTTCCTTAAAATTTGAGAATGAGTACGAAGAAGTATTTATTTCTACACTTGACGGGACTGGCGTTTATTATCCCAGAAAGCCTCAATTTACAGGAAAAAACATGCGCCAGTTTCTCGATGCCAATGGAACTCCGGTTGTAATGGCCGAAATTAATCTGCTTAAAACAAATTCTGAAGGATTTCTCAACTATGAAAATGATACTGTCGCTTCAGAAAAAGTTTACAAGAGTGAAAAAATAACTTTTGTGAAGAAATTTGATCATTTCGGATGGTACCTCGGATCGAAACAGTATTTAGATACTTATTTCCCAAAATTCAGAGAAGAAATCGCACAAAAAATAAGCGCGGTCAGATTCAGGCATGGTGGTTATGTATTTCTAAACCAAACTGATGGTACCCCGATTGTTATGGATGGCAAAGTATACAAAGGCAATTTAAATCTGCTAAAGGAGTCAAAAGACCAGCGTCATTCTGTTTTTTTAAAAGAACTGGATGCAGCTAATAACAATCCTTCCGGAGAATATTTTTATTACAAATGGAACAAAATGAACGACACAATCCCTTCTGAAAAATGTGCCTACATTCATTTGTATAAGGAATGCAACTGGCTTATTGGTGCTGGATTTTATCTGGACGAAGCCAATGAAAGCATTATTGAACAGCAGAAAATACTTTGGGAGGATCAGAAGAAAAGTATACTGATTATTTTTATCATTTTAATCGGTCTCCTGTTTACTGAAGCTGTTATTATCTATCATTTCAATAAAAAATACAAATCGGACTTTGAGCGTTTTTTCAATTTTTTCTTTCTGTCGCAAAATAGTTTTAAAAAGCTTAATATTTCTGAATTCTATTTTGACGAATTTAAGCGCGCTGGTGTTGCTGCCAATAAAATGATTGAGCTACGCGAAGAAATTGAAGGCAAACTGATTGATGAGCAAAAAAGAGCAACAGAATCAGACCGGTTAAAATCAGCTTTTCTGGCCAACATGTCTCACGAAATCAGAACTCCGATGAATGCCATTATCGGGTTTTCCGAATTGCTTGAAGATGAAAGTCAGGATTTGGAAGACCGAGCTATCTTCATTAAATTAATCCAAAAGAATGGTGAGATGCTGTTAAATTTAATTAACGATATCATTGATATTTCTAAAATAGAGGCCAATTTGCTTACAGTCAAAAAAAGACCAGTTAAACTATCCAGGTTCCTGGATGAAATTAACATCCATTATAATGAGTCTGTTTTGTCAAAAAAAGAAAAAAACATTGAGTTTACTTTAAACAATGAAGTTGATTCTGAATCCATCATATTAACCGACGAACACAGGCTTAAACAAATATTGGATAATCTGATTGGAAATGCAATCAAGTTTACTTCATTCGGTTCAGTATCACTCAATGTAAAAAGGGATGGAAATTTTATCCATTTCAGTATCACCGATACCGGCATTGGCATTCCTTACGATCAGCAAACTACCATTTTTGAACGGTTTATGCAATCAGAACAAGCATACAAAATGAATTTTGGGGGAACAGGGCTTGGATTGGCAATTTCCAGAAACCTGATTGAATTACTTGGTGGAACAATCAAGGTTGAATCTGAACTGGGGAAAGGCTCAAGATTCTATTTTCACATTCAGTCGAATTAGCGACTGGGAACGTCAAACCATTTATTAATGGTTTCTTCTGGCTGGTAATCTCTTAGATATTTCATGGCTTCAGCAGAATTTTCAGCCACAAAGTAAAGTTTGCGGTAACTTTCCTTAGCAAATTTTTCATCATATGATTTCTCGAACTGACGGAATAAGTCATCGTAAAAGCCATTGGTATTGATAAAAACAATTGCTTTATGGTGGTATCCAAGTTGTTTTAGCGTAATTACTTCCAGAATCTCTTCAAGTGTCCCGAATCCTCCTGCCAGTGCAATAAAGGCATCAGACAATTCCCTCATCTTAAATTTTCGGTCCATCATATCTCCTGAAACAATAATCTCATGGGCATGAATAGAGGCTAGATTATAGTCCCGAAGCTTTTCAGGAATAATGCCAATGGTTTTTGCACCGTGCAAGTTTGCCTCCCGGGTTACGACATCCATAGTACCAACATTTGACCCACCATTGATCAAACAAAATCCAGACTTGCCAATCAGTCGGGCTAAATCAACAGCTTCCGACACATAAACATCGGCAATGGCATTACTGGACGAGGAAAATACACAGATATTCATCTCTTTATTTACAATTAAAAAATTTACGATTTACTATTTGAGTTGTTCCACTTCAATAGTAAATCGTAAATTAGGTAAATAGTAAATCTATTATACGTCAATGTTCGCGTAAATAGCGTGATCTTCGATGAACTGGCGCCGTGGCGGAACTTCATCGCCCATCAACATACTGAAAATATGATCGGCCTCAGCAGCGTTCTCTATGGTTACCTGGCGCAATGTTCTAAATTCAGGATTCATGGTAGTTGACCACAATTGTTCGGCGTTCATTTCTCCAAGACCTTTATAGCGTTGAACATGAATGCCCGCCTCTTTTCCTTCGCCCCATTCTTCAATCAGCCGGAGACGCTGTTGCTCGGTCCAGCAGTATTCTTCGCGTTTTCCTTTCTTCACCAGATAAAGCGGAGGAGTGGCAATGTAAACATGTCCACGTTGAATAAGTTCCTGCATAAAGCGGAAAAAGAAGGTCATGATGAGCGTGGCGATATGGCTACCGTCCACGTCGGCATCGGTCATGATTACAACCTTGTGGTATCTCAGTTTTTCGAGATTTATTGCTAAATTGTCTTCTTCGGTTCCAATCGTGATTCCGAGAGCAGTATAGATATTCCTGATTTCTTCACTGTCGTAGACCCGGTGAGCCATCGCCTTCTCTACATTCAAAATTTTACCGCGGAGAGGTAAAATAGCCTGATAATGGCGGTTACGTCCCTGTTTTGCTGTACCGCCTGCAGAATCTCCCTCCACCAGAAATAATTCACAAAGTGCAGCATCTTTTTCAGAGCAGTCGGCAAGTTTTCCCGGCAAACCTGCTCCTGAAAGTACGTTCTTGCGTTGTACCAATTCCCTGGCTTTGCGGGCAGCGTGACGGGCAGTTGCTGCCAGAATAACCTTGTTCACAATGGCACGGGCCGATTTTGGATTTTCTTCCAGATAATTGGCCAGCATTTCGCTCACCGCCTGGTCGACAGGTAAACTTATTTCGGAGTTACCCAGTTTAGTTTTAGTCTGTCCTTCAAACTGAGGTTCGGCTACTTTTACTGAAACCACAGCAGTCAAACCTTCACGAAAGTCGTCACCGCTGATTTCGAATTTCACTTTCTGGAGCATACCGCTGCTTTCAGCATAGGCTTTCAGTGTGCGGGTCAAACCTCGTCGGAATCCGGTAAGATGCGTCCCACCCTCTATCGTATTGATATTATTAACGTACGAATGGATATTTTCGGTAAACGAAGTATTGTAATGCAACGCAATTTCGACCGGTACTCCAGCTTTTTCAGATGAAATATGGATAGTTTCCTCAATGAGGCGTTCACGGGTACCATCGAGATACTCAACAAACTCTTTTAAACCCTCTTTTGAGAAAAACTCTTCGTGTTTATACAAATGGTTTTCATCACCCTCAATCTTTACCCTTTTATCAGTAATATTCAGTTGCAGACCTGCATTCAGGAAGGCAAGCTCGCGCATACGGGCTGCGATAATTTCGAATTTATATTCGGTAACCAGGAAGATTGAATCATCGGGTTTAAAAGTCACCGTAGTACCTGTACGATCAGTTACGCCAACTTCTTTTACATCGTACAATGGTTTTCCCTTACTGTATTCCTGTTGCCAGATTTTACCTTCGCGGTGAACCTGAACTTCCAACAAAATAGAAAGTGCGTTTACGCACGAAACCCCTACCCCATGCAAACCTCCGGAAACTTTGTAGCTTCCTTTATCAAATTTTCCGCCGGCATGTAAAACGGTCATTACCACTTCCAGCGCCGAGCGATTTTCCTTGGTATGAAGTTCGGTTGGAATACCACGACCATCGTCAATTACGGTTATCGAATTGTCTTCATTAATGAAAACATCAATATTCTTGCAATAACCTGCCAGCGCTTCGTCAATCGAATTGTCAACCACTTCATAAACCAAATGATGCAAACCTTTTTCATTCACATCACCAATATACATGGCAGGGCGTTTACGAACCGCTTCCAAACCTTCAAGCACCTGAATGCTATCGGCATCATACCCCCCATTTTCATTCTGCGTTCCCCAATCCTGGGTTTCTTCAATTTCTCTCATCGATAAAAAATATTAATCTCCATATTTTACCCATTCAGCCCTGAAAGCACAGAGCCAAAACCAATTTCAGAAAACAAATCTTTTTCTGATTTTCGAAAATTGCCTGATTGGGTAATAAAAAAGATATTTGATTTTCAATAAATTCTTCACAATAAATGACCTTCAACAAATCAGTCGCAAATATAGTAAAAATGCGGTAACAACCGACAGGAAAATCAGCATTCGAATAGCTAAACTTTCTAACAATTTATGAACTTTTCCTCTATTGAAGATCAATAAATTACAACAATTATAAGGTGCATTAAAAAGTGAATCAAATCAATGCTGAAAACTCTTCCTTTTTCAGTGGCTTTTCACAAACAAGACCAAGTTGAATCTGAATTTTTGTCCTTAAATGACGTTGACATTTTAAATGACTGTGTAAAAATTCTCCGTAGGTGTCCTTTGATTCAGCCCATAAACGAATCACCGGAAGATGTTGGCGAAACAATAGTTTTGGCTAAAGCCAATATCGTACAATTCATTTTTTCAACGGCATAAATGCCGTTGCTATTCATAAAAGCCAAAAAGCAGGCATATTTTGGGTTAGGTTCTTTTCATTGGGTTATGAATAGCTCCGGGCTTCGACGTGAGCTCAGTCGAACGGCTTTAGCCCGGAGAAAAGAAGAAGGGGAAAAAACGTCCGTTCGAAAGCCTTTTTCAGGGCAACACCCTTTTTTCGGACGAAACAGCACCGGTCTTCAAAAAAGAGGTTCATTTTTCTTAGAAAGAGTAACTGATTCCGGCCAGCCAGTTGAAGCTTTTATTGGTATAGCCCAACCATTGTTCGTACTGCTGAAAACCAAAATTATTGAGTTTGACAAAGAAGTTCAGCTTTGGTGAAAACTGGTACTCGGCGCCCACATTCAGGTCGATGATTGGGTCCATCACGATTTCATGGCTCCTTGGAGATGTAGATGAAGAAAAGAACGAATCATCCATAATTACTGCTGTCCTGCTACCAAAAACAAAAATATCGGTAGTGAACTTGATCTGTTCAGTTGGCTTGTAAATGGCTGAAAATGTCAGATCGAAATTCGGCATCTGCCATGCTTTTTCTAGTGATTTCATATCATAGGAGTAATAATTTCCTAATAAGTGAAACGAAAAATTATCGGATACAGAATGCAAAACTTCACCTGATAATTTCAAAATATTTACATCGTCGTATTCCCAACTAAAAGTATTGTTAAGCATTTTAGGTCCGGCTGTTTCAGGATAGAATAAATTAATACTTTCGGTAGTGTAAAAATGCTGATCCTTTACAGTCGAATAATTTACTTCGGCCACATAGTTGGTTTTCGAACTCAGTTTCCCTTTAAATCCGCCGGATAAAACATATTCATACAATGTATTCCTGATGTCGTGGTAGGGATCAACATACGGATTTTCGGTTGCAATACCCGAATACGTATTGTGCTGCAAATAGCTGTCCACTCCGGCAAAAAGAGTGAGTATACGCTCTACCGGTGACCATTCAGCCTTAACTTTTGGATAAACCAGAAATTTGGCGCTCGCATCTTTATCGAAAAATATAGTTGAATTCAGGCCAATCTGTAAACTACTGTTGTCGGTTTCCCACCTGACCGATGGGTTCGCCCGAATCATCATTTGATTCTTTTTTCCGTATCCGGATGCAGAGTTGTTCAAAATGCTGTCCACCGTGTAATAGGTGATCGATGCATCGAGTAGGCCAAAAGCGTTCGCAAATTTTTTCTTTACGTCACCCGATAACACAAACTGATTTTCTGTTTGTCCTGTCTTACTTTTCATCAACTGGTAGTTGATTCCAAAATCGTAATTGAGATCGTAAGCGGCCAAAGTTTCGCTTTTCAGATGAACATCGAGAGTGCCTTTCGAAAAATATTGTTTGTCTTGCCAATAAGGTATTATCTGGTCCTTTTCGGTATCAGTCAAGATGTCGCCGGTGTAACCATAATAGGTAAATGCTTTACGATCGAATGCAAAGTTGCCCGACAAGGTCGATTTCCTGAAGAAATGTTTGCCAAAAATTTCGGCTGTATTCTCCGATTCGGGGGCTTTCACCTTGTCTTCGTTCAGCAATTTGATTTTTCCCAATGAAGAAAGATGCCTGAAATGCATACCAAAGTTTGATTTTTTATCGGGCTGCGCATTAAAGAAAAGCTCTCCGTAAGGTGTCAGATAATTTCCAAATCCCAGTTTCAGAAGTCCCAATCCCAGTTCGGATTTAGATTCGCCAACCATTTTTGCAGCAGCAACCGGTTTCACATCGAAAGTCGAAAACACAGGTTTGCTGTATATCGAATAGTCGAAGGTCGGTGTCTCTGTAGGTTCCGCTTTTACTTTGGGGATGTCGTTAATCTTAACAGCTTCATTAATCGTTGGCTGATAGGCTTTGGTAACCTCCACCTCCTGCTTTAATCTGACTGTATCTTTTTGGGCCATTACATTTTCAACTTCCAGAGAAAGAACTATGGCTATAAGAATAATCGCTAAATAGGATCGTTTTTTCATTTGTTATGTTTTTGAACCACATAGACACATAGTTCACATAGTTTTTAAATTTCTATTTCTATGAGTTCTATGTGCCTATGTAGTTGTTTTTACTTTATTTCTTTCCTCCGGAAATATTAATTTCAAGTGGTTTGCTTTGATTATTGTTTTGTGCGGCTTCGCCAGCCTCAATGACCTGTAGCTTCCGTTGCGTCAAATCTAAAATACCGTCATTTTGCTCTGGATAATTTTCCACTATACTTTTCAAGGTATGTTTGGCCTGAAATTCGTCACCGTTTTTCATATAGATATCTGACAGCAAAATAAAACTCTTTGCCAGCCAGAACTGATGCGGCGAATTTTTATCGATAAAATCCATGATTTCGTTTTCAGCCTCTTTGAGTTTTTGTTTTTCGTACAAAATTGAAGAAACCAGGTACTTCGCTTCGGCGCCTTCCCCCGAATTGGTGTCTGATGAAAGTTGTTTTAAAATCGGCAAAGCCTTGTCTTTATTGCCCAGATTGTAATACGACAAAGCCAGTTTGTAATTCGTTTCGCGCTTTTGAATGTCCGAAACCTTTTCCGATCCCAGAATCAGGTTTGCCTGATCGACGCAAGCCTGATAATTGGCCAGTTTGAACTGACAACGCATAATTCCGGTCCGGGCATTCAGCAAATTATTTCCGGAATTGGAGACCTTGGCAAATCGTTCGAAATAAGCCAGGGCTTTGGTGTAATTTTCTGCATTATACTGCAAACCGGCGGCTTTCGACAAGGCCGCTTCAGTAAACGAATTGTCGGGTTGCGAAAGAACGTATTCATATCCTTCCAGCGATTTATCGTATTCTTCAGCGTCATAAAGCAACTCGGCCAGATAAAACTTCGAGTTCAACACAAAACTGCCATTCGGAAACTGACTCAGGTAACGTTCAAACTGTGAGCGGGCTTTTTTATCATGTGCCATATACAATTTTTCGGCAGACTGGTATGAAAGAGAATCCTGCTCGTTGACCGAAACCTGCACTCCGGAACCCAACTTTCCGATATAGGCAAAATAGGAGTCAACATCATTCATTTCAATGTAGCTGTTCTTCATTCCTGACAGAGCTGCATGGGTTTCCGGGCTGTTTGGGAAACGATCGACTACCTGCTTGTAATAATTAACTGAAGCCTGAAAATCGTTCAGGTTATAAGACGCCAAACCTAATTGAACCAGTGCTTTATTTACAAAATTACTTTGCGGAAATTTACTGATCACATCCTTGTAAAATCCGACAGCAATCTGTGGCTGATTCATTCTTTCGTAAGTCCGGCCTGTTTCATACAAGGCATCGTCCTGATAAGATGATTTCGGATAGTTTTGCATCAGTGTCTGCAAATTGCTTATTTTCCCCTGATAATCACGCTGTAATCCCAGGCAAAAAGCTTTCTGGAAAAGGGCATAATCGGCATCGTACAAATTGATACGCAATGCTTTTTCGTAACTGGTGATTGCCGAGGCATAATCGCGGTTCAGGTAATAACAATCACCCAGCCGGTTATTGGCATCGGCCACTTTTTCGCTGCGTAAATCTGCCTCAAGGTTCAGATATTTTCTGAAATAATCGGACGCCCTCTCAAAATCCTTTAACTGAAAATAGCTATAGGCCAGGTTGTAATGGGCAGTTTTATATTCAGGAAGAGAAAAAGCGCCGGGCGATTTCATAAAACTTATATATTCTGAAATCGCCTTATTGAAATCGTTAAGCCGATAATAAGCTTCAGCCTTCCAAAAAAGCGCCAGCGTGCGGTAATTCTTGTTAAAATCGCCGGCTTCAACCGATTTGTCAAAATTCTCGATGGCTGCTGAGTAATCCAGATTGTTAAAGCATTCCATGGCGCGGTAATAGGCCACACGCTGGTAGGCTTTTTTTACCGACGGACTTTTGACCTTAATATTTTCGATCGAAGTCATTGCATCACGGTAATTGCTGGTACTCATGTAAACCTTGACCAGGTAATCGTATGCCACATCGTTTCGCTCCGAATTTGGATACGAAGCCACATATTTATCGAAAGCCTTGATGGTTTCATTAAACGGCGAATACGACAATTCATAAGTGATTTTGGCATAATTGAACAAGGCATCTTCCTTTATTTTCGCATCAAAATCGAATGCTGATGCAGCTTCAAAAGCCTGACGCGCTTTATTTTTGTCGTTGGTTGCTACATAACAATCGGCCAAATGGTAACAGGCATTTTGCGCCAGTTCGTCTTTTCCTTTCGAAGCAATTTCCAGATGCGGGATGGCTTTGGCTTCTTCGCTATTCAGGTAGTAGCAGTAACCAAGCATGTAATTTTCTTCACGCCCACGGTTATTTTTATCCGACAGATAAAACTCCAGAAATTGAATAGCCACTTTAAACTCGCGCAAATGAAAATATGAATCACCCAGAATTCGGGCCATTTCAGGTTGCTGATCGGCAGACACTGCATTAATTATTGGTGCAGTGTAATCAACAACTTCACGGTATTTTCCCTGCTTATAGTAAATCTGACTGATGTAAAACGGAATCACATTTTCAAAAACCGGATTTTTCTTCAGCTTCACAAATTCCTGAAGAGCAGTTTCGTAATTGCCTTTCAGATAATGAATATGACCAAAATAATACTGAGCCGGAGCCGCATACATCGAATTTCCATCTTTAATTCCGGCAAAGTCTGATACTGCCACATCCATCTTCTCTAACTCAAAATTCGAATATCCTCTCAGGTAATGAAAATGAGTCACCTCATCGTTGCTTAATTCAGCTTTATTTAATCCTTCCAGAGTTTTCAGTACTCCTGAATATTTCTTTTTATCGAACTGATAAACTGCCTGTTCAAACAAAGCCCGGTTTCGGAATGAACTTTCAGGAAACTCATTCATAAAATCGGCAATCTGCTCTTCTGCATTTCCGTTATCTAGCTTTAGTCCGCATAAAGCTTTGTAAAACATGGCTTCGGCGCGTATATCAGAATTTTCGCCTGATTTAGAAGCAATCTGTTCAAACTGACCGATGGCCGATATGTAATTTCGTGCCAGATACAATTCTTTGGCCGTTTGAATTTCGTTGCTGACTGACTGATAATAAACCGTTTGCTGTGCTTTAACAAGGACTGGCGCAAGAATCAGCAGAAGCAGAATAAATACGAATCGGTTTGTTTTCATATATTGACTGGATATTTATCTCGGATTTGTACTTTTAAGTTTTTGGGAATACACAAATTGTATCACCTTTAAACAAAGACAACTTTTACTCAATAAAGTTGACAGCGTAAAATTAACTATTCTTACCTGCCCTGTTTTAAATTTTAAATTGAATTCTAAACAAAAACTGTTATTTAGGTTGAATTAGTATCTGGAAGGATAAAAAAAATTAGTTTTGCAGCAGACCAATTTGTTATTCCAATGTCAGAAGAAAACATCATTGAACTCGTTAATGCCGACATCCTTCAGCGCGATCATACGGTACTTACCGACATCAGTCTGGAGATCAAAACCGGTGAATTTGTTTACCTGATCGGAAAAGTAGGAAGTGGAAAATCGAGTCTGCTTAAAACGCTGAACGCTGAATTATCGCTAGAGAAGGGTGAAGGGAAAGTGGCCGGGTATAGTTTGGCCGAACTTAAAGCACGGGATATTCCCTCTCTGAGACGCAAATTGGGTGTTGTTTTTCAGGACTTCAGGCTTTTGAGCGACCGTAATGTGTATGATAATCTGACCTTTGTACTTAAAGCTACTGACTGGAAAGACGAAAAGGAAATTGATGACCGTGTAAATGCCGTACTCGAAATGGTTGGAATGACCAACAAAGCCAAATCGATGCCACACCAGCTATCGGGCGGAGAACAGCAACGAATTGCCATAGCACGTGCCCTACTTAATAATCCGGAGATCATTCTGGCTGATGAACCAACCGGAAACCTCGATCCGCAAACCTCGATTGAACTAATTCAGATTTTTAAGGAGTTGAATGAGCAAGGCAAAACAGTGGTGGTTGCCACGCATGATTATCCATTAATCAGAAGGTTCCCGGCAAGAATTATTACTGTCGAAGATCAAAAAATCTACGAAACGGTGATTAAAAAGAAAGAAGAACCAAGTTAGGAAAAAGTCATTTGGAAAAAGGAAAGTGGAAAGAGGAATAGTCACTCATTTTCAAATGACTATTGACTTTTTTCTAACGTTTCAAACAAACCGACCATAAACCTGCCACAGCACTTTCTCTTCGTTCTCCCAGCACAACTCCGTGGCAGCTTTAGTTAGATTTGGTTTCCAAACCAGCCTTTGCTCCTGATCAAAAAGTGCTGTTTTCATTATTTCGGCCAATTCTTTCCGCTGGTGGGTTTCTGCAATTAATCCAATCTGAAAATGCTCAACAATTCGTCTCATTTCAGGAAGATTGGAAACCAGCACCGGAACTCCGGCCTGAATATAATCAAACAACTTATTGGGCAAGGCAAAACGATAATTCAAACCAAGATCCTCTTCAAGTGAAATGCCCAAATCTGCCTGCCGCGTAAGCTGATGAAGTTGCAGCAGTGGCAACCTGCCCAGGAATTTCACTTTGCCATCCAGTTTTAATTCGGTTACCATTTGTTTAAGTTGCAAAGTAATATCACCATCACCTGCCAGCCAAAGCTCAGCCCCGTCGAGGAATTGCATCGCCCGTATTGCCGCCTCAATACCACGCCCCATATTGAGTGCTCCCTGATAAAGGATTATTTTCGGCTGTTCCGGAATTTTATCCGGAGATTCCGGTTTTTCTATCTTTGAACAAACCGGAAGATTGCGAACAACTTTAAAATCGACTTGGTACAAATCCCTATACACTCCGGCAATCGATTCGCAAACAGTATAGGCCGCATGGACACGTGGAACAAGTAATCTTTCCACCCATGTCCAGATGGCCTTTACAAACGGACGGCCAATCAGTTCAGGTACTTCTGTGAAATATTCATGACTGTCGTAAACCAAAGGTTTTCGTTTTATTCTGGAAGCCATAAAATTCGCCGGAAGTGTATCCAAATCATTTGAAACAAATACATCGGATTTTGATTTCAGCAACCATAAGAATAGCCGAAGATTATACTCGAAGTAAAATAGCGGTCCCTTTCGAAATACCAGTTTCATCCGGTGAGTTTGGTAATCGCGCTCAACCTCATGACTTTCAGGCAATAAACGACCAATAAGAACCGGTTCAAAACCCATTTTTTGCAGAGAAACTGCCACTTTGTGCACCCGGTTATCGGTCACTAAATCATTGATCACACTAAGTGAAACTTTTTTCAAGGGGATTTTTCTATTAGTTGATATCGCCAAGTTAAACGAAAAAGGACGATCTTCTGTTATATTTGCCTAAAATTAATTCCAATGATCCGCTCATACTCCGATTACCAGCTCCAAAAACACCATACATTCGGCACCCAGGCTACAGCCAGGCACTATTTCGAATTTACTGAAAATGAAGATTTGGAGGGCTTTTTAGCCACCACCAACCAGTGGCAAAATCTACCAATCCTGATTTTGGGTGAAGGAAGTAACCTGTTGTTTGTTAACGATTTTAAGGGACTGATCATTAATCCAAATATCCCCGGAATTAAAATTGTACACGAAGACCGGAATAACATTTGGTTGGAAGTTGGCGCAGGCGTAAAATGGGACGATTTGGTGGAATACGCTGTTTTCAGTCATTGGGGCGGCATTGAAAATTTATCGCTGATTCCGGGGAAAGTAGGTGCCGCTGCCGTACAAAATATTGGCGCCTACGGCATGGAAATTCAAAACCAGATTGAATCTGTTACCGGTTTTGATTTGGAATCGCAAACTGAAATTACCTATGAAGTATCCGAATGCGGATATGCCTATCGCGACAGTATATTCAAAAATCAACTGAAGAATCGTTTCATCATTACCAACGTAAATATCAAACTCGATAAATTTCCAGAGTTTATCCTGAATTACGGCGACCTGAAAGCTGAAACCGAAAAGTTGGGAGCAATCACGCTCCGAAACATTCGCAAAGCAGTAATCGGTATCCGCGAATCGAAATTGCCTGACCCAAAAGTTACAGGAAATGCAGGTAGTTTCTTCAAAAACCCAATAATTGACTCTCTGGCAACAGAACAGCTATTGGCAACTTATCCCAATCTGCCTACCTATCAGGCTAATCAAGGAAAAAACAAGCTGGCAGCTGGATGGCTCATTGAACAGTGCGGATGGAAAGGCTTTCGGCGTGGAGATGTTGGGGTGCACGAAAAACAGGCTTTGGTTTTGGTCAATTACGGAAATGCCACCGGAAAAGAAATTTATGATTTATCTGAAGAAATCAAACAATCCGTCCAGGAAAAATTTAGAGTTGAATTGGAACGAGAAGTGAATGTGATCGGGGAAAAGTGATCAGTGTTCAGTCGCAGTTGGCAGTTTTCTTACTCAAGATCAAGAACGACTCCAATATTTTCTTTAACCTCTGAAATCAGTAACGAAGGTAAATCTCCTACTTTTTTTATTAATCGCTTATTATCGATAGCCCGAATTTGGTCGATCATAATATCACAATGTTCATGCAAATTCGCCATCCCCTTCTTTAGGTGAACTCTCAAAATTTCCGAATCATTTTGAACATTGGTAGTAATTGGGCAAATAATAGTTGACGGATGTGATACTTTGTTCAGCAGATTCGTTTGTATAACAAGCACCGGGCGTGTTTTTCCAGACTCAGTTCCTACCTTCGGATTCAAGTCAGCTATCCAGATTTCGAATTGATTAATCAACATGATCAATCTCCTCAAATTCTTTTAAAACTAACATTGAATCATCTTTTACCAATTCAGATTCTTTACCAAGCTTCTGTTCAAGAATAATACGTCGTTGAATCTTATTGTAATATTCAATCGCCTCATTAATATATCTATTGCGAGGTTTCCTGATCTTAGAAAGAATTTTTTCAGTCTCTCCAAATATTGTATCATCTATTTTTAAAGATACAGTTTTCATGTTTCATTTTTATATCTCAAAAGTATACTTTATTTAGACATACTCCAATACTTAAGACGCTAACTTTTTAGGCTGATCTCCATTTTTTCTACAAACCACCATCCAAAACTTCATGGGTTCTTCGTTTTCCAGATGTTTCACAGGTTCGTCAATTTCGCTATATTCAACCAGTCCAAACGGGCTAAACTCATTTTCAATACTGGCTGAATCATAGAAAAATACTTCCAGCCCTTTTTGAATCAGGAAACGATCTTTGCTGATTTGTTTGCCGTTCCCATATAATTTGGTATATCCTTTAGAAACCATCACAAAAACCATAATTCTACCTGCACCAAGCTGATTGTAGCAGCTCGTCAGAAATTGACGTCTTTCGTTCTGATTGAGCAAATGAATAAGCGCATAGCAATAAATACCATCATAAATAGTGTCATCAAAAGGCATTTGAGCTACCGAACCGTGATAAATCGGAAATTCAAGTCCATTTTCGCGGGCAAGCAAAATGGCTGTTTCCGCGATTTCTATTCCGGTCACATCAAATCCACTTTCAACAAATAGACGGGCATTTCGACCATAACCTACTCCCGGAATAAGGATTTTCCTGATTCCGAATTCAAGAAATAAATCGCGTGTAAAACGAGTTGATTCGGCAGATTTAAATTGCCAAAGCGTTCCAATACTTTGATATTTTTCCTCCCAGAAACTGCTCATAATTTGACGCCTATAAAAATCATATCGGTGGTAAGAGTTCCATCAGGTTCGGCATAATCCTGAAGTTTAAGATCCGCAATTTCAAAACCATTACCGGAAAATGCTTTCTCCAGATCGTGTTGACGATGGTAATTAAAGTAAATCTCTGAATTTCCAGAAAAACTAGTCGTTTCAAAACCTGCCCTATCTTCTATTCCCTCCATAGTACTGATGTACAATACACCTCCGGTAACCAACCTACCCGCACAATCGGCTATTAGTTTTTGGGTATCCGAAGTTGACAGAAAAGGCAGGCAAAAGGAGCACATTATTGCGTCAAAAACTTCCGGAAGAAATGAAATATCGCGCACATCCATCACTCTGAAATCAATATCAGGTAATATTTTCTGTGCTATTTCTATCATTTTTGGAGCCAAATCGACAGCTGTTATCCGGCTTTCAGGAAACCGAAGTTTCAACAATCGCGTTACATTTCCGGGACCACAAGCCAATTCAAGAATCTTTGCCTCCTTCGTTCCGATCAATTCGCAAAAGCGTTCAATCGAATCTGTATAGGCATTCACATCCATAAACCGTTGGGCATATTCGACCGCAAATTCATCGAAACGCTGAACCGAAATATTAAAGTCCTCCATCTATTTCTTCAGCTTTTTCGTACTGATTGATCACCTCAATGGACTTTTCGTAATCAACACTCGATACGAAAATCTTAATGGCTCCGGCACCTCCGCCTGCAACATTCCATGGAACAAGCACTCCCATTCGTTCATCTTTCAGAAAAGACTCAATTTCTGCATTATCCAGAAGGCTTTTAACCAACGATGCTTCCCATTGGTTACCGTCAAAAACCTCAACCGGATGAATCTCCTGATCTCTACTCATAGCATTTTCAATTTATAGTGATGAATAATTTTCGGCTTTACGAAACAACAAACCCGATATGTTTATTTAAATATGCTGAATCTAGGCTAGCTCCCAAACCTGGTGTTTCAGGAACAGTAACCAAACCATTCAAACCGTATTGAATTCCTCCGGAAACCGGATCTTCACTGAACATCATGGGAGTATCAAAATCACAGTACCTGACTGAATCACTCGTCAAAGCCAGGTGAGCTGCTGCTGTAAATCCAATCCGGGATTCGAGAAAGCCACCAATTTGTAACTGCAAGTTAGCCTTTTCTGCAAGCTTAATCATCTTTTGTGCATTAAATATTCCGGACGATTTACCCAGTTTAATATTGAATGACTGGACAGCATTCAGGTCAATCAAACGTTTGGCATCATGGTGATCACAGCACGATTCATCAGCCATAATCATAATTGAAGTATTCTTCCTGATAAGTGATAATTCCATAAAATTCCATCGTGGAATTGGTTCTTCACAAAACTGGATGTTATATGAAGCCAATTCATTCAAAACTCGTATAGCAGAATCAACATCCCAACCCTGATTGGCATCCAGCCGAAGCGGAATTTCATCCCTAATCTGTTTCCTAATGGCTTTTATCCTGAAGATATCTTTATCCGGATCATCTCCCAGCTTCACCTTGATTACTTCAAACCCACGATCTTTGATTTCCTGTGCATCAGCCGCCATCATATCCGATTCGCCCAAGCTGACCGTGTAATCGGTTTTCAGGATTTTATTGTTTTGTCCGCCCAGAAAAGCATACAAAGGCAAACCGGCATGTTGAGCAGCAAGGTCATAAAGCGCAATATCAAAAGCACTTTTGATGCTCGAATTGCCGTAAATGGTACGGTCCATCATTTCTGAACACGACTCTATATTCAGTGGTTTTTGCCCAATCAGCGACTTAGCAAGGTAACGGGCAACCACATAACAGGTTTCCATACTTTCCCCATTGATGGGCATAAACGGGCTGCACTCGCCAAACCCGGTTAACCCTTCATCGGTGCGAAAAACAACAATCACATTTTCGGCAAATTCGAATGCTCCTAAGGAAATAACAAACGGCTTTTTTAGTCGAATGGGAAACTGGTAAACTTCTATTTGAGTTATTTTCATAGCTTAATAATTGGTCATACCAATATAGATCAAAGCTAAAACAAAATATCAAGGAAAGACCCAAAAGAAGCAAATAATTTATGCGGAATATTGATGGAACTAATTCCTACTTCATCCGACCCATGCGGAATATCGTCGTTTTTTGATTTCCATTCACAACCGCAGATACTTCAGCTATCAGCGAATCAGGACTTTGAAATTGATAATAAATCTTTTGAGGAAAGTCGTGCTACGGATTTTCGAAAGTGGCCGAGCTGTCAGTCAGGCTGGTCATCGTAAAAACGACTGACTTGCCATTGTTTTGATCTGCAACTGTTGGAATGTAATACAACTTTCCGTTTCGCTGCTCAAAACTGATCAATTCCGAAGAAAGTGTATCTCCATTGCTGATGAAAAAACTTCGTCCGCTAAACGTTGAATCATTTAATTGTTGCCACGTTTCTGAAAGAATTCCTTTTCCTGATTCACGCTGCCAATTACCAATAAGCCAGTTGGTTTTATGAAGTCGAGAATATTTACCATCAACGGCTTTGGATTGATTGATGCGAGGCTGGCAGGCAAAAATGGAAAACACCATAAACAAAAATGCAAGCTGTTTCATATCGTCCGATTTGGCAATGAAGATACAAATAGAAACCCAGAGGAATACTCTGGGTTAAATTATAGGAAATCAAAAATTTATCCTTCCGAATACCACTTGACTTGCTGCGACACACGCATAATAATGGCCAGAATAATAAACAATCCAACACTTCCGGCGAGCAATGCGTAATCCTGCAATTGCAAAATGGTGAATAAGAACAGGTACAAACCTGTTTGCAGAAGCGTTACCCATGTCACCATTCGCAAATCTTTCAAAATGGTAAAAGCGTACCACGAAATCAGCGAAGTAACAGCGACCGCCGAAATCAGGTAAGCAAAATTAAATCCAGCTTGTTCGCTGATGGAGGTCAATAGTGCATAAAAAATTAAAAGCGCAAAAGCGACCAGCGAATATTGGAAAGGATGAATCCGGGTTTTGCTTTTCATTTCAATAAAAATGAAAATAATGAAATTGAGTGCGATAAACAGGATGGCATATTTCACCGAGCGCATCGATTTCTGATAGTGGTCAATCGGGATCAACAGCTCAACCCCCAGTTTGGCTTCGTGCGTGTTAAATTTTTTATCCACCCATTGCTGCGGAAAATTGCGGTTCAGATGTGTCACCTGCCAGTTTGCAGTAAAACCTTTCGTTGTAACATTTCGATCTGTCGGAAGAAATACTCCGGAAAAACTTGGCTGTGCCCAGCTTGATTTCATTGACACTTCCGAAGTTTTGCCCAAAGCTTCAACCGATAAATCTTCTGAACCGTTTAAAACCAGTTCGATTTCGAAATTAAGGGCTTGTTTCAAATCAATGGAATTGGCCTTCACCGTTATTCCAGACTGGAACAAATCGGTATCAGCTACACCCGGATCAACCCTGCATTTCTGACCATTGACAACCAGTTCCGGTAAATTTTTGATCCCCCGCATGTCTGAAATTCCCATGGTAAAATAGGCTGCATCCCAGTTAAATTGGGCGTCTGGAATATCCAACTGCGAAACGTCAGGTTGCACAAATGAGCCTTTCAGCCTGATACTTCCTTCGTAAACCACTACCTCGTAAATGCCCCGTTTCCGTTTTTCCGGAGCCAGAGAACCATCCGTTTTTAATGTTTCGGGCAAAAAATGTGCGATGCCTTTCCGTTCAATTATCCCCTGCCCATTTTCATTTTGTTCCTGAACGATAAACGGTACATTCAGCACTGGACCGGCCACTACCTGTTTTCCGCCCCACTGGGCATACAATTCGTTTTTCACCTTTTCGCTCAGGGCAATTCGCTCGTGAATAACTTCCTGAATTAAAAATGACGGGATCAGCAGCAGAATCGCCAGCCCTGAAACGATGATCATCTTCACACTGTAACTGTTCATGAATTGTTGAATACCTTTTGTTTCCATTGTTTTGAGTTTTTAAAAGTACTTTGAATTTCAGAGTGCATGAATAAAAAAATTATTGATTGCCAATCAGCTCTTCCAGGGCCGCCAAATGCTGACGGAACAAGTTTTTCCCATTATCCGTTGCCTGATAAGTTGTACTGGGCTTGCGGCCTACAAACTGCTTCGAAACAACAATAATTTCCTGCTGTTCCAATGCTTTCAGGTGACTGGCCAGATTACCATCAGTTAGTTCAAGCAGCTCTTTCAGTGCATTGAAATCGACCATGTCGTTCACCATCAATGCCGACATGATTCCAAGCCTGATCCGGCTTTCGAATACTTTCTGAAGGTTCGATATTGGATTTTTCACCAGAATACATTTACTATTTAACTATTTACAATTTACTATTTGGGGTTGCGAGTTGCGCCCTTCGAATGCTCTGCGCTCAGGCAACTACCTTTCATACCTAAAAAACATCACCGCCCCATAAATCAGGTGCATCAATCCAAAACCAAGCACCCAAAACAAGATTCCCCAGGAGGCAAAGATTCCGGCTAAAAGCCCAAGAATTATTTCTGCCATACCCAGCGAATGAATTTCGCGCGACGTGAATTTACCGGCATTGACAAGCGCCAAACCATAGAAAACCAACATTGCCGAAGCCGTTAGATCGATGTTGTTCCGAAAAATCAGGATCAGCACAAATATTCCTCCTGAAACAATGGGGATCAACAAATGAGCCAACACTCGTTTTGTGGAACTCGTCCAGAAATTTTGGCCTGCCTTCACCGCTTTTCGGTACGAAAAATAAATGGCAGCTATTCCGGCCAAAAACAAAACAATTAGCGCAACAATTCCCAATCCGAGGGAAACACTATTTATCGGCGATCCACCAACAGTGCAAAGAAATTCATCGTAGTGAATCCTTCCTGAATCCAGAATTACAAACCATGCTACACCCGCGCCAATCAACGCGCAGGCACCGGCAAAAAAGCCTGCCCAACTATTGAGTAACATAAATTTCGACGACCGCTCCATGATTTCACGGATGGCCTGAATATCTTCTTTGGGATTGGATGAATTTGTTTTCATTTAAAAGTACTTTGAGTTACAAAGTTAATGATTGAAATTTATAAAGCAAGGGTTGGAACAAAAAAAATCCGGAAAATCTTCTTTTAAGGGAGAAAGCTGGTAGTCGCTAAAATATTTTCAATACTATTTCTAATCCATCGAGAGCAATTGTTCCACTTCGACCTGAAGAATCGGTAAATATCGGTTAACAATCAGCCAAAGTACGTCGGCAGTGACACTATCGTATCCATGAATAATCCGGTTGCGAGTATCAACAATTTTACGCGAATCGGAAATCCCGATGTTTGGATCCTCTTTTAAAATGCGATTCAGCGCTTCACCAATAATTTCAATATTTCTCTCAACAGCTTTTCGGGTTTTGAGATCGCTCAGGAAGTCGTTAAAATCTCGTTGCTCAGGAAGAAAATCATAAATCTCCTGGATTGAACGCTCAATATCCTGAAGCCATGTTTTTACTTCAAGCTTCATAAATCAGCTTTTTGGTTTGGTTGATATTCTCAATCAGGTAGGTGTTCTTCAGGCTTTTTTCTTCCAGCAAATCAATGGGCCGTTTAAGCAAATCCTGAAGTTTAAATTTCAAATCGAAATAGCTTTCTGCATAATCAAAAGGATCGGAAAGGGCAATATCTACGAGCATGTCAACATCGCTCGTGTCGTTGAACCGGTCCGTTAAAACAGAACCAAATACAAACAAGCGTTTGACCTTATTTTGGTTGCACAAAACACTGATTTGATCGATATAATTATCCAGATACATTTTCAACTGATTTATCGCAAATATACAAAATTCAAATTCTCTGGTTGCGATGTAAAATGAGAGTATATAAAAATTGTACACCAACACTTACATGCTCAAATATCTAACCTCCTATTTCGTCGGACTGCTCCTAATCCGTCTTTCGTTCAGTAACAAACCAAGAAGCAACAAAAGCTGTAAAAGTTCCAAATAGACCAACACCCCCAGTCATCAAAATTGCAGCAATAATCCGTCCTTCTGTTGTTACCGGAAATTTATCACCATAACTAACCGTTGTTATCGTTACATAAGCCCACCAAATTGCATCCTCTGCCGATTTGATATTGCTATTCGGATCATTTTCAACTTGTAAAATGGCTATCGAAGAAAAAATAATCAACAAAACTGCCAGTACTGCAACTGATGTAAATGTTCCCTGTGCCTTATTACGAAAAATATGATTTACCAAATGATTTGTTGAACGAAATGCCCTGACAATTCGGAGTAACCTAATTAATCGAAGTAACCTGCCGATTCTCACAAAGTCGAGCATAGGAATGCTTGAAACCAAATCAATCCAACCCCATCGCATAAACTGGAGTTTATTTTTAGACTGATAAAACCGAATGGAAAATTCAAAAAAGAAAAAGATACAAATCGCTGTATCAATATAATTTAACAAAAGTGCAATTTCTTTTGGCAGTTTGAAGAAAGTATCAATTAGAAGGATAATTAATACATAAATTGAAAGCACTATCACAATCAAATTAAGTAACCCAATTTTATCTTCTGGTTCTTTCGGCTTCATAAGTCATTGGAGAAATTAAGGAGTTATCAATTCACAAATATATGGAAAACAATAACTCAAATTTATAAATACCAAAATGAACCAACTTTCAAAAAACAGATGAAATATCGAAAAAATTCCGGCTCCATTTCCTTTTTCTGGAAAATGAACACCGGAATTTGTTGAATCTCTTATGGGTGCCGCGGTTTCCAACCGCGTATCTAAAACGGAGATTAAAAATCTCCGCACCCAATTATCCGATTTCGCGCGTAATGGCAATGGCAGCAATGGTTCCATCTGCAATGGCGGTGGTAATTTGTCGGTATTTTTTGCTACCAACATCGCCAACAGCAAATACTCCGTCAATGTTTGTGCGCATGTCCTCATCTGCCTGTATATAACCCCACTTATCAAGTTTAAGCGCATCACCAAACATTTCGAGGTTCGGTTTCTGGCCGATAAAAACAAAGATTCCATCCGAAGTCAAAGTTTTCATTTCTTTGGTTTTCAGGTCTTCTACCTCAACCACCATTTTATCACCTGACTTTTTAAATGCCCGCGGTTCGTGTGAAAGCATAAAGGTTATTTTTGGGTTGGCAAACGCCTTTTCCTGAGCAGTTTTGTTGGCCTGCAACTGGTCGAACTGATGCACAATGGTTATTTTAGAAGCAAACTTCGAAATAAAATCGGCTTCTTCGATGGCCGAATTTCCACCGCCAATGACTACCACTTCTTTATCAACAAAATATTTGGCGTCGCAGGTGGCGCAATACGAAATGCCATTCCCTTTGAACTCCAATTCTCCCGGAATTCCAATCCTATTTGGCGAAGTTCCGGTAGCAATAATAATCCGTTTGGCACGAATAGTTTCCTGCGAGTCGATGGTAATTTCTTTCTTCTGCAAATCGACATGAGTCACATCAACTGCAACTTTATAGGTTGTTCCGCAGCGCTTGGTTTGCTCCGACATGTTGTGCGAAAGCATGTATCCCGGCTGTGGCTCAATAAATCCCGGGTAATTCGATACCATGTGTGTGGTTGAAACGTTTCCTCCTGGCAATGCAATATCTACCAACACGGTGTTGATGCGAGCCTGACACAGATACAAACCGGCAGTCAATCCACCAGGTCCTGCACCCAAAATGGCGACATCCACATCTGTAACGATTGGCTCCTGCTTTTCGATAATTTGATTCACCTTTTCTTTACCCAGAACATGTTTCAGTTCGCGAACAATTTCAGAGCGTTTGACTCCTCCGGTCAGGCGTCCACAAACCTCTTCTCCATCCTGATAAAACAGTAAAGTCGGTGATGATTTCACGGCAAGCTGATCAGCCAAATCGCGGTTTCCCTGCCGGAAAACTTTCAGAAATTTAATTTCCTTTCCAAACAGCTTTTCGAGACCTTCCAGTTTTGGGGCAATCGCTTCACAAGGCGGACACTCAGTTGAATAAAAGTCAACCAGAACATTACCACCGGCCAACACTTCTTTTTCGTAATCTGACGCAACTATTTCTTTCATGATTTTTGGTTTTTTGTAATTCTTGAATCAATTGTTTTTCACGGATGTGTACGAAAAGGAATCCGTTTTGATCGAAATTTTTAAACCTAATCGCTATTTATTTTTCTGATTTTCTGACAATTCCATTAACGGCGCATGATTATGGACCCGATCTTTCACCACCAGAGTTGAACAATCGGCTTTCACTTCGCGCTGAAACAAAATATCGTGTACTAAACACAGTCCAATCATCAGCACCAAATCAACATTTTCGCTGTTCAATTGCCTTGCCTGACCAATCGGGTTGCAGGAAACAGTACAAAAAGCGCTTGCAGGATTAACCTGATTTTGCGGAATTCCGCCAACTGTGCACGATACTGCCCGAACATTCAACCCATTGCTCCGGATAATTCCAGCCAACTGATTGACCTGCTTTTCCATTCCGTAGCAATAAGCCAGTCCAATTCGCTTGTAGTTCATTTTCTGCGCAAATGCAATCGTTTCCTGAAGTCGCGATAATGTTCCGGCACGTCCAAAATCGACCAACTCAGCCGCAGCCTGAACAATCTCTGATTCTTCAGAATATTTTGCAATCACCTCATCGCGATTAAACGAAGTTGCCAGACAAGTTTCCGCATTGCGGCATTGTTTATCGTAGGTGCAATTGGTGCAGTCCATCGCCTAATCATTGAAATAATGACCAATCCCCAGTTCCAGCAATTCGGTCACTGGCCGACAATCGTGGCTGTTCAGCGACCCGTTGTAGTTTTTAGCCATCGAAGCACAACCACCACCACAAACTAGGCTCAGGTTACAGCTTTGGCATTTCGGAATCGATAAAATATCGCGCTCCTGCCATTCTTCAACAGCCGTGGTATTTTTCCTGACTTCAGGATAAAAAGTGCCCAGACTTTCACCGTGTTTTCCAACAGTAGCCGTGCAGGCATATACGTTTCCGGTAAAATCGAACGCCCACTCAGTTTTGGTTCCAGTGCAGGCATCGAAAAGAGGTGCAGGCATTTCGCCCTGTTCGAACAAAAATTTCGAGACTGAAAATGCGGGTTTATGAAATTCGCTGATGTGAGGAAATTCCTTCAGCAAATTGTACAAATCCTGATAAAATTCGAGCCTCGAATACAGCTTTTGCTGGTTGGCCTGACATTCATGCAACTCGTAATTTCTGCCCAACTGAGTTTTGAAAAGCGGAGAGGCAGTCCAGCCTTTATCGATAGCAAATTGAGCCAGATCTGGCAAGTTGTTGATGTTCTGTTTGTCTACCACCATCCGCAGATTAACCGGAATATGATTTGCCAGCAGCGCATCCACTCCACTCACGATCCGGTCGAATGTTGGATTGCCACCTTTTAAATATCGCCTTTGGTTGTGAATATCGGCAGTTCCGTCAAGTGTCACCTGGATTTCGCGGATAATTCCCTTTTTCAGAATCGGAATGTATTCTTCCAGATGATATCCATTCGTAACCGCAGCAATCTCAAGCTTGTGCTCTGCTGCTTTCTGGATGATGTATTCGATGTTTTCCTTGTGGCGCGGGGCATTCATAAAAGGTTCGCCACCAAAAATGGTAATGTATTTTCGTCTCCCTGAAAATTCTTTCAGGATATAATCGAAGAATGAATCGGTAACTTCTTTCGACAAAGCAACGGGTAAAGCTTCGTAACCAGCCTGATAGCAATACGAGCAATCGAAGTTGCATGAATAGTTGGTCACAAAGAAGATTTGAACTTCGTCCTTTTCACGGTCGTCCAGAAACTTCAGGTACTTTTCGCGGAACACTCGTTTTTCCAGAACGGGATCAACAATATAACCGTTTTCAATCAACTCCGGATTTGTTTCATCAATATTTTGCAGTTGCCCGAAGGTTTCCTGATCGAGAATATCGGCATGTCCCGACAATGAATTCACAATGAACCAATTGTCAGAGTCTTTAATTTTTGAAGTAATGTTGTATTTGGAGAGTTGCATGATAAGAAAGCCAAGCCCCCTTCCCGTTCCCCCAAAGGGAGAAAGCTAGAAGCGCTCTATTAGATTTATACTTGATTTAAATAAATTACGACAGGAACGCCACGCCCACCCCACTCCCCTCCTTTGGAGGGGCTGGGGGAGGCTATGCCTTAATCGTGGCATCCGGCAATAATCTGTGATTGCTTGGCACAGCATTGCGCCTGTTTAATCTGTCCCTTACGGATTTTCTTCACTAAACTTTTCATTCTTGAGAATTTTGTATTGATTAAACTATAGAGAATAAAAGTATGAAAATTGAAATAACATTCAATGCAAATACTTTCAGACTTTTCAATTTTTGTAACGATATTTTTATTGTTACCTCTATTCCCTGCCTGCGGCTGGCAGGCGTCCGAAAAAAGTGCAATACTCTTTTCAGCGCTAAATCGCGGACGGTAAAACACTTCTCTTCTATATTTCTACAAATATTTCACCCCTCTGGGGTTAAGCCCAAAAACCATAGCCAATGCTTATCCCAAAACTCGTAACCCGCATCCCGTAACAACTATCCACAACAACTAAATTCGTCTTTCCTGGCTGAAATTGTAAAGCTGGACACTTCAATCTTTCCTTTCGGATAAGGCTGGCTTTCTTCCAGAATCTCGAAATCTTTAAAACCGGTTCGTTTAATAATTTCAATGTATTCGGCTTTAGTAATCGAGCCCGCCCAACATTCGGCAACAGCTTCAGGATTGTTGGCGTATTCTTCCGGAACTGGTTCGCTCGAATAGATGTCACTAATTACAAAGCGTCCTCCGTTTTTCAGCAAACGGTATATTTCTGCCCAAACTTTGGCTTTATTAGTCACATGGTTCAGGGTACAGTTTGAAATAATCAGGTTGGCAATTTCATCTTTCAATGGAATTTGTTCCAGATCGGCCTGAATAAACTTTACATTTTCGACACCCATTTTCGAAGCGGTTGCTGTAGCTTTACGAATCATCTCTTCGGTTACATCAACACCATAAACAAACCCACCGTCACCAACTTCTTCAGCCAAACGCAGTACATCTGTTCCGCGACCGCTTCCCAAGTCAATGCAAACCTCATTCAGTTTCGCCTCGCTTTTATCTACCGCACCACCGCACGATAAACAACAGGTATCGTTGGCCAGTGCGGTATATCTTCCAGCTATTTCAATTGTATTCATTGTATTCAAATTTGAGGTGCGAAGATAAGCTTAAAAATACAACAAAACAACATATCTAGATTATTTGATATGTTTCCAAATAATCAAAAAACATTTTAATTTGCAGGCAAATAATTTAGAAAATTATATCGCAACACTCTATATAAGTGCGTTTTAAAAATATTTAATTAGAATGAATAAAAATAATGCAAAAATCGGGGTTACCTAACATTTAAAAAAAGAATAAATAGTTGTACCGCTAATAAATCTGAAAATTAATTTTTTCATGACCTTTTGACATGGGCACTTAAGTGTCTTAATTTTGGTTAGTTAAATTGATTTTTAATCAAAATTTAACTGTTAAACATCTATTAAGTAAAAATTTAGTTTTAACCTAATTCCTTTTCACCCACAAAAATTATAACCGGAATGAAACTAACCCTTCAAATTAAACCGAATAATATTGGATATTTTGATCTTTATATCTTTTAAGAAAATTGAATTGAAATATGATACATCCCGTCCTTAAGTTTTTGGCAGAACAACTAAATACCTACATCGAAGAGGTGAAGAAACCTGGAGATATACTTGAAGCGCCTTACGTTATCCTTCAAAATATTTCCAGAATGGATGAAGATGCATTAAAATCAACCAATAAGATTCTGATTTCGCTGGTAAATATTTCTGAAGAATCAACCATGAAGAATAATCCGGATTATGCCTTGGTTAAAAACAATCTGGTCAATTATAGTAATCCGCCAATTAACCTGAACTTGTTTATCATGATTACTTCATTCATGACAAATTATGAAAATGCGTTGATCTACCTGTCTCATGCAATCACCTTCTTTCAGGGTAAATTCTCTTTTACCTTAAAGGACAGCACCACTGAAGTTGAAGGTTTGCCTGATGATTTCCATATTATACTCGATCTGTACAACCTTGGTTTTGAACAATTAAACTACGTGTGGAGCACCTTCGGCGGTAAGCAGCATCCATTCGTTTGTTTTAAAGTCAGGCTAATTAAGATGGAAAGAGAAAGTACAAAAGAAATACACGGAATTATCAAAGAAGTTATGATTGAAGGTCGAAATAAACAGTAAAGCAAGAATTATGTAAATCAAATTATCCAATGAGTCAGATCCTTCTATATAAAAGTCTTTTTGAAGTAAATATCCTGCACCATTTCTTCCTGAATAAAGGAGAACAGGAATGGGACAAGATGAGCCAAGAGGACAAGGATAAGATGGAGTCCAAATTTGACATTCGGGAAATTTTTGATATAACACCAATACAAGAAAGCATCAAGGCTCTGAGTTCTCATAGCTGCATTTTTAAAAGAACTTCTACTGGTATTTTGGTGGGAATTAAGGCAGAAGCTGATAAAGCAAACCCCGGAAAATTCAAGTCTTTTGTTCTGCTGGCTGATAATCTGACATTTCGGTTTCTGGTTAAACTGAAGGATTCGAATTTCATGAACTACACCGCACTTCCGTTACAGGGAAACCGGGACAGAATGTTTGTATTAAGCAACAGCCTGAACAATACTTCGAATACCTTTCCTGCATTAAGTGCCATCCCTCCGGTTTTTAAATCCGGGAATATTTATATGCCTGGCGATATGCTTTCGGATAATGCAAATAACCCAACGAAGTTATTTACTGCGCTTGTAAAAACAGGCAATAACCCTACCCCGTCTGCTGACTGGCTTACCGAAAATGGGAATATCAATACACCCCTGAGTTATGTGAATGTGAATGATAGTTATCCGGTAGCAAACGGATTCTTTACATATACCATGAAAGTAAAGAATGCACAACCAATTGCTATACTAAAGAATTCATCGGGCTTCACAATTCAGCCAAAGATGGAAGTTCTTCCCGGTGATTTTCAAACACTCCAGGTTGATCTGTTGAAATATCCGCAGGGGATCTATTCCATTCATATCGATAGCGATGACCCAACTTATCATGACGATATTACCTTCTATCTTCTTCAGGGAAGTGAAATACCATTTGCACTAATCGAAATTAAGGTAAAAGGTAACCAGTCTGCTTATAATTTGTTTGATCAGGGAGATCTGCTTTCGCCTTCCTATGAAATTCGTTTCCGCAACCGGCGCACGCATTGGCGTTATTTGGGAAAGCTTTTCGATCCACCATACGTGCTCGAAAATCCACTGCCACTTACCCGATATGGAAATATTGAGATCATGAAACCTCCCGAACCGGAAGATACTAAAACGATTATGCTTCCCAATCCATCAGTTAGCTTAATAAAAGCTGAAGCTTTAATCCATACAGAAGAGAAAAAATACTATTCAGAAATTCACATTAATTAATTTTAAACAGGAAATCACATGGCAACTACTTACAAAACTCCCGGTGTTTTTGTCGAAGAAATTCCCAAATTACCACCGTCTGTAGCCCAGGTTGAAACGGCATTGCCTGCTTTTGTCGGCTACACAAATAAAGCAGACGAAATCGCTCCCGGCGATTTGATCAACA
>Ga0209417_1001998_pt1 | contig 34079 bp, 79 predicted proteins | sample RifGroF2_FD_184002 | JGI IMG/M metagenome (GOLD analysis project Ga0209417, IMG submission 184002) | Groundwater microbial communities from Rifle, Colorado, USA - Groundwater F2 (SPAdes) (version 2) | ecosystem: Environmental > Aquatic > Deep subsurface > Groundwater | place: Rifle, Colorado... | reverse complement strand
TCGAAACTATAGAGACACAATCCTGTTTCCTGTGGCAAAACGCCATCACCTGGTATGAAGAAAAATATGGAAAGTGTACGTGGTTGGCTAGTGAAAGCGGAGCGAATGTTATCAATAGTCTAACCGGCGATTTGGTTGCATATAAAACACATTTTCCCAATCAATATTTTTTAGTTGTAGAATATTTTCAAAAATCCCCATGGGGAAAGAAGGCGAAATGAAACCTATCTTTTATGAGGTGAAAAATGAAAGAATATCGTGTTGATTTACCAGATGGCAAATATACTGCCGTGGAACAACTAGGCACAATAAATATCATGCTTCCCGATAATCGATATTATTATTTAGAATTAGACGCACCAAAAGAAATTCCGGCAGATATTTTTTCTGTAGTTGTAAAAAATAAGAAGGTGCTTATATGAGGCTAAAATAATGTATACAGACAGAATGCACAAATCACTACGCAGAGAAACTGAGGGCAAAAAGAACCAGGTTGTAGATCTTCTCGACGAAATCGAAAGACTGCAAAATCGAGAAGCGCCTTCTCGCAGACAGTCTTTGACAATGCCCGACGGCAGCAAATTGCTAGTAGGTGCCGATAGGAAAAAGTTGATTAAAAATATCAACACTTATTTTGCCACTGATTTTAAAAATATCAAAGAAATAAATTATGAAGATATGATGTGGTATTTAGAATGTGTGTTTTTATGGTATAAGATGATATGTGGCACATATGAGGATTTTAAAGCATCCATACGAAGGACGGATGAATCATGAATATGGAAGAAGTAAATGATTCCAGATTTTTTTGTGAAAAATGTCATAAAAGTTTTTTTATATATGAAATAACCCAAGTAGAAAATAATCCAGAAGCAATTTGGACATTGGGAAAAATATATTGTTGTCCTTTCTGTGGAAGCAAAAAAGTTACAAGATATGTTTATCCAGATTGAGAAATAAAATTTTATAATGAAAAATATAACAATAACTACTCCTGCAATTTATAATAATGAAAAAGTTGATGCAGATTTCATTTTCGAATTAGACGACAATGACAACGTGATTTTAGACAGCAACTCTGAAATAACACGTGTACCAAAAGATATTTTTATGCAAGCCGTCAAGGAAAAGATTCTTAAATTTACACTACCTGTAAAAAAGGAGAGCAAATGAGTGAAGATATAATGCGAATGATTATGTGGATTGTGATTCTTATATTGGTAAACGCAGTTTACAGCCTGTGGAAAAAAGAAAGCAAGTTTCTATTTGTTGTGAGAACCTTCTTGTTTGTATTAGGCGCTTTGCTGATGTGGTTTATTTGAGAGGATGGCTGGAATGAGCAACGAGTATGAAAAAATGAAAGCATGGAAAGAAGAAACGTTGAATAGCCAGGAAAGCGATGTCGTAAAGAAACTTCGCGCCGAGAATAAGAAATTGCGGGATACAATACAGAAACTATTTGATGACTGGAATAATCGAGGCGAAGATACCACTGATATTGATCAGTATCTGGCGTGGATGGAGTTAGAGGAGATGATATGAGTGCAACAAAATCAATTTGTCCTATTTGTGGGTCTAAAAGAATAATTCATGCGCGACACGATAGCGATTGGGGCGGCGGCAATTCTTGTAGCTTGGCAAATTCAGATGATTGTTATACGGAAGATGATTTGAGGGACGAAGAACAAGAACAAATTTATGGAGACATTGACATATTTATTTGCAAAGACTGTAATTGTATCTGGGATGTATATGACAATGACGCCATTACTTCCCTCCGCTCAGAATTGGAGCGTGTGAAAGCGGAGAATGAGTGGATGCCGGTTGGTGAGACTTTAAAAGGACACAACGCGCATAGGGTACAAATATATATGAAAAACAAATATGTCGTGATTGCCACACATTACTGCGAGGGTGGTGGCGATGAGCACTTTAGAAACGATAGTGGGGATTACGTTGATTTTTCCGATGTGATTGCCTTCAAGGAATTAGATATGACACTCCCCACCGCACCAGAAGATATTTGGAATAAGACACAATAAAAGATTAGTTTCATTAGGAGTAAAATGGAAATATATATTGTAATGCATACTACCTGGAACGGAAGCACTATTGAAAGGGTGTTTGCGGATAAAGATGTGGCTAAGAAGTTTGCCGATGAAAAGGAACGGAATAAAGGTCGAGGCGATGGTTATATCGAGTATTATGTACATACTTGGCAAGTAGAATAAAAGACTGATTTCATTATAACGTGTGGTTTTAATGTTTATTAAAAGGAACATAAATGACAAAACAAGATTACATTAAATTTTATAAACAGGCAAGATTCAATAATGACTATTGGTCTAAAACCGCTAAAGGATATGAGAAAGATCGTATGTGTGCTTTTGTTGATTGGTGCGACTTTACTTTAGAAGAATTAGATGAACTATCTGACAGAGATTTCAATGCAACGGAATTTAGAAATAAATTTGGGCAATTTGAATTTCCTCCAGAATATAATTAATTAAAATAATCATTAGGTCGTAGGAGTAAAGCATATGAAAATAATGAATGGCGAAGAATTTCTAAAAGAACCCTATGGTACTGTTTATATTAACTTCCTTTCAAGAGATTTCTTTGGTGAGCCAAGGATTAAAAGCGAACCAAGAGGAGGAGATTCGTGGTGGGCTACAGATGTATTGCCGTGGGAAGAAAATGGCGAATTTGATAAAATAATGTCATGTGATGGCGTAGAAATAAAAACGCATGAATTCTGCACAGACGATGCCGTTTATAATCATAGAGATGATGCCCTATGGGTGGTATTTAATAAAAAAGAAGTCAAAGAAATGATAATAAGATTATCTAATGCGCTGCAAAAACTTCAGGGGATAGATAATGAAAAATATCTATAATGATTTTCCCAATGGCTGGAAAAGGAATAGCCAAGCAGGTTTACTGCTTATTTCTGAAAAAAGTATGGAGTGCAGGGTATGTAGAAATCCCGCAATAACCATGGAGTCTATGCAAAATCCAAATGGTGGCGAAATCTTCGTTTGCACTAAATGTGCTAATAAAATAACGGGTCGCTATTAGCTTTTACAACCATACTTATATTAATCACCAAATAAGCGTGGTTGTAAAGAAAGGGCAAGAGATAAAATGACAGAAATAAACGGTGGCTTAACTATTAACGATCATCAGATTAGAGATCTAATGATTTATTATGCAAGTCAAGGTCGAGATTTTGAATTTGGATCTTTATATCTCGTTCTGTATCCAGGAACTACTACTGATGAACGCCTACGTTGTGCTTATTTTATTAGATTGGCATTAGGAATTATTCCAGATAAGAGGGACACATATTAATGACAACATTTGATGAGCAAACAGAAAAAGAAATTGCGATATTTTCTCTTACGGAAAAGTATATCAAAACTTTAAAATGGTCTAAGGATTCCGACGATTATATCAAAACCCTGGTTATTGGTAATATTAGAGGATTTTTTCAATGGTTATATCGCAACGGATATATAAACATAGGTCATGTTATTGATTCAGTTATGCTTGAAAATGAAGACAAGGATACAAAATGAATTATGAAATAGTCACTAGACAATCAATAGAAATTGATTTTCAACAAACGTTGAAAATGCTGATTGCATTGAATAAAGAACATCGTCAGGCATTCAAAGAATATCAATCATTTTATCCGCCAGCAGAATTTGTTATGGAATTTGGAACTATTTCCTTGGACATTGGTCGCGGTGTTGGTAAATCAGAATTTATCAAAGAGAATGCTAAACCGGGCGATTTAGTTTTAGTTCATACTTTAGAAGAATTGAGACATTGGGAACACTATCATCATATGGTCAAGACAATGTGTTTAAAAATTATGAATATTGAATACATTAAAAGTTATGGGCAAAGATTCAATACTATCTGGGTAGACGAACCCAAGCTTGTTTTCAATAGTATTTCAAGGTATGAGATAATGAAGCGTCTAATTAGGGATTATGAACAAACGGTGGTAATGCTGGGGAGATATATTTGATGGATGATAATCACATGTTGATAAAGATTGATGATAATTATGCCGTAGAAATTAAAGATTTAGATGAACGAGAATATGCTATGCTGAAAATGTGTGAAATATATGAAAAGAATCCCTTCGGTGCTCCCAATCATTTACTGATGATGCTGGTAATTAAATTATGGAATTATATCAAAGGATATAATGAATAAAGACGATTATTATACCGTTACTATTCAACAAACAAAAGCGCCAATTAATATTGAAGTACCTGACAAAGAATATGCTCTACAACATACAAGACGTGGCTGGAGATGTATTAGTTGGCACCCACACTACATTATGACTGATTGGGTAAAGACTAAAGATCAGGCATTATTAGACGGCGATACTGCTGTAGAAAAATATTATAATAGGGAAGGTAATCATGAAATCATTTTGCCCTAATTGTGAGAAAGAAACCGAATCTGAATTAACTTGTGAAGTATATTCTTGTAGCGAATGCGAAGAAGACAATGGCAATTATGAAAAACCATCAATGAATTATTGGAAAACTCAAGCAGCCATTGAAGCAGAAGATATTTTTGAGTTATCATCTTTTCTAAGTCATATTATGAGGTTAGGCTTATTACGTGGAAGCTCTAGACTAACACAGCGGGCATTAGATTTATTAGATAAGACAAGGGTTTTGTAAAATGAGACTAAAAGATTGGATTAAATCACAACGTATCAAGCCGGAGTTCTTAATAGGCGAAAGAATTAGAATTATTGGTATTCCGGTGCGAGCAAAAGAGGCTATCGAAATTATTTGTGAAGGCATTGTTGAAAGCATTGATGAAAATATCATTCGTTTCGAAGGCGGAGAATTGGTTTGGAACGCCGAGTGGTTTGATAATTGCTTGAAGATTCAAATCGTAGAAGATTGGGTTTTACCCTTGACAGAAGAGTGATATCGTGGTAATATTTTGTGTATTCGGACAAACAGGTATTGATATTTTATAGGCAAAGAATAGAGGATGATAATGAAATATATGGATATGGGTGATTTTTTGGAAAAGAAATCAAAAGAAAATATCAGATATAATGAAATTGATAAAAGAAGGGCTATCCTTGGGAAGATTCGGGAAGAAAGAAACTCTAGTGAATTTGATGAGTTAGACCAGGAATGGTTTTCACTTTCTGCTGAAAGACATTCTATACAAAATGAATACCAGAAACAATATGAGAATGGTGTATTTTATACATTAAAAACTCCATATTTAGACATTTTTAGAATAGGGCGTTGCGATAATGAGTTTTACATAATTTACGCAGGAGATGGGGAACAAAACTGTGGAGATCCTATGATATTTTTTAAAGATAAGAATGAATTATTGAATTATTTAAACCTAAATGAATTAGAAAAATTTTTATTTTTGGCATAAACGGAAGGAATAAATGGACATTAAAGCATCTGATTTTTATAAAGTAACAAACGATAATCAATCACAGCAAGAAAAAGAATTCACCAAACTTATGAGCGAATACGCTGAATATTGCGGGAAAAACAATATAGAACCAAAAATCGAAATGATCGAAATTATTAACGATGCTTACTATGCTTTACATGATTATATCTATTGGTTTAATCATCGGAAAAACAATATTCAGAGTTGATAAAAAGTAGCTTTCATATGACTAAATAAAGGAGGAATATGCTAACAGTTATTGTTGGTGATATACGCAGATATATTGCATATTTTGGAACTGCCCCAAAACTAGTAATTGGAAAATTTACATTAGATACAATAGAAAAATATGATGACGATTTATGCAACAAAAAACAACAAACTATTGCTGGGTGCAAGTTCGAAGAAGGCGATTTCTTGTGGGGATATTATTTAAAGAAATTTGATCTATAGAACCCATGCTCCGCGTAGAGTGGTTTTACCCCATGAAACAACATAACTTGACAAATTATAGACATCGTGGTAATATTATACTAATTATGATTATTATAAACAGGATTATCTTATGAAATGTCCATTTTACGAGAAGATAGAATGATAGAATATTGTAGAGAATATAGACGAAAACCGTGGAAATCTTTTGAAGATGCCTATAGAATGAAATTTAATATTTTTCAAAAATTATATTTGTTTTGTTTATTTTATTTGGTAAGAAAGAACATTGTATGATAAATTCATATTCAAATGCAGAATTGTTATTAGAAGAAATTAGACTATCAAATATTAAACCTAAAAATAAGGAGAAAGAAATATTTTTAGGATATAGTTTGATCAAAAATAATTTAATAGAATGTATAGAAAATTATTTTAGACAAAAGGAGATAAAAAATGAAAACAACCGATGATTTTAATAACGAAGAAATGGATTGGATTTTGGCATTTCGGCCTGTTCTTAAAATTATGCCTCAAACAATTGTTATGTATGATTTGGATGGAACAACAATAGCCTGTAAAAAGGGAGTTTCTAGCCGTGTCTTGGGACTTCCGGTTGCTTTTATGGAAGAGCATTTTGATATACTTCATGAATTACATGAATATCACGACAAGGAGAATAATAAATGAAACATTTTGAAGAACTTGAACAAGATATAGACAATAGGGATTTACCAGAAGACATAGACGCCGTAAATAAAATTCATTGTAACGAACTAAAAACCGGAAAGCGTATATTCTGGTACTATCAAGAGGATTTGGATTTTTATGAAGAGGGTATAGGAAAAGAAAAAGTAAGAGACTATAAATGGGATTTGTACTCTGGTATCATTGTTCCCCGTCCAGGAATAGAATCACATTATGGTGAGTGGGACATAGAAGACATTGTTGTCGTCATTGATACCGCTCCCTCAGAAAAGTCTTATCCAGAAGTTTTCTGGCTTACATTAGGCAGGTTGCTTAATAGTCCAGACCTAGTGGAAATTTTTGAATCGCAGGACGAGAACCACGAGGGCAATATGGAAGAATCTTATGAATAAAGTCCAAAGTAATCCTCCGCTAAGAGCAATGTCTGATGCTGAATTTGCTAAGTACCACGATGACAGGTTTGCGGAATTGCCTGATTGGATTATAGAGAAATCAAAAGAGGCGTTGCTATATAATATCAGCCAAGAGGATGTTGATCAAATCAGGAAAGAAATTGACGAAGTTGGAGTTCTTTGGTGTACACCTTATCATTCTTGGTGGGGTATGAAAATCAGGAATTTGCTTCGTGACAAAGTTTGTCGTGACAGCGAACTACCGGTTCAAAATTGGGATGATTATTACGTCACATTGGTCGAATATGCAGTTGGTAAAAGAACGTTAAAAAGAACACAATGAAAGTAAAATTTCATCTACTGGAAAGGATCATATATGTGGATGCAAAAAATAAGAGCGTATTGCCCTCAATGTGAAAAAGAACAGGTTTTTACTTATGAAGTTTACCTGAAAGATATCCATGGGGGTGATTATGAATACGGAACGTCGCCAGGTTGCACGGTTGAAATTGAATGGACTTGCGAAGAAGGGTTCGTTATAGAAACAAAAGAATTTGATTTATAATAAAATAGAATTTTATTAGGAGATAGATGATTACATATATTGCTCCAATGGTTATTGACTACATGAAATTTTCCTCCAAATTAAAGGGGGACTTACATGAATTCCGTGACGATCTCGAAGTTGTTCGCAAGGAATTAAAGCGGGTCTCAGGATATCAGTTCGATAACCCCCATTTTAGATTTTCAAATATTTATGGTACGGAGTTTGCGTTTCAAATTCATGAAAAAAGCAGATACGATAATACCAACAGAAATTATATTCCTCTTGATATATTTGACGTAAATGTGTGGGACTATACTGGTGGCACAGACTTATTCCATGGCACAATCCCCGATAGTGATCGGCAGGAATTTATCAACGAATTACTAATGGTTTGCGATAAATGGTCGATAGGCGAAAAGAAATGTAGCGATTGTAAGAAATGGATTAATTACGCTGAAAATAAATCTCACAGATATTTTGCCGGAATTTATTGTAGTGAATGTTGGGAACGGAAATGGAAAGCGGTTGAAGCCTCCGAGAATTATAATTAATGAAATTTCATTAAGGATGAGATTATGAAACAAGCAATAATTCATTTCAAGGATGGGACAAAGGATTGGGTAGATCCAATCGATGATGAAGAAAAAGATATTTTCTATGGGTACAGCGTCATTATTGTAACCAATGGCGGTAATCAAAAATATATATATTACAGGCACTCCGTAGAAAATATAGAAATTGTAAATATTGATTAATAAAATTGAACTTTCATGAGGTATGATGACATACGATTTATATAATAGCAATAATATGGAAATTAGTTTTTATCAAGATCCTGATTTGATATATGCGGATATGATATATGAAAATTTAGACTTATCTTGGATTGAAAGATATTGGAATATCTTAAAAGACAATGGGATTTTTATCGTGCAGACCGATTGGCACACCAACTATCTGGTGAGATCAGAACTAGAAAAATTTGGAATATTTGTAAATCATTTGGTGTGGAAAAATGAATGGGGAAATCATCCCAAAAATCGATTCCATCAATGTTATGATGACATTATTATATTTTCAAAAGGAAAAGATTACAAATTTTATCCTGAAAGAATTCAGGTTGATAAAGTCACTAAAAATAAGGGATTGAATCCTTCGGGCCGTCAGACTAAACAGGCTACAGCCTGGATTGATGATATCTGTTTGACCACTACTTCAAAAGAACGCGTTAAAAAACGCGATGGGCATTTGGCGAGATGGCAAAAACCAGTAAGGCTTTTCGATAGAATCGTCTCTCCGTTTACAGATGAGGGCGATTGGGTTGTTGACAACTTCATGGGAACCGCTAGTCTGGGTGAATGGTGCGTAAATAATAATCGTAATTATGTCGGTATTGAAAATGATCAGGAGATTTTTCTTCTGGCTAATATCAGATTAAACAATATAAAACAATAATTTTATAAGGATTAATATGAAAACAATTACCAGGGACGAATACGATCAAATCATGTTTTATAAATCTATGAATGATCAGATGGCTAGAATGAGCAATCGGTTATTTTATTACGCTAAAAAAGTATTGGGCACTGATGATGATAACTGGCTAACAGATTATTTCGATAATGACGATATCGGTATTACGGAATTGCTGAATCACTTAGAAATTGAAATTGCAGAAGATAAATAAGATAATGAAATGACCGTTTTATTATAAAGGAGAAAAATGGATGCTAAAAAAGTACTTGTAAATGGTGAACCCCTAGATGTAATTCTCAGGCATTATTATGCCGTAGGTGAATTGATCCGCGAAGTAAAAAGACTCAATGGTAATTTTACCGGTTGGGATACGGAGCGATCTTTGGGTAATTATGGTCATTCTAATAATGTGACAATTGAAATAAAATAAGTATTTTACCTTGACAAGATTTGAATTGTGTGGTAATATTTAGTTAATGAAAGGTGGATTTCATGACAGACATAAATGTAAGTGAAAAAACTGGCGTTGATTACGACGACATGGAATTTTTGGTGGTGCTATTTAATAAAACTACCAACGGGGAGGATTTTATCGAAGCAGCAAAAAGAGCTATTCGTCAACTCTCAGTGAAAGAATTGTGGCTAGTTTGGTGGGCTATTAAAGCGCGAGACAACCAGTAGATAAAATTGGGGCTTCATTATGACTATTTATTTTACATCTGACATGCATCTGGGTCATAAGAATATTATTAAATATTCTGATCGCCCGTTCAAATCTGTGGAAGAAATGGACGAAGAAATTATCAACAGATTTAACTCAGTTGTAAAATCAGACGACGTAGTATACGATTTGGGCGATTTATGTCTTAGCAACTTTAATGTATACAAACATAGATTCAACGGAACACTCATTAGAATCAAGGGTAGCCATGACCGAGACATCAAAGAACCGCGAATGATGGTTGTTACTCCTGAAAATTTATTTGATGAATACCGAAACCCTATTTCGATTACGCTATGTCATTATGCCATGCGGTCTTGGGAAAGATCTCATTACGCCACTTGGCATTTGTATGGTCATCATCACGGAAAACTTCCACCATACGGATTGTCCTTTGATGTGGGCGTTGACTGCTGGAACTTTTATCCCGTGTCTTTAGACCAGGTAAAAGAAAAGATGGCAACGTTAAAACCTATAGTAGATTTTAGGACATGAAAATGGATGATATAACCAAGCAACGCCTAATAGATTGGATCATAAATTCTTCTTGGTGGAATAGCATCAAAAATGAGATTTATATTATTTTGACGAAAGAATTAGGATAATGAAAACGGTGACATCATGAATATCGATATAGATTTAGATGCTCTAGAATTTCTTATCGCCAAAGCCTATGAAAAAGGCAGTCTTTCCGTTGCGAATGAAGAATATTTTTGTAATGATGAACTTTCGATATCAATGAGATCCGAAGACTATGCCGAAGGAATTATAGTCCATTTGGAAAGGATAATGAAACGGTGATTTTATGTATACTGAACGAATGCACAAGAGATTAAGAGAAATTGTTGAAAAACATTACGGTGAAGAAATAAGGGATGGGAACGGAAGCTCTCTTGGGAGGGCAATGTCTTTTTCTGATGTTTCTGACTTGCTCGATGAAATTGAAAGAATTCAAAAAGGAACTTCTATTGATTACGATAAAGGGTTTGCAGATGGTTATGCAAAAGGGTTAGACGATGAACCTGATTGGTAATATTAAAAGAAAGGTTTTATAATGCTTAACACATATACTTTTGTTGGAAATGATGGCGAGGATATGAAGATACTCTCTGATTATCTGGTCAAATGGATAAGCCTTATGCCCGATGCGTATATTGATTTGGTTATAATTAAAAACGCAACAAGACCCACTCTAACAATCTATTATAGAAAATAAAAGAGATATTTCATGACTAAGCAATTGTTATTTAAGATAAATTATTTTTTTTATAAATTAAATCACCGGATATTTACTTGGAAATGTTATCATCTTATATCAAGAAACACACTGTTTTATAAACAGTTTGGAATCATGTTATCCAAGCGAAGCGCCGAAATATTTCTTGGCGGTAAATCTTTTGTGTTGTATTTTTAATGAAAGAGGCATTTTATGACATTAGAACCAGTTTACTTAAAGTTTTCTGAAAAATATACTACTGGTTGGGTACGAGCAGACCAAAATAGCTGTATTACTATAGAAGTTGATCTTAGCAAATACGCAATTGTTGGTGAAATTGTTTTAAAAGAAGAAGAAGATAAAAGGAGTATTTCATAATGTGGAAACTCAATAAACACATGGGCGAAGGAATGGCTTGTATTCCATTAGAACCTAAATATTATCAAAAAACCACATTGTTGTTTAGGTGGTGGATGACTTTTTTGTATGGATATACTTGGGATTATATAAAAGGATAATTTTATGAGAAAAATACTTTCCAATCTTTTAGTTAAAATGTATGAAAAAATACGTCGAATAGAAGTTTGGATGGAAAACACAGATTGTGTTTACAACATTAGAGGAAAAGTATTGGATGTGGCAACTAGGCTATATCCAAAGGGGTTTTGCAAACACTGCGGTATTCCTATAGAGCGATGCAGATACGGTGCTGCACAGCCACCTTATCACTATCATTGTTGTAATTGTGAAACACCGATAGATGAATGAAATAGGGACTCTATCATGTGCAATATAAGCGAAGTTCCTTGTTGTGAGTGTGGTGGAGAGGTCGTAGAATTTTCTGTGCCCAATAAGTTGTGGAATATGGTAATGCATCCAGACGGACATGAAACCGATAAAGAATATTTGTGCTTCGATTGCTGGAATAAGAAATTATTAATATTTATTAATACTTTATAAAATGAGTGTTTTATGATGTAGGAGGATGATATTGCTGGAAATAAATAAAATTTATAATATGGATTTTCGAGAAGGTTTTAAGCAACTTCCTCATATTGATATGATAGTAACAGATCCGCCATATAATATAGGATTCAAATATAATGAATACGGCGATAACTTGGCAGATATAGAATATATAGAAATGATCGCCGAATTTAAAAATATGTCCACTGCCATAATTCACTATCCAGAAGAAACAATGAAGTATATTGTTCCCGCTATGGGTGTTCCCAGCGAAGTGATTGTTTGGTGCTATAATTCTAATTTGCCCAAACAGTCCAGGCTGATAAATTTTTATAATGTAAAACCAGATTTTAAAAAAGTGAAGCAACCGTATAAAAATCCTACGGATAAAAGAGTTAAGAACCTTATTGATAATGGATCTACGGGTACGAGGTTATATGATTGGTTTTCGGATATTCAATTGGTGAAAAATGTTTCTAAGCAAAAAAATCATCCCTGCCCTGTGCCTATTGAATTAATGAAAAGAATTATTTTGCTGACAACTGAAGAGGGGGGGTAGTTTGCGACCCGTTTATGGGAAGCGGAACAACAGCCCTTGCTTGTAAAGAAACAAACCGAAATTATATTGGGTTCGAAATCAATAAAGAATACTTTAATATTGCGAATTTTAGAGTTAATGAAACATAAATTTTATGTAGCAGGGATAACTTATGAATTATGAAACCACAGGTGAAATTGAAGAGGCTGTCGTAAGACATTTTAACGCCAGAAAAAATGTAATTGTTCCAAATGTTAGTTGGGGAATGTTCCCTTATGAATTAGACTTATGTATGTTAAATCTTGCCGGAATGTATGCAAGTGAAATAGAAATAAAAATATCTAAATCTGATCTAAAAGCAGATGGCAAAAAACATCATTGTCATGACAAGAACGGCAACTTTATAAAATATCTGTGGTTTGCTATGCCCGATAAATTAAAAGGTTGTGAAGACCTCGTACCGGAAAACGCAGGAATTCTCTATATTAATAAGTATGGCTATGGCAAGATATTTAGAAAACCGGTTGTAAATCCAGTAGCCAGGAAATGGGATTATGAAAAAGCATTCAAACTTGCGAGGTTGGGAACGCTTAGAATCTGGAGTTTGAAAAGAAAAATAAGGGAATTGCAAGAAAGAATTAAAGAAATGATAAAAAAAGCACAAAGATAAAATCGGTATTTCATTATGTTCACGAAAGGAGGCTTGTTGAAACTTTATTATAAAGACGATTACTGTACCATTACGCAAGGCAATTGTCTAGAAGTTATGACGAAGATGATAGAAAAAGGTTTGAAATTCGATGCCATTATTACCGATCCTCCTTACGGTACAACGGATTGTAAATGGGATTCGATTATTCCTCTAGATGCGATGTGGGAATGCTTAAATAAACTCGTGAAAGACAATGCACCAATTGTTTTATTTGGCGGCGAACCTTTTAGTAGTTTTCTTAGATGCAGCAACATTAAAGACTATAAATATGATTGGGTCTGGAAGAAAACAATGGCTACGCTATTTCAACATGCGAATAAAAGGCCTATGAAGATATATGAAAATATTTCTGTTTTTTATAAACATCTTCCCACATATAATCCTATCATGTCCAAAAGGGACAAACCGTATACGAAGAAAACGGGCGATAGAAAAGTTAGTGGGTTTCACAATAACGAAATAAAATATAAGCCCAATATCAATAAGGACACTAATTTTCCAACAGATGTTATTGAGTTTTCTAACGGCAATCACGCGAGGCTACATCCTACTCAGAAGCCCTTGGATTTAATGGAATATCTTGTCAATACATATACCAACGAGGGCGACACCATTTTAGATTTTACCTGTGGATCAGGAACAACTTTGGTAGCGGCAAAGCGATTAAAACGCAAATGTTACGGAATAGAGACTGAAGAGAAATACTGTGAAATTACAAAAAATAGATTATTGGAAATTACATAAAATGCAAGTTTCATGAGGTGAAATAATTTGGAAAATATATCATTGCTAACCGGTAATTGCTTAGATGTACTAAAAACTATTCCAGACGCTTCTGTTCAATGTTGTGTCACGTCTCCTCCTTATTATGGACTAAGAGATTATGGCACGGCAAAATGGGAAGGTGGTAGTTCCGAATGCGACCATAAGGGAAAACCCATGGCTACACATGCGGGATTCAACGAACGCTATTTTGGTAAGCCATCCATTGTTGATAAGCAAGGTGAGTGTTTAGAGTTCTACAAGGATGTGTGTGGCAAATGTGGTGCAAAGCGCGTCGATGATCAGATTGGATTGGAACAGACACCAGATGAATACGTGGCAAAACTGGTGCAGGTATTTCAAGAAGTCAAACGAGTGCTAAAAGGCGATGGTACGCTGTGGCTGAACTTAGGGGATAGTTACGCTGGAAGTGGCAAGGGAGATAATCCCAACGGGAAACAGGGAACGAATGTTGGTACTCGATTTGACAGTCCGACAAGTGGATTTGTTCCTGGTGGTTGTAAAGTAAAAGACCTCATCGGAATCCCCTGGATGGTCGCCTTTGCCCTACGCGCCGATGGATGGTATTTACGTTCTGATATTATCTGGGCGAAACCTAATCCGATGCCCGAAAGCGTCAAAGACAGACCGACTAAATCACACGAGTATATCTTCCTACTGACTAAATCGAAAAAATATTATTATGATTATGAGGCGGTATTAGAACCGGCAAGTGGATATGATGGCAGAAAAGATACAAAATTTAAAGGTTCTATAAAAAATTATGATGGTGTAATGCCTGGTGGAAAACCACAATCTTTTGCTCAGAACGGGCACGAAAGATGGCAATATAAAAAACTAGAAACAGGTAGAACCGGAGAAAAACATAGTGGATATTTTAATCCTGATGGTTCTTTACGAGTTCAGTTTGTAGACGGGGTTCCTGTTAGAAATAAGCGAGATGTTTGGTTCGTAAGCACAAAGCCATATCGAGAAGCTCACTTTGCTACTTTTCCAGAAGATTTGATTACACCCTGCATTCTGGCAGGCGCGAATGTTGATGACACAGTTTTAGATCCTTTTAATGGTGCTGGAACCACAGGTGTTGTTTGCGCTAAGAATGGTAGAAAATATATCGGCATAGATAATAATCCCGTATATATAGAATTATCATATAAAAGAATTGAAAAAGTTACCACATAAAACCCACATTTCATAAGGAGAAAATATGACTATCGAAAAGAAAATTGAAGACCTCGCGGATTTGCAAGATAAGATTGACCTGTTTGAATTGCAGAAAACCGTTCAGCAGAAGGAATTAGATGAGGCTAAACAGGCGCTGATCAACTCTATTCTTACACCAGAAATTTTGAAACAGGTGGAAGAAATCAACCTTGAATTTATGCCTAAGTATCAAGCATTAGAAAATAGCGATGAGATTGAATTAATTCGTGGATCTAAAACTATGCTTGAGGGTGAACTTCAGGAAGAAATTATCGCTTTGGGTAAAAGCGTAAAGGGCACACGTATTAACGCAGTTTATACCAAGCCACGTATTACCTGGGAAACTGATAAATTAGAAGGCTATGCCGAAGCTCATCCAGAAATTGAAAAGTTCAAGAAGGTCGGTAAAGCCAGTGTTTCGTTTAGGAAAGTAGCACAATAAAAGGATGTGTATTATTGGCAGATAAAAAAGTAACGCAAGAAGAATTAAAATATCGTCAGTCGCTGCCGTTGCAAGACAAGATAGATATGACTTGCGAAAAAATTGAAAGTTGGTATGATCATTGGAAAGGACAAATATACGTATCATTTAGCGGAGGCAAGGATAGTACTGTCTTATTAGATATTGCTAGAAATAAGGCGCTAATACCCGACGCCAAATTAATTCCTGGCTTTTTCGCTGATACGGGTTTAGAATATCCCGAAATTAGAGATTTTGTTAAAACTATAGATAATATTATTTGGGAAAAACCAAAACTTAATTTTAGAGAGGTTATTGAAAAATATGGATATCCGATTATTAGTAAGGAGCAAAGTCGTTACTTGTCTGAATATCAGACAAGTAACTCTGAAAAACTTAAATCCATACGCATAAATGGCAATAAATGGGGAATGGGCAAAATCTCTAAAAAATGGTTGTTTTTGATTGATGCTCCCTTTAAGATTTCACAAAAATGCTGCGATAAACTAAAAAAATATCCGGCACATCAATATGAAAAAAAGACTAAAAGACATCCGATGATAGGATCAACCGTCGAAGAAAGTTTCATGCGCAGAGAAACTTATTTGCGATTTGGGTGTAATGCTTATGATACAAAACGGCCAGTATCTATGCCCATGGCTTTTTGGACAGAAAAAGATGTTTGGGATTATATTAATAAATATAATCTTCCTTATTCTAAAATTTATGATATGGGATACAAAAGAACTGGATGTATGTTTTGTATGTACGGCATTCAGTCCGAGTCTGCGCCCAACAGATTCCAGACAATGGAAAAAACACATCCTAAGATTTATAATTATTGTATAGAAAATTTGGGAATAGGGAATGTTCTAGATTTTATAGGAATAGAATATAAAAATGATAAATCTTGAGTGCAATACGTTTTGGTTTAAAATTTATATGGCTGGAAATTTTGATGTTGCGAGTCAAACGTGTCGGAAATTTTGTATAGATAATAATTTATGTATAAATATTTTTAAAACAGACTATATTTATCGCTGTGGAGAAGAGTCTGGATTTTGTATTGAGGTTATAAATTATCCAAAATATCCCGAAGAAGAAAATGACGTATTTGTTTTGGTAAAAAAACTAGCACAAGAAGTATTGATTGATTGTTGTCAAAAATCTTATAGCATTGTAGGAATAAACAAAACATATTTTTATAGCAGGGAAGATGAGTTCAAAAGATAGTCGACAACATAAAACTAAAATTTTATTAGGAAAGGAGGAAACAATGACAAAAATCATTCATTTTAAAATACCAACCACAGACGGTTCAACATCTAGTCTTACAATTAGCCCCACATTAGCCAAAGATTTTATGACCGTAATTAAAGAAATTTTTGCTAAAAGGACGGGAGAAGATTGGATTGTATTAGTAACTCCTTTTGAAGATATTAAAATTTTAGAAGTCGAATAAAGTATTTGAAATTTCATTAAGAAAGGAGTAAAAATGTTGGATACCATTTTGTTGATTTGCGCGTTTGTTAGTTTTCTTTTGAAAGCATTGGGAGTTCCCGTATGGCGACTCGATCTTATGAATCTTGGATTTGCTTTTCTAGTATTGACTTTATTGGTGTAGTAAAATATGTCTTAGCACAGGGGTAGTTATGCCGATGATGGTGAGTGGGTTCGCGGTAGGGATTGCTGGGCGAATAGGCATAATGTTTCGAGCAGGAGACATCCTCAAAATACATGTGCAAATATGAGGAGCAATACCCTTGACAGATTTAAGATATTGTGGTATAGTTATCAAACAGAACGCATCACGCGATAGGGTAAGCCTAGCGAACCGAGATTGGGATAATTCTAGAATAACCTCCCACAGAAACCGATTATTTCTGGCGTCATTTAGATAACAACTAGATCGGTAGTATGTTATCACGACAACTTGGCTGAGTGGTTAAAAGCGCCTGCCTGTAGAGCAGGAGTGCGTATGCACAGCGGTGGTTCGAATCCATCAGTTGTCACAAACAGAGTTGGTCTGATCAACTAACTTTCCGGTTTATAAGTCCGGCGCAGTCCTGTAGCGAAACGTGTGACCTTCGGCAATCCTATACTGGTGACAGTGAAATTCGGCTTCATGCCGTGTGATTGCCAAACATCCTGTACCCTTGATGTCCTAGCAACGTGCAAGGCACAGCTATTACTAAACTCGGATAGGTTCAGCAGGATGGTGTCGATATAAAAGGGTAAGAGAATAAGACACATGTTCCGAGCGTATAGGCGTAATTACAGCGGCGCAACCATAACAACCAGTCTCATAAACCGGCAATGGTATGATAAGTGGCGAGCAAACGGGTGAAAGTCCCTACCGGAACATAATAAAATTGTGCTTTTATGTGAATTGAGGTATAGATTATGAAAATAAATGATTTAATTGAAAAGTTGGTTGAGTTACGGGACGAATATGGTTATGATATTGACGTGGGTTATGCTGAAGCCGATGGGCATAATTTGATAACCGAAATTGATAGTGTTCCTTGGCCAAACGACACATTAGACCTGATTATCTTATCATGAAATTAGGCTTTTATTAAGAGGAGTAATATGGAATATATTGCATTATTTTTGTTTATATTTTGGCTAGTAAGCAGGAACTGGAAGTCTCGTTCCAGGGTCATTAGCCGCCCAGCTCCAGATACCGATAGACCTACAGAAAGGTGAGATAAAACATGTATAGGGATTATTCACATCTAAAAGATTTTTATAAAAAAGAAATCGAATATTGTAAAAACTTAAAAGTTGGTGATAAAATAAAATTTGAAGCAGATAAAAGAAAATTTGTTGTGAAAGCAAAATCCGATAGATTTTTGATTTGCACTAAGCCCTTTAATCTTGAGCACACCGTTCTTTATACCATCATCGATTTGGAAAGATTGGTTAGAGGTAGGGACAACATGGTTTTTGGTATTTATGACTATGCCGTACAGGAAGATATCAACAACTGTTTGGAACAACTAGAAAAAGACGCGAACAGCGAAACCTTTGATGGACTAGAAGTTTCACACAGAAATTCAATCATGCTAGATGTACAAGTTGTAGCATAAAATTATTATTTTATTAAGGAGATGAAATGAAAGTTATAGAAAATTTTCTACACGGCAATAATCGTAAGACATTTGAAGTATTTTCTATCAAGCAAATGATGCACGAAAACCATCTAGAACTATTTTTTCTTATGTATCGTTATGGAAAATGGGAATGGATGTTGGCAAAATATTACGAACCGCTTGAACAATAAAACAATATTTTATAAAGGAGAAAAATGTTAACTATAAAAGTAAATTTAGGTAGTTTTTATTTCATGGAAGAGACCCCATTTGTCCAGGTATTTAATAAATGGGAACCAGAACAATATGTATCGTACAAGTCTTTGCGACAAGAATCTTTCAGAGAAATAAAAAGCGGAGAAGTGTCAGTCATAAATTCTGCTGGAATTGTAATTGATAAAATCGATTCGCGAAAAACAGGCGAAGTCGAGATCAAAGCAACAAAATGATAAAAACCTTATTTAAAAAGATTGTGCATTGCTCACCCATCGGAACAGGGGCGGTTTTTGGGTGGCAAAATTATTCAGCCAATGCATTTCAATCATTTATTGTTGATTACAAAAACTTTGGAATCGGCATAGCAATACATAATTTTAAGATATTGTTATTGACACAATAAAATATGTCTTTCATTAAGGAGAAAATAGAATGATGGATGAAGAGTTAATCAAAGCATTGGAACCCCTTGAAGATAAATTTGATGTTCTGTTAATGACAGAATCCGAGGTTCAAGAATTTCTGGCATCAGATCTAAAATTTATGGAAGAAGCATTCGATGAAGAAATTACTTCTGCGAGAAAAACTCAAGAATATTTTTCAGACACGGATGGAACCGCTAACGCCATAGGATATATTGCGGGACTAAGAAGAGGGCTAGAAATTGCTCGTACCTGGTATGATACTCGTATTGATGATGGGTTTTAACAAGGATAAAAAATGAATGAAAAAGAGGCAAGTCAATATCGACAGTTAGTTGGTGCAGACGCGATGTTAGAAGGATTTATAAACTGGGCAGACGATCTAGATCTTGGCGAAAAAATTACCTTAAGAGATTTAGAAGATTTGCTTAGAAATATACAAACCAAACTGCTTCTAATTGAAAAATCATTAGAACCCAAGGAGGCGCATATTTAACAACATAAAATAGTATTTTTATTAGGTTACACATATTTGTAGTAAGTCTATTTATAAAAGGAGAAATAAATGATCGAATTAAAAAAGGCTCAACGTAAGAGTGCAAAACTACGCTTAGGAATAGCTTCGCCTTCTGGCGGAGGGAAAACTCTAGGGGCATTACTTATAGCTTTCGGTTTAATGAAAGAAGAATACCCAAAACTGACTGATGCCGAACTTTGGGCTAAAATCGCAGTTATTGACACAGAAAATGGATCTGGGCAACTTTATGTCAATAAAGAGGTCGGAAACCTAAAAATTGGCGAATATAACGCCATTACTCTAACCGCCCCTTTTGAAATTGAAAAATATATTCAGTCTATTGACGTTTGCGAAGAAGCGGGTATTGAAGTCGGTATTCTCGACAGCACAACTCATGCGTGGGCCGGTAGTGGCGGCCTGCTAGAACAGCAAAATAGTACTGCCAAAAGAACCGGAAATAGTTGGACGGCTTGGCGAGATATCACGCCTCAGCATAGCAAGTTAGTAGAAAAAATGCTACAATCCAGTATGCACATTATTGCGACCATGCGATCTAAGACAGATTATGTCCAAGAAAAAGGTTCTGACGGAAAAACTATTGTGCGCAAAGTCGGCATGAATCCTATTCAAAAAGATGGCATGGAATACGAGTTCACTACTTTCTTCGATATTGACGCCGAGCACAATGCGTTTGGCTCAAAAGATCGCACAAGTCTTTTCGACCAAAAGTATTTTGTCATTACCCCCAATACGGGACGGGAACTGATGAAGTGGCTACAGGGCGGAACAAGTGAACCCGACAAGGTTGTTGCTGTCAGCAAAGCAAGTCCAGCAGAAGCAAAGGCTAAACTCCAAAGTGAGATTATTGAAAAATGCAAGTCGCTTGGGGGCGCCGGAAACGAAGCGTTGATGACATTGCTAAAAACTTTCGAACCTAGCGGAAATCCTAATAAAATCGCAGATGCCAGTAAACTAAAAGAACTATTGGAAAAATTGGGCGAGTTCAAGGTAGAGGGAGAATAATATGAATTTTAATAATATCAAGACCAAAGTACTTGCAACTAAGGTGGAAAAACGAGAAGGTTATTCTCTTGTCATGCTACGTGATAGTCGCCACGACAAAAAGACCGACACGTGGAAGCGCAGCCCCTACCCTGGTATTCATTTTGCCGCCAGCGCTCAGGCTAAAATCGACGAACTGATCGAAGCACTTGAAGGCGCAGACAAATTTGAAGACGGTAATTCCAAGGGTGTTTGGATTGTCCTCAAGAGCGCGTCTCTCACCAATGAAGTATTCAAAAATAAAGAGGGCGTAGACGTATATCCGAAGCAATTTACTGTTTGGGAATGGGAATTTTTTGTCCCTGAAGAAAAATCAGATGCACAAGATGAAACCCCCGTCGTAGAAGAATCAAGTGACGAACTCCCCTTCTAGTACTTTGTAGCAACTATTAATAAGGCGGAGAATAAAACCCTCCGCCTTTTAAAATAGAAAGGATGTAGATGCTCGTACCAAAAGAGACTGTGCTTAGATCGAAGGAAGATTTTGGAGAAAAAGCCGCAGGGATTATTGCGGCGGATTTAGAGATTCAAAATTGGGATGAAGAAAATATTAGGGGAAGTTGCCCATTTGGGCATGTGGACGACACCCCTTCTTTTATATGGAATCACAAAACCAGCAGCTTTCACTGCTTTTCCTGTGGCAGAAACTACGGCATCATAGATCACTATATCTATTTCAATAAATTGACCTATCTTGGTGCTGTTCAAAAACTATTCGAAGAAACTGGTACGAAATTTTCATTTGGTGAAAAAGGGGTAAAAACAGAAAGAGATTATAAGTATCCGTATTATCATAATAATGACAGATCCACTGTAGAAAAATATTTAGCCACTAGGAAAATTAGTAAAGAAACATTAGATTTTGCAGATGTTCAAGAAGACGAACACGGCAATATTGTATTTAATTATTATGATACCAACGATGTATTAACTCTTGTAAAATATCGCCCCGCTAGAAAAGTCGCCAAAGGTGAAAATAAATCATGGTGTCAAAAAGACGCTGACACTATGCCGCTACTCTATAATATGAATAGGGTAGATTTCACCAACGGCCCTCTCGTTTTGACAGAAGGAGAATTAGACTCCTTAGCCGTAATTGAATCTGGGTATAAAAATGTTGTTAGTGTTCCTTTCGGTGCCAATAGTTATGAGTATATTCAAAAAAATTGGGAATGGCTAGAACTGTTTGATAAAATTATTGTGTGGTCAGATAATGACGAAGCAGGAATGAAAATGCGTAAAGAGGTATGCTCTAGACTTGGAACGTGGAGAACCTTTTATGTTGAAACACCTGCCGTCGTAAAAAACGAAAAAGGCAATGATGTAGAAATAAAAGATATTAATGAAGTACTGTATTATTGCGGTAAACAAGCAGTCTTAGATTTAATTGCTACTGCCAAAGAATTACCTATTGTCGGCATTAGAGATTTATCAACTGTGGAAGATTTTGACATCGACAAAGCCCCAGGTCTTTATTCGGGACTAGAAGTTGTAGATAAAACTATATACAAGTTTTTATTTGGTAGCGTTGTTTTAGTCACGGGCTTGCGCGGTGCCGGTAAGAGTACCCTGCTCAACCAGTGCTTTATCTGTGAACCTCTAGAGCAAGGATATGATACCTTTATATTCAGCGGCGAATTAGGTGCTCCGGTATTGCAGAGTTGGGTAGAACTTACCATGGCAGGCCCCGAACAAGTAAAGATGAAAAATGATTTTGTACATATTATTAATTCTGATGCTAGAAAAGAAATAAAATCATGGTATACCAATCGTACCTGGGTATATGATCAAACCAGTAATAAATTAGAAGATATATTAGAAAAAGCCGTAAGTGTTACAAGAAAATATGGTGTAAAAGTATGGTTACTGGATAATCTTTCCACGATAGATTTGGGTGCAAGTGATAATAATTTGCTGGAAAAACAAAAAAATATGATTGTGGAATTAAATAAGTATGCCAGATTATATGGTGTATTGATTGTGCTTGTAATTCACCCCCGCAAGCTACCCACAGGTCAGGAAATGGGATCAGACGATATCGGTGGAAGTGGAGCTATGGCTAACCTCGCCGCTTATGCCCTATCTGTAAAAAGATTTCAGCCGAAAGATAAACTCGGAGAAAAAGATTCTAAAGGAAACTGGAAAAAAGGTAAAGAGCCGTTCTTAGAAGATACTGAAATTAACATTATGAAGAATCGCTATACGGGAAAAATAGGTGAGGTAAAAGTATTCTTCAATTATAAATCTTATCGGTTTTTCTCCAACGCTAAGGAATTGTTCAAAAGATATGGGTGGGATAAAAATAAAAATAGACCTATGCCCAAAATAGAAGATGAAGATCCCAGATTCAACACTCCTGATTTCATGAAAGCACAACAATAGATGCCAAAACACACTGACGTCATCAACAAAATGACATTTAGCTACAGCAATATCAACACATTCGAAACCTGTCGATACGCATGGTATTTAACATATATTGAAAAGAAAGAAAGGCGAACCAATTTTTACAGCGAGTTCGGCAGTTTTGCCCACAACATCTTGGAAGATTTCTTTCTTGATAAACTAGCTATATATGAACTGCTACCATATTATAAAGAACATTATGCTGAAAACATTAAATCAGCAAATCCTTTTGGGTTTGGAAAAGATCTAGGTAAACTATATTATGATCAAGGTTATAAGTTTTTTGAAAACTTTGATTTCGATAAAAGTAAGTTTGACATAATTCAAGCAGAAGAATTTACTATTGCACAAATCAGAGATATCAAAGTTACTATCAAGCCAGATATTATTCTTAGGAATAAAGAAAATGGTAAAACGATAATCGTTGACTATAAATCTTCAAACCCATATCTTAATGGCAAATTATCCTTTAGTAAAATTATTGGTTATAGAAAACAAATCAACTTATACGCCGCAATTCTTTGGCACAAAAAGAAAATTGAAACAAACGAAATGTGGTTATGGTTTTTTAGAACTGGAGGAATTGAAAAATTTCCTATAAGCATAAGTGCTGTTTCTAAAGACCTGGAATGGTTTTTTAGTGTTGTGAAAAACATTAAATCCGAAGAGTCTTTTGAGCCGAATACGGAGAATAAGTTTTTTTGTTCGGAGTTATGTGGGATGAGATATTGCTGCCCATTTAAGGATAAAGAGTAATGCGAAAAATAATTTTTGATCCCAATAAAGAATGTGAGGTTTGTGGCAGTCATTATCGTGTAACTATTTCAAAAAAGTTTGCAATGATTTTATGTCAAAGGCATTATATGCAAATGTGTAACATGGGAAAAATTATTCCACATACGTTTTTTGACAAGAACTCATATGAAATAAAAGATGATATTGTAGAAATAATATTAGAAAATAGGAAGCACGAAGAAGTTGCTCGTGCTATTATAGACCTAGAGGATTTGGAAAAAGTGTTGTCTAGAAGATGGCATTATTGTGACTGGGGGTATGCAATAAGCGGTTCTGATAAACCCTTGTTCATGATGCAAAATTTTATTCTAGATAAGGAAGGAATGATGGATCACATTAATAGGAATAAACTTGACAATCGAAAACACAACTTGCGATTTGTAAATCAATCTATTAATTCCATAAATGTTGGATTAAGAGTACATAATACGTCTGGTGTTACAGGAATATGTTTTAATAAAAAAGATAGTGTTTGGGTTGCATATTTAAGGTGGCAGGGTGTTAATTATCATCTAGGAAGAAGTAAAGATAAAGATGAAGCTATACGGTGGCGGCTCATCAAAGAAAAAGAACTGTTGGGTGATTTTTCACCCCAAAAACATTTATTTAAAGAATATGGGTTAGAATAATATGAATAAATATATTTTTGATATCGAAACATTTCCCAATTATTTTCTCTGCTCATTTCTAAATATAAATGACCCAGAGGAAATTAAGTCATTTACTATTTCCTGGGACTTGGGAATAGACGAACTTCCTGATTTAAAGATGTTTTTAGACCAGGAAGTCGCTATGCTTATAGGATATAATAACTTATCCTATGATACACCCATATTGGAATATGTTTATAATTATGCCGGTACAAAAATTAATAAAGATATCTACGCTCTGTCTCAAAAAATAATTTCTAGAGAACGCGGGGAGATTTTCTACGGACAAAAAAATTATCTTTGGGAACAAATGGATTTGATGAAATTAATGGCATTTGATAAATTAGGTGTAAGCCTGAAGCAATGCGCCATTAATCTTAAATGGAAAAAGATTCAAGACCTACCGCTATCCTATGATCATAAAGTAGTCAAAAAAGATATTGAGTTGATACAAAAATATAATATCAATGACCTGCTGATATCTTTTGAACTATACAAAAAACTACAAGACCAGATTGAACTTCGTGAAAAGCTAGGAAAGATTTACGAAGTAAACTTAGCATCTGCTAGTGATAGTAAAGTAGCGAATGTATTGCTGGAAAAATTTTATACCGAACAGTCTGGGCTGGAATTAAAACAAATTCGTAATCTCAGAACCGTACACGAATTCCTATGGCTAAAAGATTGTATCAGCCCGAAGATTAAATTCAAAACGCAGAAACTACACGATCTCAGAAAAGAGATTGCACAAACGCTAGTGGTATCAGAAAATAATTTCGCCTACAAAAAGAAATTATCTTTTGGTGGAAACCGATATGAGTTGGGTGTAGGCGGGCTGCACAGTGAGGATGAGTCGGGCAAATTTGTTTCCGATGCTGATGTTATTATTAGAGATGCGGATGTCAGTTCATATTACCCCAATATTATTATTTCAAATAATATCGTTCCCGCTCATTTGGATAATAATTTTATCGAAATTCTAAAAAAGATTACCAAAGAAAGAGTTGGTGCTAAAAAACTAAAAGATAAGGCTAAAGCGGACGGGCTAAAAATTACTATTAATTCTATTTTTGGAAAATTAGGTAGCGAAACATTCTGGCTGCAAGATGCTCGTGCTTTTCTTAGCGTAACTGTTTCTGGGCAACTGTTCCTGCTAATGCTGATTGAATCTCTGGTTCTTGCTGGAATAGAAGTTGTCTCGGCAAACACCGATGGTATTGTCTGTAGATTTACAAAAGATTTAGAAAAAGAATATTCAAATGTCTGTGAGTGGTGGCAAAAGGAAACAGGATTTGAATTAGAATACACCGACTATTCTTTATATATACGAAGCGATGTAAATAATTATTTGGTGAAAAAAACAGATGGTAAAACAAAAGAAAAAGGGAGATACTCGGAAGAAGGGGATTTGAAGAAAGGTTATAAATATCCTATTGTCCCCCATATTCTTTATCAATATTTTGTAAATGGAATAAGTGTGGAAGAGACACTGAAATCTTGCACCGATATTTTAGACTTCTGTATATCTCAAAAAACAGGAAAAGATTTTGTGCTGGAATATCGTACCGAAAAAGAAACGTTGAAATTACAAAAAACCAACAGGTTTTACATAAGTAATAATGGTGGCGAACTGGTAAAAGTTCGACAAGAAAATGGATCTGAAATCGGGTTGTATGTTGGTAATAAGACCAGGCTACTAAACGATCTCGATGACCGCATTACCATAGATTTTTACGACGTCAACTATGCATTCTATGCTGAGGAAGCCGGTAAGTATATAGGCGAAATTGAAGAATCTCAGGATAAAAAATATTTATCAGATGAACCTCTGATGGTTGCCGGAGAAGCGGTAGAAGCAGAAGAAGAATTTGATGTAACCAAAATTAAAATAATTCAACCTAAATTTGGTCATTCCAAAGGGAACTATGTTTTTGAAAAAGAAAATATGGTTGTCTATCGCGGATTGGGTTCTATCAAATATCTTACTCCCACCACGGCATCTGAATTATACAAAGCAAGTAAAGTTGCTCATACCTCTTTTATAGACCTGCTACTCTATCTGGATGCAAATTGTCACGTAAATTCTCGTCAAATGGAATCTCTTATAAAGATGAATTTCTTCGATTGTTTTTATAAGAACGGTAAGCTATTAAAAATATTCAGTGAATTTAATGACGGAAAAAATAAATACTCGTCAAAATTGAAACAGGAAACACAAGATAAGCGCTTGGAAATATTACGAGAATTAGAAACGTCTCTACCTGATACCAAGATGGCTTTTCTTGATCAAGTAAATTTTGAATCACAAACTTTCGGTAGCATACAAACACTATACCCAGAATTGAGTCATCGCTATATCTATGCGTCGCAGGTGGACTTGAAATATGCACCTAGAATTACAGCTAGATGTTTAGCCACAGGAAAGATTGAAACGCTGAAGGTTTATAAAAACACCTACTATAGTGATCCGTTTGAACAGGGTGCAATTATATTTTGCAGAGTAATGGAAAAAAAGGCACCGGTAAAATTCGTTAATGGCAATTACGAAGAAGACACCCACGGAATACCGCAATGGTGGATTACAAATTATAGCATCGTCAAACCAGAAGATCTGGATAAATTTTTAGAGGAGAAGAAATAATGGCAGAATATCAATATCGATGTAAGGAATGTAAAACTGTTTTTACCGTTATAAAATCCATAACAGATGTAATTATTACATTTTGTCCCAGTTGTAAAAGTGATAAGGTGCAGCAAAAATACTTTGCGCCTCATGTTCTATATAAAGGTAAGGGATTCTATAAAACAGATAATACCAAAAAACCCTTGACAGAAACTGAATAATGTGGTAAACTTTAGATAATAAAATAAGACTTTTATGTGGAGGAAAATGAAATCAGACGACATCAAATTAAAATATGATTCTATGGAAGAACTAATGGCTGATATGAATAATCTCATTGCCATGGGATTTGCCGAAGAAGTTGAAGATCCCAAGACCGGTAAGCCTGGTTATCGCATCACCCCCGCTGGTATCAAGATGTTTCAATACTATCAGCAACTACAATCAGGAAAACTAAATTGAAAAAAGATTTTCGAGATAAAGTATTTCAGAAATTGGCTCATAAATTTCCTCTTAGACTGATTTGGTTCTGTATGTTCGAAGCCCTGTCTATGCATCAACGCCTGACAAAGAGCGCCAAGTTGCCTAGTCAAGTTGGTATGATAGAAGCAATTCATCGTCTGGATGAAAAACGATTCGATGAGTGGGAATAATAAAATGGTAGTTTCATGAGGAACGAAAAATGAATATATGCAGTTGCGATGAATTTAAAAAGAATATGCCAAGAATAGACGGCGCGGTTTCTAACGCCTGGATTCATGGTTATGAATTGGGAAAAGAATTTGTATATTTTCGTTATTGCCCATGGTGTAGTAAAAAAATGGTTGATGAATTCGTAGGTGATAGTGATCATGATCACGACGACAGGATATTATAATAAAAGTGCAATTTCATGAGGATTAAATGAGAATATCTATTAGCAAGCCTGATTTTTGGTTATTGCCTAAATTTTTTACGGTGATTAAAAAATACAATGATGAAATAGCATTCTACGGATTCCGCAGGTTATATAGAATGCGTTGGCTTTTCTGGACATTTGATTTGTGGTTTGGAGAAATCGGCTATGAATAAAGGTTATCTTGCTGATCAAAAAACCATGGATATTTGGAATAATATTTTAGATTATCGAAAAGATATGGGCGACGTATCTATACAATATAGAAGAACTTGGAATTCGTTTTGTCAAAATCTCATTCACAATGGTAAGAGAGTCGGATGCATTTATATTTTTGGACTACAAGTAAATCCTAGTGATAATCGGTTTCATGGATATGTCGCTAGGTTTTATATCAACAAAGAATTCAGACACAGCGGATATGCTTTACAAATGGTGCATGACATTATCGCGCATTTTGGTTTTTGTGTTTTGCACATGACTTCGGTAAGTCCCAATAGAATCGAAGGTCTTACCGATGACAACCGAGAAGAATATCGAAACAGGCTTTATAAATTTTATGAACATTTTGGATTCAAAAGAACCAGCACAACTGCAACGGGAATGATTAGACAATGAAATTAGATTTCATCTTGACAGAATCGGAATAATGTGGTATAGTTAGTTAATGAAAGGACTATTTCATCATGAATATAAAAAAGAAAATTTCACGGTGGTGGTTTATGCTCAAATTTGATTTGAGGATGCGTATTATAGAGTTTTTAACCAAGGAAATAAACAAAGATGATGTCCCCAATGATGTTTCTATGCAGGCAATCCATGACGCGGATGCGGGAATCGGAATTACTACAGTACACGGCGTTGACGAACTAATGAAAGCAATGGAGGATTATAAGATGAATAATTATATTTTCTTAGTACAAGAATTTGAATATGAATCTACTGAAACACTCCTAGTTACCACTAATCTTCAAAAAGCGATTGATTTAACTTTTCAAAAAAATGTATCAACAGTGATTTGGTTTAATGAAGAATGCTGGTTTTCGATTGATGGCGATTATTCCAATAAAGGTTATTTAAATCTTGAACTAGACGATCCAGTACATGGCGAATTATTAAAATCCCTGGTTGAAATCATAAACAAAAAACACGAAGAAAATAATGCAAAAATAGAAAAAGAAAAAATAAAGAAATTAGAAGAAAAAACACAAAAAGAACTAGAGACATTGAAGAAATTAAAAGAAAAATACGAGAGTAAATAAAACGTGGATTTCGTGAGGTGAGACGATGGCTATATTATTTTTAGATGATGACGCAAATAGAATCAATAACATAATTCAAAGATTTTCCAATATCAAGGATTTAGTTGTAGTTAGTACAGCAAAAGAAGCCATTGAAAAACTTGCGTCAGAAATTTCTTGGGACTGTGTTTTCTTAGACCACGATCTTGGTGGAAAAGTTTTTGTCGATAGTAACCGAGAAGATTGCGGAATGGAAGTGGTAAGATGGTGTTTAATCAACAAGCCACAAATCAAGCAAATTGTTGTACATACCTGGAATGCACCTGCCGGTAAAATAATGACAGAAGATTTAAAAAAGGCTGGTTATAACGCTGATTACTCGCCTTTCGGCATGTGGTAACATAATAAATCACGAATTTCATTATAACGTAAAGGAGAAATAGATATGGGAGCAGATACAGATAGTGGTAATTGCAACACGAACACAGAATTAGAGAAATTTGCTGAGTCGCAAGAAGCACGTTTCAAAGAGTTTTTTGATTTTTTGTCAGAAGAAAGAATTGTTACCAATAAAGATGTTGCTCTTGAATGGATTTTAGACATTGGTGTTAATTATGATGGAAAAAGAACTCCAGAAGAACTCATGCAACTAATAGACGAATTACTTGCCTATGCAAAAATAGCATTAGAGAAACCTGAATGAATGTTCCGATATGTTTCAAATGTAATCTGAGAATACCTGATTATAAATACCAGATGATACCATTGGAACGACCATATATGAATTTATTTTTTCACATTGATTGTTACAGACAAATTGAAAGTATGCCAGATTATTTGAAAGAAAATTCTGAAAGGATATTTGATTATGGGCAACCCACAGGTAAAGGCAATAAAAAATAATCATAGATAATAAAAGATTACTTTCATGAGGTGAAAAATGCAAGATAGAGAATTAACCTATTTCAAGATGAATATGCTTCAAGCAGAAATTGAAATGAACGGAATGATTGCAGAAAATAAATTTCTAACAGACAATGGTAGTTCTATTAAATATGGTTATGATCAATTTGTAGAATTGATTGACAAATATCATGTTTATCACAATGCTTTTCCTTTTGTCGAGAACGAATAAAATCACACTTTCATGGAGTAAATTATGACAACTATTATCTGGACTATATTAATAATTATGGGCTGGTCGTTGATGGGATCTTTTATCTTATCGGCAGTTGACAAGCGCTTGGAATTATATAAGTGGAAAATGCAAGCGCCGGAATTATTAATTTTTATTGTTAATTTATTGTGGCCATTTGTGTTGTTATTATATCTAACTAAAAAGGATAAATAATGTATAATTATCTCGCAGATATTATTGATAAATTAGGTGAACCAATTTGGTGGGACTCCGAAGCGGCTATTCCTAGGTATTGCGAGTTTCATCCAGATGAGTTAAATAATATTTATGCAAGAGAAGCGGCGCTGATATTAATTGAATGCCAAGGTTGTGGGCATCAATTTAAGATTTCTGAAGACTGGGAAAGAATGGATGAAATTCTTCGTGGCAGAAAATCTCTATCCGAATTAATAAAAGAGGGATGGTTTTTAGGATATTCAGATCCGCCAAACATAAGGTGCTGCTCGGCGGGGCCTACAATGAGCGCCGACAGCATTCGCGTTCTAGAATTTTGGAAAAAGGAAAACTTTGAATGGGTACGATGTGCGGAACTCGAAGTTAAATTTGAACAATAAAATAAATGTTTTATTATAAAATAGGTATTTTATGAGGAGTATATTATGCAGGAAGAACCGGAAAGGACACCGCCACCTATGAGTAATCATTCTGTAATGATTTCAAGACCAGATCCAACTACGTCAAGACCTACGTCAAGACCATCTTTAAGAAAGAATACGTGCTCACATTGCCAAAGCGGTATTAACACCTTAGATAAAGTTTGCAGTCAATGCGGTGCACCAAATGAAAACTATGATAGCAGAGTAGATAATAACTATTCATGCGACTTTTATGATAGTTCATGGTTTAAATAAAACACTAGTTTCATAAGGAGGTAATATTGGCGTCAATTCTTAGCAATGAAGACATTTCGTTTTTATATGATGAATATCTAAAAGATGCGGGACTAGATGTATTTGTTGAAAAAACAGATGGAAAATTTAGAGTCAACAGATCTGAATTAGAGATGATATGGCAAGCCTTTGATAAGGTCAGCGAATATAATCCTAGAAAGAAATGGTGGAGTGACGCATGGTAAAATTTTATCACGAACTTACAGCGGGTGAAAGATTCGACATTTATAATATGCGTGTGTCTTGGGACAGGACTGCTAAAAAGCATCCGCAACCTCCGTGGTGTGGTCACGAGAACGCCGTTGACGGATTACTGGGATGCGACGACCTGGTGGTTTTAGGAGTCATAAAATCAGAAGCGGATTGTGAAAATTGTCCACTTCATAAAGGAGAGAAATTATGATCACACCAAAAGAAGCATATGAACAATCTATGATTTCTAGAAAAGAAATTATGGACAGGTTTGAAAATGACAATCCCGTAATTATAGAAATTTTAGAACAAGCCATTGACTTGGGTGTTGCCAATGGACACAAATACGTTGAGTTCAAAACCCCTCAAGAATATGCAGATATAGAAACAGATATTCGAGCATATCTACAATTCCTAGGTTATACCACCTTAAGCAATCTTGCTGAACGCACTTTTACCATAAGTTGGAATAAATCAGCAGAATAAAATATACATTTCATAAGGACATATAATGGCAGAGATTAAAGCAGAATGTATTCTAAAGACAGCGCCACAGAAGGAATTAGAGAATGTATCCTTAGTTACTTGCAAGGTCGATATTCCTTATTATATTTGGGTAGAGCTTCTTACGCACAAAAGATTTGCGCGTAACGCCAGCAGCAACCGCGCTATGCCTGTGGAAAAGAATATTAGTAACCTGGGCTATTATATGCCGGAAATATTTCTTGATCAGGGCAAAGGAATGGCTGCCGATTTTCCTGTGGATGGAGATACCCAAAAAGAAGCAGAAAAAATATGGGAATCTGTTTGGAAATATTGCAGTAAAAAATCTTTGCAATTATCTAATTTGGGTATAGCCAAGGAACAATCTAGTCGCGTACTGCCTTCATTTAAAATGATGCGCGGCTTAGTTACTGGAACCCTTGATGCTTGGAATAAATTCTATGAATTGAGAATTTCCCCCATGGCTGATTCCACTATGCAATATTTTGCTGATGTGGTTATGGGATCTATCGATAACACCGAAACCCGATATGGTCTACTGCATTTGCCTTTCATTACAGACGAAGAAATTGAAGCAGAAGTTTTCACTGCTGATGAAGTCATCTTAGTGGGTGCCGGTAGAATTGCCAGAATTTCTTACGGTGATGTGGCTACAAAAAAAGATGACATGGATTTGGGACAGCGACTGAAAAATGATCATCACCTCAGCCCGTTTGAGCATTCCGCGGGTTGGGTAGAATTTCCACATGCAAGTGCTGTTTGTAGTAAACCAGAAGATATGCGTGATAATTGGGGATGGGAAAACGCTAGAGCTTATTTTGAAAGGCAAAATAATAAATGACAATTATTGCGTTGGATATCGATGACGTCTGTGCTGATCTAATACCTGCATGGTTGCAAATATATAAACTTCGTAGTGCTCATGTTTTGAAACGTGAAGATATCACAGACTGGAATATTTCGCTATTTGTCAAACCGGAATTCCGAGAAGAAATATATTCATATATTGAAATGCCGAATTTATACAATATGGTGAAGCCGGTTGCTGGTGCATTAGAAGGATATAATCAACTAAAATCTGCTGGATATGATATTGTATTTGTGACACACGCAACACCTGGTAGTGCTGGTAGAAAATTTGAATGGCTAATTGATAACGGATTTGATGTTAGTCATAGAAACTATATCGAATGTCAGAGGAAAGAGTTGATTAATGTGGATATTCTTGTTGATGACAAATTCGATAATGTCAGGGACACAACCGGTGTTGGTCTTCTCTACACAAACCCGTGGAACCAGAAATACGAGTGGTCGTTACGAGCGTCTAACTGGAAACAGGTTGTTGCCATTATTGAGGGAAAGGCTGGATTGGAGTGAAACAAATCTTTTTGATTTCGGGTAAAGCTCAAGCGGGTAAAGATTCTACAGCTAATTTTTTGAAGCAGAAACTAAACGGCAAATCCTTGATTATCCATAATGCCGATTATCTAAAATATATTGCAAAAGAATATATGGGTTGGGACGGACTAAAGGACGACGCGGGGAGGCATCTTCTTCAGTGGCTTGGAACAGATAAGATAAGACTAGAATTGAAAAAACCACTATTTTGGGTTGATAAGACCTGTGAGGTTATAGAAATTTTAGAAGATACATACGATTATTTTATCGTAAGCGATGTTCGTTTTTCCAACGAAGTCTTTTTTCCAAAAGCCAGATTCCCTAGATGTGTTACAACAATCAGGGTGGAAAGATTGAA
>Ga0209417_1001997_pt1 | contig 34081 bp, 30 predicted proteins | sample RifGroF2_FD_184002 | JGI IMG/M metagenome (GOLD analysis project Ga0209417, IMG submission 184002) | Groundwater microbial communities from Rifle, Colorado, USA - Groundwater F2 (SPAdes) (version 2) | ecosystem: Environmental > Aquatic > Deep subsurface > Groundwater | place: Rifle, Colorado... | reverse complement strand
CAATGAGTTTGTGGGTAAATAGTAATAAGCAATCTCAAGATGATCTAATCGATCATGCGATAAATTTTGATATATTGTCCGATAATAATTATACTGATTCCTTTGTCGATTACACTAAATATAAACACTATGGCATAATCGGCAGAAGCAGTTGGTCCTCAGGCATTAGATAGATGTAATATTATCTGAGAGTAGAAGAGGTATGAATAGGATTGTAGGATTAATCACAGCGAGAGGGGGGTCTAAGTCGATCCCACAAAAAAATATAAAAATGCTTGCTGGAAAACCACTGATTGCATGGACAATTGAAGTTGCTCTGCAATGTAAAGAGCTGAGCAGAGTAATTGTTTCAACAGACGATGAAAAGATCGCTGAAATTGCTCAGCAATGGGGTGCTGATGTTCCCTTTATTCGTCCGGCTGAGCTTTCGCAAGATGATTCTTCACATATCTCCGTTGTGTTACATGCTATTCATTGGCTGGAAGAAAATGAGAGGCTTTGTCCGGAATACATGATGTTGCTTCAACCTACATCGCCGCTCAGAATAGCTGAAGATATCGAAAAAGCAATTCAGCTAGCTAATGATGGCCATGATGCAGCTGCTGTTATAAGCGTGTGTGAGGTCGCAAAGCATCCGTATAAGACACACAAAATTACTGAAAGAGGAACATTGGAATATTTTATACCTTCAAACATTGAATATAAATATCGACAAGCTTTGCCAAAAGTATATGAAGAGAATGGTGCAATTTATTTAAACAAGCGTTTATCGTTATTACAGGATCAAACCTTTTTACCAGCAGGAGCAATTGCCTATGTTATGCCTGAGACTCGGTCGTTAGATCTTGATACTCCGTGGGATTTTTATATTGCGGGTTTGGTTTTAAAGAATTATGAACAAAAAAGGAATGGAAAATGAATTCGATTGTTATTGGAAATCGACGGATTGGATGCGATTACCCGCCGCTTATAATTGCTGAGATCGGCATTAATCACGAAGGCGATATACAAAAAGCTATCCAGATGGTTGATGATGCTCATAGCGCTGGATGTGAATGCGTGAAATTTCAATGTCATGTTATTGAGGACGAAATGATTCCGAATGATGTTGTGCCGGGTAATGCGACGGAATCAATATGGAATATTATGGATCGCTGTAAATTGTCGGAGGAAGAAGATAATTGGTTAAAAAAATATGTTGAGTCGAAAGGGATGATTTATCTATCCACGCCTTTTTCAAGAGCCGCCGCTGTTTGCCTTGAGAGGATGGGGGTGTCGGCTTTCAAAATCGGTTCTGGTGAGTGTAACAATTATCCTCTCATCGAACATATTGCAAAATACGGAAAACCAATAATTCTTAGTACAGGCATGAACGATATTCCTTCCATACGAAGGAGTGTTGCTATTTTAGAAAAGTATAAAATCCCCTACGCGCTTATGCATTGTACTTCTATGTATCCGACTCCATATGAAAAGGTTCGACTGGGCGCACTGAAAGAACTAAAAGAACATTTCCCTGAAGCGGTTATGGGGCTAAGTGATCATTCTATTGGCAATTATACCTGTTTTGCGGCGATTGCGTTGGGCGCTTCTATATTGGAAAAACACTTTACTTCAGATAAATTATGGCCAGGTCCGGATGTTGCCATTTCCATTAATCCTGAAGAGCTGAAGGATTTAATTGATGGTAGCCGTGCTATTTACCAAGCGCTAGGTGGAAGTAAAACTATTTTACAAGAAGAGCAGTCGACGATAGATTTCGCTTATGCCTGTGTGGTTGCAATCAGAGACATTAAATCCGGTGAAATATTTAGTGAGGAAAATATTTGGGTAAAACGACCCGGGACAGGAGAAATAAAAGCAGTTGATTATAAAAATGTTATTGGTAAAACAGCAAGAGTTGATCTTGCGATGAATGCTCAAATTAAATGGCAACATTTAAAATAACGGAGATTTTGAAATGAAATACTGTAAGCAATGTTTAATGCCTGACACTAGGCCCGGGATAACTTTTCATGATGATGGTGTTTGCTCTCCCTGTCATAATTATGAAAAACAAAAAATAACTGATTGGGGCAATAGGACAAAAGAATTTGAAGTCATTTGCGACAAATATAGAGGAAAATATGGTAATGGCTACGATTGTGCTATTTCTGTATCTGGGGGGAAAGATTCACATTTCCAAGTATGGTATATGAAAGAAGTGATGGGTATGAACCCCGTGCTTTTGTCCGTAGGTAATATTGATTGGACCGATACGGGCAGAAAAAATATTGCGAATCTATCGGATACTTTTAGTTGCGATATTATATCAATCATGCCAAACCATCATGTCGCACGTCTATTGTCAAAGAAAGCATTTATTGAAATTGGTTCTCCAACTTGGTATGCAGATGCCTTAATTTATGCATATCCTTATCGCATGACAATGCAATTAGGCTTGCATCTGCTTGTTTATGGTGAAAATGTAAATTATACCTATGGAGGAAAATATAATATCGAGACTGCTTCAGCGAAGCTTCAGGCCAAAAATGATGTTGTCAAGCCAGTATGGAATCAATGGTTGCAGGATGGCCAGCTGACAGAAAAAGAGCTAGAGTCAGCCAAACAACCCACTCTTGATGAGTGTGAAAAATATGGTTTAGAGCCTATATATTTGAGTTATTTTGTACCTTGGGATAGTCATAGGAATTATGAACAGGCAAAACGTTGGGGCTTTCGTCATCTTTCCCACGAGTACACACGAGAAGGTACGATTGAACAGTATAATCAAATTGACTCTATCGGGTATTTACTTAATCAGTATTTAAAGTATCCTAAATTTGGTCATGCTTCAGCCACTGAAATGGCGTCTCGTTGGATACGATCTGGAATTGCGACACGTGATGAAATGATACTCCATGTGAAAAAGCACGATAAAATTCTTGATCAGGGTATTGTAGATTCCTTTCTGGATTTTACAGGGATGAGACCCTCTGAATTTTGGAAGACAATCGATAAATGGTATAATCCAAAACTGTTTTATCAAGACAAATGGGGAATCTGGCATGAAAAATTTGAAGTGGGTGTGGGAATAAAGCAGTAGTTTATAACCTGCAACCGAGGGAGATTAGATTCGTTCAAAAGCGCCAATTTTCACAGCTTTTTATTACAGAGATGTGGGCGCGTTATTTATCAATTCAAAATATCAACAAATTATTTTTTGTCATGTGCAGAGGTTATTGATAAGCATCGATTTCGGTTGATAATGGGGTGTGGATTATCTTGGTAGACAGTGTAAATTTTGGGAATATCTTGTTGGACAATAAATCGCCAGGTTTATGTTTTTTGTCTTGCTTGATTTTGACGAAGACTATAGAGATCATCTCATTTCTTTGGTGGCCATTTGCTTTGTAATAACTAGAAAAGTATTTATCAAATCCCCCCTCTTGATATTTTTTTGTATCTTCCGGTGTAATAACGAAATGATTTTGGTTGCCGTAGGCTTGCTCTAGAAGTCCATTCCATTCATAGAAACGATAGCTGCGTTTAATGGCATTGAGGTGATTGGTCTCATCAGTGATGATCACCAACTTTGAATTTTTAATCACTGAATTGTTTGAAAATAATTCTATAAGCGCTTTTTGCTTATTCCAATCAATAAAAAACGAATAGTAATTTGTTATTCCATAGCTGAGTGATCCAGCTATCATGATCGATATACCTATTGTTTTAAACAGTTTTTTATGTGGACATAGAACTGCGATGATAATCAAGGCTGACCCCAATGGTAAAAGCAATTGATTTCGGGATGTCCATTCATGAAATGATGGTATAAGGCCAAGTATCCAATAAGGAAATGCCCCGAGGATGAATGCTAAAGTGCCGAGTGCGCCGAGTAGGTACCAACTGATATGGTTAGCTTGGCTCATCGCATCGATTTTTTTTCTTAGAATTAGGGCGATAAAAGGAGTTAATATCAAAAAAATATAAAAGTTAAAATCAAATGCAACAGCTTTTAAATCTTCATACTGTTCCTTAATTGCGGGAGGGATGTGAAGAAGGTTGTAATTTTGATTATAGCCTGCATATAAACCTGAAGGTGGAAAAAACTGAGTTTTAATAAAAAAGAATAGAAAAGGAAGTAACAGAAAATCTAATCGTCGATAAGCGAACAATAAAAATGATCGTGGATTTTTCAGGTGACTATCAAGGTATAGCAGGTCTAGCATGGGTAGGAAATAAAACACGAGTAGCGAATTTGTATTGAAGCTCAGAAAAAAAAGCAGTAATGCGATAACTCGATGCTGATATATTAAACGCCACGCAAGAAAAAAGAAAAAATAACAAAGCGTATACGGGAAAACAATTAATGCTACCCGAGCAAAGTTAAACGGCAAGATAAGAAACAAAAGCACGACGAAAAATCTATTTTCCTTCGAGAGTAATGCATTTCTTTCCAGTATGGAATTGAGCAATAAACCAGAAATAAACATTAAAAGAAAAGTGAGGATTTTATAATTCCACGTTCCAATACTTAGCATTAGAACATGAAGATAGCCAAAGCTGTTGAACATTGCTCCAAGCTGCTTGAAAATCCCTAAAACCACATTAGGTGGGTTTCGATATAAAGTCCAATCGTCCCAAAAAATCGCATGAGGTATTAACAAAATGCCACCATACATAAGTGTATAAAAGATGCCTAGCAAGAAGGTATCATTTTCGAGAGATCGGCCATGTTTTAAAAATGAAATAAAGCGTTTTAAGCCGCATGGTTTTTTCGTATATTGAATTTTCACCGAAGTTTTTATCATGCTATAGTGTCCTTATTTTTTCATTCCAATGCAGCTTTCAAGCTCAAGCTATTATATGGTATAACAAAGTTTTTTTGCTAACCATTTGAAATTGTTTATGGTGTTTTTTTAGAGTCTCGTGATAAACTACTGTAATCTATAGTTAGAATTAGTTCCGAAAGTTAGAAAAAATAATGAGATAGGGAATGTAGATTCTATTATTTTAAAATGTTTTTTTTGAATCAGATTCGTAGGGAAGAATGAACGATACAATAAATAATTTATCCATTGTCATTCCTGTATACAATGCAGGAAAAACATTAGATCATTTAACGGCTCGAATAGAAAAAGCGGTTTCTCTTTATGTAATTCAATATGAGTTGCTTTTTGTTAACGATGGCAGTCAAGATGACAGCTGGCAGAAGATTCAAGAATTATCAAAAAAGTATAATTTTATAAAAGGCTTTAATCTAACAAAAAATTACGGTCAACATAATGCATTATTATGTGGAATTCGCCAAGCACAGTACCCTATTTGTGTGACAATTGATGACGATCTACAAAATCCGCCTGAAGAAATCCAAAAACTTATTAAGAAACTGAATGAGGGCTATGATCTTGTGTATGGAGTGCCAGAAAAAGAACGGCATGGTTTTTGGAGAGATGCAGCCTCAAAGCTGACAAAAGTGATTTTGAGATATTTTACGGGTTTAAAGTATGCCAGAGATGTTGGAGCGTTTCGTGCATTTCGTACCCAACTGAGAGAGGGGTTTGATGCCTTTTCTAGTCATTTTATTATGTTGGATGTTTTATTTTCCTGGGTAACAACTAATATTGGAAAAGTAAAGGTAAATCATGATGAACGCCAAAATGGACGTTCTGGGTATGATTTTATGAAATTAGTTCATCACGCAATGAATTTGTGTTTTGGCGCTAGTATTGTTCCGTTAAGATTAGCAATTTTATTAGGAATTTTCACTGCCTTTTTTGGCATGTTGGTTTTTTTGTGGGTGATGATCAAATTTCTAATTTTTGGTTCTGTTGTTCAAGGATTCACTTTTTTAGCATCAATTATTGCCGTTTTTTCCGGAGTCCAATTATTAACGTTAGGGATTATGGGCGAGTATTTAGGTCGGATGTATTTTAGACAGATGGATCGCGTTTCTTATGTAATTCGCGAGATGACTAATGGAAAGTAAATAGTGAAAATTTCTATATTACAGGATAACCCTAATGGTTGGATAACACCGTTTGTTTTGAGCTTGATTGCTGAGCTTGAAAAAAGAGGATATAGCGTTAGGCGTTATAATGATTATCACGAGTTTGAAAATGGATGGGTTGCTTTTTTTCTATCATGTGAAAAAATTGTTCCCGAGAGGTATCTTAAAAAACATCAACATAACATTGTTTGTCACCCAAGCGATTTACCCAATGGGCGTGGTTTTTCACCTTTGGCTTGGCAAATATTGGAAGGGAAAAGTGATATTCCCATTACATTATTTGAGGCAACTCATGAGCTAGATGCTGGCCCCTATTATTTTAAAGATGTTATAAAACTTCAGGGTCATGAACTCAATGACCATATTAAAAAATTGCAAGGGGAAAAGACGGTAGAAATGTGTTTGAGATTTATCGATGAGTATGATAAATTAAAATTGATCAAGCAACAAGGAGCACCGTCTTATTATGCTCGAAGAACGAAAGCAAGCGTCAAGCTAGATATTTATAAGAGTATTGCTGAACAGTGGGCGCTTTTAAGAACAGCAGATAACGATCGATTTCCAGCATATTTTGAATGGGGTGGGAAGAAGATCATCCTTAAAATGTATGAAGAATAGAATGCTAAATAAATATAGTTGGTCATGAAAATTTGTTTATTTTGTCAGTCGAGATTTGATTCTGAATTATGGCAATGTCCAGTATGCGGTTTCACTCCGCGCTGTTATGCTGGCCGATATATTTTTTCACCTATATTAGCGGAAGAAAACGATAGCTTTCCTGTAGCTTTGTTTGAAGATTTAACGAAACTTGAAAATAAAAACTTTTGGTTTCGATCTAGAAATAAATTGATCCTTTGGGCGTTGAAAAAATATTTTTCGCATATGAACCATTTTTTTGAAATAGGATGTGGAACAGGTTATGTTTTATCAGCTATTGAACAATTTTTTCCAGGTCTCACTCTTACGGGGAGTGATATTTATCTCAAAGGACTTGAATTTGCTTCAAAACGATTAAAAAAAGTTGAGCTATTTCAAATGGATGCACGTAATATACCATTTTTGAATGAGTTTGATGTGATAGGTGCTTTTGATGTGCTAGAGCACGTGGACGATGACGAGAGGGTTCTGTCTCAAATGTATCAGGCAGTAAAACAGGGTGGTGGGGTGATTCTAACCGTGCCCCAACATCAATGCCTTTGGGGATCTATGGATGAAATATCTTGTCATAAAAGACGATACAGCAAAAAAGACCTAATTAATAAATGTGAAAAAGCGGGCTTTACCATTCATAAGATAACCTCTTTTGTTTCCATTCTTTTCCCTATTATGTGGATATCGCGGCTTAAAAAAAGTAATAAGGATCTTAAAGATGATTTAAGTCTCAATAAATTTTTTAACTTTACTTTTGATCAAGCGGTTGGCCTTGATCGTTTATTAATTAAAATGGGGTTTGATTTGCCTTTTGGTGGTTCTTTGTTGGTTGTTGCAAAAAAGGAAAACTAAATGCTAGTGCCATTTAATAAACCTTATATGTCTGGTCGAGAGCTTCATTATATAGCTCAAGCGCATGCGGCTGGAAAACTAACTTGCGATGGCGAATTTGCTAAAAGAGATCATGCTTGGCTAGAAAAAAGTATCGGATGTAAGAAGGCTTTATTAACACCTTCTTGCACAGCCGCTTTAGAAATGGCAGCTATTTTATGTGATATTCATCCTGGCGATGAAATTATCATGCCATCATTTACGTTTGTTTCAACAGCGAATGCATTTGTATTGCGCGGCGGTATTCCTGTTTTCGTTGATGTTCGTTCAGATACTTTGAATATCGATGAAAAAAAAATTGAAAGCGCAATTACAGCAAAAACAAAAGCGATTTGTGTGGTGCATTATGCTGGTGTTGGATGTGAAATGGATGCCATTATGGATATCGCAAGACGACATTCTCTTTTTGTGATTGAAGACGCAGCGCAAGGAATATTGTCAAAATTTAAAAATACCCCGCTGGGTAGTATGGGGCATTTAGCTGCAGTGAGTTTTCATGAAACAAAAAATATACAATGTGGTGAAGGTGGTGCTTTGCTGATTAACGATTCTCAATTTATTAAACGCGCTGAAATTATTAGAGAAAAAGGAACAAATCGGAGTCAGTTTTTTAGGGGCGAAATTGATAAATATTCCTGGGTTGATGTTGGGTCATCATATTTGCCAAGTGAAATTACAGCCGCATTTTTGTTTGCGCAATTAGAAGAATCTGAAAATATTACGCAAAAGCGCATAGATATTTGGAACACATATCATGATGCTTTTGAAATACTAGAGCGGGCGGGTGAAGTTCGTAGGCCATTTATTCCAAAGCATTGTCAACATAATGGCCATATATATTATTTATTACTATCTGATTTGGAGCAAAGAACGAAGTTTATTGATTTTCTTAAGAGTCAAGGAGTGAATTCCATTTTTCATTACGTATCCTTGCATAAATCTATAGCAGGAGAAAAATACGCAAAAATTTTTAATGGGACGAAAAATACAGATATGGCAAGTGAGTGTTTGGTCAGGTTGCCTTTATGGATGGGCGTAGAGCAATATCAAGCAAAAATAATCGATCTTGCTCACAAGGCGCTAAAAATCAATTAATACTTACTGGATATAACCTGCTTTTTTACGTAAAGTCGGAGAGATTCGTGTATGGAATGCGGATGTCTCTTCCATATGGTTTTTGACATTTGGACAAATATTATATGTTTTGTATGATGGGTAACTATAGTTGAATGTTGCCTTGGATAAATCCAGACTACTATATCTATGGAGAAAAGCAAGCAAGAGAATGAAATTTTTCCATTGCGTTGATATGTAGAGAGATGTCAAGTTGAATTATAAAGAAGAGTCATTTCAGTTTGAAGGAGAAAAGATGTTAGTTTATCTTGCGCAGTTGTCACATGAGTCCGGTCAAGTATATCAAAATCATTGTTTTCCGCTTGCCGTGGGTTTTATTGGCGCTTATTTAAAAAAAGAGTTTGGCGATGAAATTAATATTGAGCTTTTTAAGTCACCTCATGAATTAAGTAGGGCATTGACACATAAGGTGCCTGAAGTAGTGATGTTTAGCAATTATATGTGGAATTGTAACATTTCCACTGTTTTTGCAGAAAAAATCCGATCCAAATATGCAGATGTCCTCATTGTTATGGGCGGACCAAATATAAGTTCTGATTCTGAAAAGCGGTATGAGTTTTTGAAAATGAACGCGGCAATTGATCTGTATGTCATTCACGAGGGGGAAATAGCTGCAAAAAAGATACTTGAAAAATTCATAGAAAAAAGAAGCATAAAGGAAGCAAAAAAAGTACGATACCCTTCCATTATTTGTGCCGAAACCATTTACGATAATCAAATGATGCTTTGCGATCAAGAGCAGTCAAAGCGTATTGGAACTGCGAAGGAGATTTCTCTTGATGATTTGCCGTCCCCCTATTTAACCCATATGATGGATAAATTTTTCATAGACCATGAGGTACCGCTTATAGAGACTAACAGAGGATGCCCTTTTACTTGTGCGTTTTGTCAGCAGGGAATGGGTGTATATAATCGTGTAATTCATCATTCAATCGAACGGGTAGAACAGGAAATAAAATATATAGCTCAGCGTATTCAGAAAAATGCTTGCCAGATAAATGACGTTGAAGTAGCTGATTCGAATTTCGGTATGTATAGTCGGGATCGTCAGATTTGCGTTGCTCTCAGGGAAGTGCAGGATGCAACTGGCTTTCCTAATAGTATTGGTTCTTCGACCGGTAAAAACAAGGTAGATCTTATTATTGATAATTTAGATATAGTGCAGCGCGGTTCAATGTTGGTTCGGAGTGCTATTCAGTCTACAAATGAAGCAACACTAAAAGCAATTAAACGCGAAAACATAAAACAAGATATGTATATCCATATTCAGCGTGAGATGGAATCTCGCGGCTTGGAGAATAATGCGGATTTGATGTTGGGTCTACCTATGGAAACAAAAGAGTCTCATTTTAAAGCAGTTTTCGATCTTATTAATTCCGGAGTTAAGGAGTTTTCTTGTCTGCAGACCATCGTTTTAAAAGGTACAGTGATGGAGTCAGAGCAATACAGAAAGGAATATGGAATAGAGACGAAGTATCGTATTATTCCCGAATGTTTTGGAGAATATGAAATAATGGGGGAGAGAAAAAGGATATGCGAAGCAGAAGAGATCATCATAAAGACAAATACGATGTCCTTCGATGACTATTTGGAATGTCGAAAACTGCATCTTTTAGTCATGATTTTCCATAACACGCGCTTGCTAAGTTTAGTTTATGCCGTTTTGGATTACGTGGGAATTGATAAGTCAGTTGTGATTAAGAATATATACTGTTTAAATGATCCGCAGTTGAACATTTTGCTTGAGAATTTTATTCGTGATACGAAAAGTGAATTATTCGAGAATCTTGGTGCTATTCATGCCCTTACATCAGTAGACGAACATGTGTCATATAATAAAATTTTTAAACATCTTGCTTTAGCCTTATTCAAACATAAAGATTTTGTTATGGACGTTACACAAAAAGTGCTTCATGAGATGCTTGGCGCAACTTATTTTGCGGCGGTAGAGGAACTGATTCCTATTCTCAAAGCCGATATAATAAATCCGTTTGAGCAAATTAGAGAGAGGCTTTTTGAAATACATACAGAAAATCTCAAAGATATTTTAGGGCCACATATCAGCTTGAATCTATCGGATAATCAAGCGGTTGCCATTGAGGCGATAAACAGACTATATGAAGATCCTGAAGATAAAATTAATAAAATGGTTTACAAACTGCGCCCAAAAAACATAACATTAAAAGTCAATTTTTTTAAAGATTTAGCAAAACATTAACGTATGAACAATCAAAAATATGCTTCCACATTCTTGTCTCATATTGAGCGAACATATAGTAAATCGATTGATTTTACAAAATTAAACAGAGATACCGCTTGGAGAGTGAAGGTTGCTGCTCAACAGCGGGCTCTATCTGAAAAGTTGTTAAATGATAGATTGATTCTGCATTCCTGTCCTATCTGTAAAAATAACAAGTTCAAACTTTTTGTTGAAATCTATGGATACCCCTATTGTGAATGCAATGATTGTGGGCATATTTTTTCTCAAAAGCCGCCATCACCCCAAGCCATAAAAAAATTATATATGCTTTCTGGTGGAGAAAATAAATCAGTCCAAACGCACATCTATGTTAATAAAGAACTGTTTGCTAAGAGAGTTACAGTAATAGCTGAACCAAAAGTCCAATATGTGACGAAGAGGGTTCTGAATAAGGGGAAATGGATTGATATTGGTTGTGGGACCGGTGAGATTTTATATGCAGCTAAAGCTCAAGGGTGGGATGCTCTTGGCATAGAGAGTGATTTGGAGGAAGTGAATTTTGCAAAGGAAATGGGCATGAATGTCGAGCAATTATTTTTGGGACCGGAAAATGTAGGGGAGTATGTTAAGGATGCAACAATCGTGTCTCTAGTAAATATTCTCGAGCATTTATTGGAACCAAAGATGCTGATGAAAGCAATTGCCGGTTCAATTAGCCAAGAAGCACGAATAGTCATAGAAATTCCACGCCATCCATCTCTCAGTTCTTTTGCTAATAAAGTTTTTCCTGACTTGGCAGTCAGGCATATTTATGCTCCAGACCACCTGCATATTTTCACTGAAAAATCCGTAGAAATTCTTCTAACAGAAAGCGGTCTTGTTCCCGAGAGTCTGTGGTTGTTTGGGCAAGATTTCTACGAGGTCATTTCCAGTATGGCATCATTGGATGGATGCGAAAACACTATATTTTTTGAGGAAATATTACGAGGAGTATGTTCTACGCAAGAGGCAATTGATAAGATGGACCTGGGGGACACCGCCGTAATTATTTGCAAGAAAAGTGGACACTGATATGTGTGGTTATATATTTCTCAGCAGCTATAGGCTAACTTGATGACATGAAAAAAATAGTCTTTCTTACCGGTACGAGAGCAGATTTTGGTAAGCTAAAATCATTGATCGAGATTATTTCAAGTTCAGATGCTTTTGAGGTGCATATCTTTGCAACTGGAATGCACATGAATCCTCGCTACGGTAGAACGGTAGATGAAATATTTAAATGTGGGTTCAATAAGATATTTACGTATTATAACCATTACGATAGCGATGCTATGGATACTACTTTAGCAAAAACAATTGAAGGATTCTCGCACTATATAAAAGATATTAGACCTGATTTGATTGTTGTTCATGGCGACAGAGTCGAGGCCTTGGCAGGAGCAATTGTTGGTTCGTTGAATAATTTTTTAACTGCACATATTGAGGGCGGGGAGGTGTCTGGTACAGTTGACGAATTGGTAAGACATTCTGTTAGTAAATTGTCGCACATTCATTTTGTGTCTAACGCAGAAGCAAAAAGGCGCCTAATTCAAATGGGCGAAGATGATCAGCTAATTTATATTATTGGTTCACCTGATATTGACATAATGATGTCTGATAAATTACCTGGGCTTTCAACAGTAAAAAAAGTTTATGATATTCCGTTTGATAAGTATTCCCTCCTGGTTTTCCATCCTGTGACGACTGAATTTGATAAAATTAGATGCCAGGTAAAAAATCTAGTAGATGCTGTTTTAGAAAGCGGATTGAATTATGTTATTGTTAGTCCAAATAATGACCATGGGGCTGACCTTATTTTTTTGGAATATAAAAGGCTGGAGAATAATCCTAAGATTCGGATTTTCCCATCCATAAGATTTGAAAGGTTTTTAGTGTTACTGAAAAATGCAACATTTATTCTTGGAAACTCAAGCAGTGGGATTCGCGAAGCCCCGTATTATGGTATTCCAACTATAAACATTGGATCGAGACAGCAAAACCGCTCATTGAGCAAAGAGATTATTAATTGTGGGCATAAAAAAATAGAAATTTTGGGTGCAATTAGTGAGGCTCAAGGATTAAAACTTAGTTCAGTGAGTCATTTTGGAGAAGGGAAAAGTGCTGAGATGTGTTTCGATATATTGAAAGATCCAAAAATATGGAATACCAGTAGACAGAAGTGTTTTAATGACATGAGATTTTGAGAAACTTGAGGCTGTTAAGAGTGTTTGTCAGAGAATACCATTGGTAAACTTGCTGTACGCTAATCACGTGTTTTTGAAAAACCCTCTGATTACTGGCGAAAGGCGAAAATAGTGCAACAATGTGTTTCTGTGCTAATAATATAGGGGAAGGAAGATCAAGAACTTTATTGTCTCAGCTTACCGAGAACTTTGGGATAAGGATGTAAAGGATCTTTATATTGTTGAGCCTTATGTTCTCCATGTAATTGAAAGGGAAAAGTGGCGTCAACAGTTTAATGGAATTGAGGCCGCTCCTTTCAGGCGAAAGTCACGAGCGGATGTTGATAATGACGCTCGTTATATTGACGCAAAGTATCATAAATATGTTTCTATATTATCAAAACGACTTAATAAAATTCATCGAACAACTCATAATGATGCTTTTTGGAAGAAGGCGTTGTCGATGGGATTTATAAGATATATTACTTTTTTTTATGATGTGTTTGAGCAATGCGAATTGTATCTCGACAGGGAAAAACATTCAGCCAACATCTTATCGCCAGATTCTTATTATATTCCTCTAGATTTTGAAGATCATCGGTATTTCTTTCAATATAGTGATTACGGACAAGAGCAGATTTTTAGTTTATATGTGAGGTATTTTTATCCTGGAGTATTCGCTGAAATGCACAAACAACCGGCTCGCTTTGACAAGGAGACTTCTCATCAAGGATTGAAAAGCGTTGAAATGAACACCAAAAGAAATAAATATAATGTTTATTTAGCAAAAAAGATCGTGCGTGAGTTTTTACCTTTAATAAGAAAAGTAATGATCTCGAAAAAGAAGGTGCAAATTGGGATTGCCGGATCTTTTTTTTCGAGAGAAAACTTTTCTGTGCTTGTTAAGAAAAGCAAAGCAAAGATATTTCCTTTAGAGTGGACCATCCAGCTTGACTGTGAAGGTGAAACTATTTTGTGGGACGAGAGAAAATTGCTAGCTGAATCTGGCGTTGATTTTGATAAGTTCGATAAATTTTTCTTTTCCGCTATTCCATACTGTTTTCCGAAGGTTTTTATCGAGCTTTTCAAGGAGACCGAAAAACTTCATTCTTCTTGCCTCAAGAGGTACTCCTCTTTGAACTATATAGTTAGTGAGGCATGGATTAACGATACATTTTTATCAATATTTCTGGCGTTGGCACAAGAGAGAGGTATCAAACATATAAATAACGAGCATAATTGCTTTTTTCATCCCTATGTTGGGAGTTTTGTTTTACATGAACTAGCTATGTCGGATATCTTTGTAACGCTTGGGTGGTTTAGCCATCACTTACAGGGGCTTGTGAAAGGCGCTTCTCTTTTTGAATTTTCGTTGAATAAAAATGTGGGGAAAAAATATGAAATATTATACATTAGCGCTCCATCAGCCCCTAAATTACCTCACCTTTCAGCAGCTTGGGGATGGGAGTGTGAAAATGCGCCAAAGCAGTTTGAATTTGTGAAGATTTTTTTTGATAGTCTATCCGTGAAGGTAAAAGAGAAGATTACGTATAGAAAATACCCTAAGGCTTTTCTTCCTGGCCCTATGTACTATGATAAGGAATATATTTTATGTGAGCAAATTTCGACTATAAAAGGCTTCGCAAATACTGATGAACAGTCAAAAATCCAGATGCGGCAATCCAATTTGACTGTTATCGATTATATCTCAACGTCATATATTGAAGCTTTGGTTATGAATATACCCATGATTTTTTTTTGGAATGCTGATGCTTATTATTTTAATGACGAAAATGCTGATTTTTTTAAGCCGCTCGTAGATGCTAAAATATGCCAAACAGACCCTATTGAGGCGGCTCATTTTATTGAAAGCATTGTAGATAATCCTGAAAAATGGTGGTTTAGCGATGAAACTCAAAAAGGGAAAGATGAATTTTTAGATAAAAATTTAGGGCAACCTGAAATTATGATTAATTATTTATTATCGCTGCTAAATTAACCTTGTGACTAAATCAAAAAATTGCATATGCGTTTATTATGGTGAACTTGGTGCATGTTAGATGCTTATAGTTTTTAATAACCACAAAGCATCTTGTGATAAATTTATTTGTGGAATGTTCGCTGATAAGGTGGTCAAATTAGATGAGAATAGTAGTAAAGGAACTAGCTTTGTCAGTGTTGTTATATAAAAATATAAATGGATAGGATTACATGGTATGAGAATTTCTTTAGATGAATTCATGTTTGATAGGCAAACGGGCGTACATTTACATCTAGAAAATAGTCAAGTAAGGTTCGATTACTCTGATGGTCAGGGAGTAGAAGCAAGAATTCATAGAATACTCAAAGAGACTAAAGATCTTGGATTGTTCTCCCGGGAGCTATGTAGTTGTATTACAGATTGGCCTACTGAATATCATTTTTCACCGGTACGGCATAACTTGCTTAGACATTTCTGTTTCAAGGAAACAGACCGGGTTCTTGAACTCGGTTGTGGTTGTGGCGCTATCACAAGACAATTAGGTGAGAGCGGAGCGAATACGACGGCAATAGAAGGTAGTTTATTAAGAGCACGATGTGCTAAAGAACGTTGTAGAGATTTAAATAACGTAAAAGTTTACTGTTCAAATTTTCAAGATCTTTTATTAATTCCCGAATACGACTATGTGACTCTGATAGGTGTTTTGGAGTATTCTAGTGTTTTTTTTGAAGGTGAAGACCCATTTAAACAGTGTTTAGAAATTGCTAAATCTGCTCTAAAAAAAGATGGTAAATTGATTATTGCAATCGAAAACAGATTGGGGTTAAAATATTTTTTAGGATGCAGTGAAGACCATACAGGGCTAGTATATGATGGATTACAAGACTTTTATCAAGAGAATACGGCGCATACATTTGGTAAGAGAGAAATAACAGGCATGCTCATAAAAAATGGGTTTGTTGGTGTTAACTTTGCGTACCCATTTCCAGATTATAAATTGCCAAAACTTGTTTTATCCGAAGCTGCTTTTACAATGAGCGGATTTAATCCCTCTGGCCTAATATCTTCAACCATATCAAGAGATTATTCATGTGTTTCAAAATCCTTTCTTGCGGAGCGGGAGCGCTTTATTTGGAAACAATTGCACGAAAATAAAATTGTACCTGATTTAGCCAATTCATTTTTGATTGAAGCCTCCTTATCCGAAATCAAAGTAGATGAAAGACTTCTTGCCAAATATTATTCGGCTAATAGGAGGCCGCAATATAACGTGGTAACTAGTTTTGAACAAGATGATTATTTTCAAATAAAAGTAGTAAAGAAAGGTATTGGATCACATTTTTCTGCTCAAAACTCTTGCTTAATCCAGCGCTTTCCAGATCAGGATTACCACGAAGGGGATAGTTTGGATTATTTGGTTCGGAGAGCAATAGCAAGAAATGATCTCTTTGAGTTTGAAAAGCTTTTTAAACTATGGCTTGATTTTTTGTTCTCTAACGGAATCTTGGAAAGAAACAAATCCGACATATTTCTTTCTGTTCTTAAACCAGAGTGGATTGATTGTATAGCAGCTAATATTATTGTAAAAAAGAATGAACTAAGAATGGTAGATGCGGAATGGATTTATACCGAGAAACTTACATTGTATTGGTTGATATTTAGATATTTAAGAGAATTTGATTTGGAAACGATCAGTGCAAATATATCGGGTAGGGTAGGGTCTATGCAAAAATTGATGTGGCACATGGGGATACCGTATTCAAACAAATATTATGATAAATTTCTTAAAACATTAAGCGAGATTGACAAAACAGTGTATGATATTTGTACTGAGAACATTGATGGTTGCTATATACGGAATATATCTGCTAATCGTGGTTTCATTACTAAAATTAGATCAAATTTAAAAAACGTGATTAAGAAATTAATGCATTGATTATGGTTTTGACTTATTATGATTTTCAATCGCACTAAAAAAAGAATCAGGACGCGATTGCTTATATACCTTTATGAGGTGAAATCTGTACTTATAGGGTTTCTTTACAGGATTTCATCACAAAGAAAATTGTTTTGCCCCATTCCTTTTAAGCATATGGAGATCGGTGTTGGCGGCGTTACAAACTTATGTTGCTATATTAGAAAAAGTCCTGGGGTTGTTAATGGAAACAATTTGTTAGAAATATATAACTCTAAAGCGGCAAAAAAGATTAGAAAAAGCATTTTAAATGGATCATTTAAATATTGTGACTTGAAAAATTGCCCGCATTATGCTGCTGGTAATTTGCCACAGCAGGAGGATTGTTCCGGATCGATTTATGAGGAAATTATTAAAAATAATACCACACAATTAAACTATGTGAATTTATGGTTATCATTCGATAGCAGATGTAATCTTACATGTATCTCATGTCGGAATGATATTGTTAAATGTAACAATGAGCAAGAGCAGAAAGTAGAGCTGCTGATGGATACAGTAAAAAAGAAATTGGAATGCATTAAACATATTGGCCTCAATGGCGCAGGAGATCCTTTCGTTAGTCCGTCTATGAGAGATTTTTTGTTTAATTTTGATAGCATTGAGTACCCTCATATACAGATTGCCCTACTTACCAACGGTCTTTTATTCGATGAAAAAATGTGGGAAAGAATGCGAAAGGCCCAGCCTGCAATAAAATCAGTGCAGATTTCCGTGGATGGGGCTACTGCAGAATCCTATGAAAAAATTCGGAGAGGTTCTTCTTTTGAACGGCTGAATAATAATCTACATTTTTTGAGTAATCTTAGGAAAGAGAAGGTAATAAATGAGTTCATTATTTCATTTGTAGTGAATGCAATAAATTTTAGAGAAATGCCTGAATTTGTACGACTAGGAAAAACTCTTGCATGTGACCAGATATATTTTTCACATATTGTTGATTGGGGTGCTTTAGGTAAAAAATACAATGAAATGGCAGTTCATTTGCCGGAAAATAAATATCATCAGGAATTTATTAGCATATTAACAGATACTACATTTGAAGATTCGAGCGTTGAGCTTGGGAATATCAAAAGGTATAGGCCCAAGAGGATTCTTCGAGAGTCTTTGTTTTCATGAGGTGATTGCTTCAGTTATATTCAAGAAGGTTTTTTAATGAAAAAAGTGCGATGCATAGCAATTTATTTGCCGCAATTTCATCCTATTCCAGAAAATGATGAATGGTATGGTAAAGGGTTTACTGAGTGGACGAACGTTACAAAAGCAAAATCCTTGTTCAAAGGGCATTATCAGCCAATTTTACCGGCCGATCTTGGATTTTATGATCTCAGATTGTCGGAGGTAAGAATTGCTCAAGCGGAACTTGCCAAAGAGTACGGTATAGAGGCCTTTTGTTATTGGCACTATTGGTTCGGAAATGGAAGGAGAATTTTAGAGAGGCCATTTCAGGAAGTTTTGGAATCGGGGAAGCCAGATTTTCCTTTTTGTTTGGCGTGGGCAAATGGAAGTTGGACGGCGGCTTGGTATGGGATGCCCCATAAAATATTACTGAAACAAGAGTATCCGGGGACAGAAGACCATAAGCAACATTTTTATACTTTGCTAAGCGCCTTTAAAGACGAACGTTATATCAGAGTAAACAACAAACCATTATTTTTCATATATAACCCTAGGGAACTTCCCAATGCAAATGATTTTATGCGATTGTGGAATGAATTAGCAAAAAAGGAAGGGCTTCATGGTATGTATTTTGTTGGTGCTTTGCGTGGTGATAAGGAAAGATTAGATGGTTATGATGCGACGACGCTTCTTGACTCCTATGACAACACCCCTGAGAAATATGCTTTCTTAGGGAGAATTCCGCGAGCCATTATTAGGAGACTGCTAAGGGTTGTAAGGGCTAACCTGCTTAAAGTTCCAAGGCGAGTTATTGAGTATGATGATTTCGTCAAATACTTAAATAATAGAAAGTTAGGCGAAAAAGAACTTCCTCTTATAATGCCAAACTTTGATGATACCGCTCGTATTGGTTTAAGAGGAACTGTGATGATTAACCCTACTCCTAGAAAATTTGATATCATGTTTAAAAATGCTTTAAAGAAAATAGATCAGAAATCACCTGATGAGAAAATAATTTTTATTGAAGCATGGAATGAGTGGGCGGAAGGAAATTATTTGGAACCCGATAGAAAATTTGGAAGGCAGTACTTGGATGTCGTAAAGAATAATGTTTTCTAGTGGATGTCGTAGATAGTATTTGTTGTTTTTTGACAATATTTTGGAGAATCGGAATGCCCAAAGTTTTTAATACCTATGCTAGGTACTATGATCTTCTTTATCAAGATAAAGACTATCTTGCTGAAGCCACTTATGTTGATGGGCTGATAAAAAAGTTCCATCCTCAGGCAAAGTCTATTTTAAATTTAGGGTGTGGTACGGGTAGGCATGATAGCTATTTTCAGGGAATGGGGTATTTGGTTTGTGGCGTTGATTTAAGTGATGAGATGCTTGTCGAAGCGCGGAAACGAGCAATCCCGGAAAAATTAGAATTTTTTACTGGTGATGCGAGGAATGTTGATTTGCATCGAAAATTTGATGTTGTTGTGGCATTGTTTCATGTGATGAGTTATCAGACGACGGATGATGATGTTCTTGCTGTTTTTGAAACCGTTAAGCGACATCTCGCTCCAGGTGGTATTTTTCTTTTTGATTTCTGGCATGGGCAAGGAGTATTGAATGATCCTCCTATAGTTCGAGTTAAACGTTTAGAAGATGAAACGATTAAAGTGATTCGTATTGCAGAACCTGTGCATAAGGAAAATCAGAATGTCGTGGAAGTGAATTATCAAATTTTGACGCTGGATAAGAAAACTGATCAATGGTGTGAGACCTGCGAAACGCACTCGATGCAATATTTTTTTCTTGAGGAGTTAGAGCGATATCTTTTGAATTCAGGTTTTTCTTTGAAAGGTGCTTATGAGTGGATGTCTGATAAGCCGCTTTTCTTCGGTTGGTATGGACTTGTTGTTGCTGGCAAGAAATTGTGAGGGGAATCTTGAGTTGTGCAAAATGTAATACTAATTTGGAATGATAAAAAACGCTGAATTTGAGCAAATTATTTTTCTATTATAGAGTGTGAGGCATAGAAAACTGGGGTTTTAGAATGGAATAAGTATGCTACACTGTTGCTTAACGAACAAATGAAGTGATTTTTTAAAAAAACTATCAGGAGGATTAGCGGTGACGATAGTTAGCTTGAGTAAGAAATTATTTGCTATTTTAGGCTATAAAATTCAAAGAGTAACTAGGCAAAAGACAAGGGAAACCATTGGGGAGTCTTATGCCCTTATGAAGACTTTAGGGTTTGCTCCTAAAACCGTTATCGATGTTGGTGCGGCAGGCGGAACTCCGGAGCTTTACGAGAATTTTCCGGAGTCTTTCTTTTTGTTGATTGATCCTTTTGAGCCCAATTTGAAATCCATTCTCAAGCAATATCAGGGTCTATATGTTCTTGCAGCGGCAGGAAGCCGCTTCGGTATGGCAAGTTTTAATGTGCATGAGAATCATCTAGAGGGTTCTTCGCTCTATCAGGAAACTATGGGATCAGAGGCTGATGGCTGCAGGATTACTGTCCCAATGATTAGGCTTGATGATATTGTAATGGAAAAATCCCTTTCTGGCCCTTATCTTATTAAGATTGATGTGCAAGGTGGTGAATTGGATGTGCTTGATGGGGCTCAGGAAACTTTAGCCGGAGCAGAAGTTGTTGTATTGGAAGTGTCTATGTTTGAATTCATGAAAGGAGCGCCTCAATTCTTTGATGTTGTTAGCTATCTGAACAAGCGCGGTTTTGTTGCTTATGATATTACTGCCTTAGTGAATCGTCCGCGGGACGGTGCTCTTGCTCAAATTGATGTTGTATTTGTAAGAGAAAACGGTTTGTTTCGGAATAGTCATTGTTGGGTATGACGTGTGAAAATAGATTTTTTATTATTTCTTCGCATATTGCCTCAACAGAACCGAGAGTATAGCGCCATATATTTACATAATGGTTTGGAGTTGATATTTGATTTGCCGGAAACTCCGCTGTTGTCGTTTCTCTGTTTTATGTGGCGAGGTATTAGACGACATATGATATCTTCTCTTTTTTTAAAACGATTAGGCGATATTTTGTCCCGGAATATATCTCCCCCTCAAGAGTTAAAATGATATTTTTTAGATTAAAGATTTTTTTCTGAGAGGAAGGTAGTAAAAATCAGTAAAAATAGGTAAAAATAAAATCACATGAGTTATAAAATAGCGCTTATTTTGAATGGCGATAGATCATTAAGCTCGTTTCCTTCGGCTTGTAATGCTGGAAGATTGCTAAGTAAGAATGGCTATGAAGTGACTTTTTTTCTTCCTATAGATATGAAAATTGACTGTGTTGTAGAGTGCGCTGAATTTGTCAGATTTAGGCGAACAAGACCTGCTTTTATGGGGATATTTAAAGTTCTGGTAACTCATGCAAGACGATATGATCTTTTAATCGCTTTTGATTCTGCCGAGTTGATATCTTCCGGATTGATTGGTGTAATTTATAAGATTCCTTTTGTATTTTTTTCATTAGAGATAATAGGTTCTGATCAGATAAAAACAATCAAGGGTAGAATAATAAAATATATTGAAATATTTTTTAGCAAAAAAGCAGCTTTTATAATTGTTCAGGATGAGGTGAGGAAAAAGTTAATTAAAAATACTTATGAAATATATGATAACCGCATATTTTGCCTTCCGAATTCATATATAGGCATCATAAAAAAAACAACTAATTACCTGAGGGATAAATTTAATATACCAAATAATAAAGTTATTGTTTTATATGCGGGTGGAATTGAGTCATGGGCGATAGATAGATCTCTTATAGATGCTGTTTGTGAGTGGGGTGATGAATATGTCTTGGTTCTCCATGGGTGGAGTCGGTGTGGATATTTGCACGAGCTAAAGCCTTTAATAGATAAGGTTAATTATTCAAAAGAGAGAATTTATTTGTCACTAGACATGCTTAATGAGGAAGAGTATGGAGCATGTGTGTCTTCTGCAAATATTGGGTTGGCATGGTATAAAAAGGATTTATCTGAGAATGTGGCGAAAATAGGATTATCTTCCGGAAAGTGTGCTTCTTTTTTGAGATGTGGATTGCCAGTTATTGTGCCGTCTTATCTTGAGGGGATTGGGGAACTTGTGAGTAAATATCAATTTGGAATTTCTGCTGACAATGAGTTTAAGATTAAAGATGCTGTGGCATTGATTATGAAAAACTACCAGACATATAGAGATAATGCATTTAATTTTTGTTTGAATTTTTTAGATTATGAAAAAGGGTTTAATGATGTTTTACCAGAGATACATGTTTTAACTCGTAGGAAGAGAAGGTGATCCAGAAAGGATTTATAGAACCAGACATTTGCGCTTATCTTGAGAAGGTTTTTGGTAAAAGATATACCGTGAGTGGCATGACGAAATGGCTTCAGTTAAATGATTTTCGTTATAAGAAACCGCACGGGGTTCCTGCGAAAGCGGATAAAAAACAGCAAGGAGAGTTTGTTTCCTATTACCATGAGCTGAAAGAAAAGACGCAAGACAAGGAGTCGATTTATTTTGCGGACAGCGTTCATCCACAGCATCAAACATATTTAACTGATGGATGGATTTACAAAGGAGTTCGCAAAGAAGTGGCGATGACGGGTCGCCAAAAGAGCCTTAATTTAATTGGCGGCATTTGCGTGGATGGGCATAAAATCGCCTATACAAGCGCTGAAAAAGTAGATGGCGATATCATTAAGTTATTTTTGAGTTGACTACGGAAAAACCATCACGACAAAGAAAAAATACATGTTATTTGGGATAACGCGGGGTATCATAAAAGCAAGGATATTCAAGACCACGCAAAGGAATTATTGATTGAGCTGCATTATTTGCCGCCGAATTTGAATCCGATCGAGCGATTATGGAAAATCATGCACGAACAGGTGACTTACAATAAATATTACGAAAAATTTTCGGAATTTACGGAAGCAACAGTGAATTTTTTTAACCAGATTGGTGGAAAGAAAATTTTATTGCGCAATCGAATCACCGATAATTTTCAAATCCTACATTCGCCAATGTTCGCGTCTTGAAGTGGAATGGGTATATATGGTGATTATATGAAACCGCCAGATTCGGATAAACGTTAAAGTGTATTATTCACTGTGAATCGTTTTCTTGAGTTAATGTGGGGCGCGCAGTAAATTCATTCGGGAAGTTTTTAGAGAAGGTGTTTTTTAAGTTGAAGTTAGCAAAATAAAGAGGAATTATTTGATGAAAGATAAAGTTTACGTGGGTATGAGTGCTGATTTGGTTCATCCGGGGCATTTGAACATCATCAAGGAGGCTTCGAAATATGGTGATGTGATTATTGGTTTGTTAACGGACAAGGCAATTGCCAGTTATAAACGGTTGCCACATTTAGAATATGCACAACGCAAAGAAATCATAGAAAACATTAAAGGCGTTAGTCAAGTTGTTCCCCAAGAAACCCTGGATTACAGGCCGAATTTGGAAAAAATAAGACCCCGCTATGTTGTTCATGGGGATGATTGGAGAGAGGGGGTTCAAAGAGAAACTCGGCAAAATGTGATTGATTGTTTAAAATCCTGGGGCGGGGAATTAATTGAAGTGCCTTATACAGCAGGTATTTCTTCGACAAAATTAAATAAAGCGATCAACGAAATTGGAACAACGCCTGATATTAGGTTAAAAAGGCTCAGAAGACTCATTGCTTCTAAAAAAATTGTTAGGATTATTGAAGCACATAATGGCCTTACTGGATTAATTGTTGAAAATATTCGTGTTGATGTGGATGGAGATGTCAGAGAGTTCGATGGTATGTGGGCCAGCAGTCTCACCGATTCTACTGCAAAGGGGAAACCCGATATTGAAGTGCTGGATATCACAACGCGAGTTTCCAATATCAATGATTTAAATGAAGTTACCACAAAACCCATTATTTTTGATGGCGATACTGGCGGTAAAACAGAACATTTTACGTTTACTGTTCGTACGCTTGAACGATTGGGTGTGTCGGCAGTTATTATTGAAGATAAAGTAGGACTTAAACAAAACTCGCTTTTTGGAACCGATGTTGAGCAGACCCAAGAATCCATTGAGGGCTTTTGTGAGAAAATAAAAGCAGGGAAGCGCGCTCAAGTGACGGATGACTTTATGATTATTGCAAGGATCGAAAGTCTTATTTTGCAAGCAGGCATGGAAGATGCTTTGACAAGAGCAAAAGCCTACATCGAAGCGGGGGCGGATGGCATTATGATCCACTCAAAAGAAAAAACGCCCGACGAAATTTTAGAATTTTGTCGTCATTTTCAAGTTTTCCCTCGCCGTGTGCCGTTAGTGGTTGTGCCTTCTACTTTTGATAATATTTATGAAGAGGAATTGGCAGAGGTAGGCGTTAATGTGGTGATCTATGCTAATCAGCTTTTGCGCAGTGCTTATCCCGCGATGCTTGATACGGCAAAGCGGATTCTTACTCATAAGCGCGCTTTTGAATGCAGAGAAAATTTGATGTCTATCAAAGAAATATTAACTTTAATCCCGACGAGACAATAAGATGAAAAAAATCAATTGCGCCTTACTATTTGATTGTCTAAGAAGTAATGGTATAAATTTTTTTGCGGGGGTTCCTGATTCTTTGTTAAAGGATTTTTGCGCGTATGTTACTGATAACGCGAGTAACAAGGAACACATCATCGCGGCTAATGAGGGCGCCGCTGTTGCTTTAGCGACAGGACATTATTTGGCGACAGGAAAAGTCCCGTTAGTTTATTTTCAAAACTCGGGTTTAGGGCATGCAACCAATCCGTTGTTATCTTTAGCGGATAAAGAAGTTTATAGTATTCCAATGATTATGATGATTGGATGGCGAGGAGAGCCTGGCGTGAAAGATGAACCGCAACATGTCAAGCAGGGGCGGGTGCAAAATAACTTATTAGACGCGATGGAAATCCCTTATAAAATTTTAGATGAAAAAGTATCTGATGTAGCTGTTTTTGTTAATGAAATGGTTCGGATGGCTGCCAATCAAAGTTCACCTGTGGCTATTGTTGTTCGAGGAGATACTTTTGAGCCGTATAAAGCGACTAAAAAAGAAATCTCTCCTTATGTCGTAGAGAGAGAGGCGGCCATTCAAGAAGTATTAAGAAATTTAAGTGGACAGGAAGTTGTTGTGTCGACAACGGGAAAAATATCTCGGGAGTTATTCGAGTGTCGAGTTGCCAATCATGAAGGGCATCAAAATGATTTTTTAACGGTGGGTTCTATGGGGCATGCGTCGCAGATTGCTTTGGGAATTGCTTTGTCTTCCGATAAAAAAGTCATCTGCTTGGATGGGGATGGTGCTGTAATTATGCATATGGGTTCTTTGGCGATTTCAGGTTTAAGCAAAGTCGAGAATTTTGTTCATATTGTGCTGAATAATGGCGCGCATGATTCGGTCGGAGGGCAGCCGACGGTTGGTTTTAAGATTGACTTGGTTTCCATCGCGAAAGCATGTGGTTATCAAGAGGCGATATCGGTGAGTTTAAAGGATGAAATAGTGCCTGCATTAAAAAAGCTCATGAGCGTATCTGGCCCCGTGTTTTTGGAAATTAGAGTAAAAAAAGGCTCGAGAACGAATTTAGGTCGGCCGACAAAAAGCCCATTGGAAAATAAGAAACTGCTTATGCATACATTAGGGACATAGATGAAACAGATAGAATACTTTGGGCGAGGTTCGATCAATCAGCTTAATCCCATACTTTCCGGCTTTCATGCAAAGAAGGTTTTGCTGGTTACAGGAAAAAGCTCATATGACCAATATCCTATCAGAAGCGCAGTCGAAACTAATCTAAAAGATTTTATCACAATTCGGTATTGTGATTTTGATGTCAATCCGAAAGCAGAGGATTTGATTAAGGGTGCTCGTCTTGTTGCAGATTTTAATCCGGACACGATTGTAGCAATCGGTGGAGGGAGCGTATTAGATACAGCAAAAATACTGTCATTTTTGCCGGCTCATGACGAAGCCACCGTTATTGATGTGATAAAAGGTGTTATCAAAGTTGCTGATCGAAAAAAAAGATTGATATTAATTCCGACGACTTCAGGCAGTGGTAGTGAAGCAACGCATTTTGCAGTGGCTTATATTGATAAAATTAAATATTCAATTGTCTCAACCTGTTTATTGCCCGATGCCGTCATATTGGACCCTGATTTTACCGATACTTTATCAAAAGAGTTGACGGCTATAACAGTGTTTGACGCGTTTTGTCATGCGATCGAATCTTTTTGGTCTGTCGGCGCAACGCAAGAAAGTAAGCAATATGCGAAAGAAAGCATTGAGATAATTATAGGAGTTTTTGACAGTTTAATAAATGCCCCGAGCGCTGTGGATCGAGATAAAATGATGCGCGCTTCATTTTTGGCGGGTAAAGCGATTAATATTTCAAAAACGACGGGACCTCACGCGCTTTCTTACGCTCTGACACAATACTTTGAAATCCCTCATGGATTGGCTGCGATGTTGCTTCTCCCAGCATTTTTTGAGCTTAATGCCAATATAAATAGAGTTAATTTAAATAGCGCAATAGATTTTGATGAATACGCTAATCGTATTGACGAATTGAGGGTGTTAATGGGCGTTGCTTCTTCCGATGGGGCCGTTACTAAACTCAATAATATGATATTATCTGCAGGTCTTAGGTGTGGATTAAGAAGTTATGGAATTAATCATTTGTCAGATATAAAATTCTTGATGAAGAATATCAATATAGAACGATTCAGCAATAATCCTGTTATGCTGAATAAAGCGCAATTACTTTTGTTGTTAAAATCTATTGATTAAACAAGAGATTTTATTTTGGATATTAGAGATGCAGAGCTTATGAAGGCTAGTATGTTTTACATAAATGTTGCATGTTTTTTGTTACTTGCATTGTGGCCTTCATTCTTTTCTATTTATTCATCAGCATCTTCGACGACTTCTGGATTGTTAGCGGCGACGGTAATAGTATTTTTAATACTTTTGCGATATGATAAATTTGTTAAAATACCGGTGAATTGGGCAATCATCTTGATAGGTATGTTGCTATGGATTTTATTGATCATTCCTGGCGTTGGCGGTGTTCAATACCCATTAAAATCCTATTTGTCATTACTGATTGCTATTTTCCTCTGGTTTTTTGTGTTTTTTATAGAGACCTGGTTTGAAAAGTGTGACAATCACACTTGTTATCGGTTAATGCAAAGGGCATGGATAATCTTAGCAGTAATAGGATGGCTTGGATTTTTTTTTAAGATACGGCTGTTTGGTTATGCAAAAATCCCTCGTTCAATCTTTCCTTTTTCTGAGCCATCACATTTTGCCATTGTGGCAGGGCCTATTTATATGGCGGCTTTTTTTCTAACCTCTAATAAGACAAAACTATTTATTTTAATTAATATCGTTTTTCAAGCCATGTTATTTCATAATCTATCTTTGTTTGTTTATGCGGTATTAATTGCGTTGATTGCTTGTCAAATTCGAATGAGAAAAACACTTATTCCCATTCTATTTACTGGTCTTATTTTATCCATTTTAGTGGGGGTTTTCATTGAAAATCCAGTGTATATGCAGTATTGCGCCAATCGATTAACGCTTTCTTCAAAAGATAATAAGAATTTAACTTCGCTCGTGGTTCTTCAAGGGATTTACGCTGCGAGAGATTCATTGATTGATACTGGAGGAGTTGGTCTTGGTTTTCAGATGTTGGGAACAGAAAAGCCAAATAAGATCACTAAAATTATTACTACCATTATGAATGGTATCGAATTGTCTAGGCCTGAGGGCGGGTTTATAGCGGCTAAGTTGATTGCTGAGTTAGGCGTAGTGGGTATTCTATTAACGGGGTTTGCTTTTATGGCCATGTTGCGATCATTTTTTTGGTTACGTCAGTATTGGAGAATGCATATGCAAGTTATATTGAAGCGGTCAAATAGCCAATTGAAATTAGTCATTGCGCATTCGTTGATTGTCGGTTTTTTTGTTGAAATGTTTTTGCGGGGGATTGGGTATTTTTCATTGGGCGTTATATTTTTTATTTTTTCATTGTTATATGTGAGAAGATACAATCAGTCGGTGATAAATGATAAGGCTGAACGATAAAGTATGAATTATTTGGTTAGTGTAATTACCGTGGTGTATAACAGTGCTAAAACTATAGAGCGCTGTATTAAAAGTGTATTAATTCAGGATTATCAAAATCTTGAATATATTGTGATTGATGGTGGATCAACGGACGGGACAGTAGAAATTATTGAAAAATATCGCGATAAAATAGCGTACTTTAGAAGTCAATCTGATCAAGGTATTTATGATGCTATGAATGCCGGCATTCAAGTGGCTAAAGGAGATATTATTGTTTTACTGAATGCTGATGATTGGTTTGAGGCGGATGCGATTTCTATTGGCGTTGATACGTTAGCGCGACAAAATAAAGCCGATATTGTTCATGCGAATATCATGATACATAAAAATGATAAGCAACAGATCTCCCGTTGTAGGGGAGGAGATCTTTCAACATTTTTTTGGAAAGGAATGAGGTATAATCATCCCTCTTTTTTTGTTCGTAGAGCGGTCTATGAGCGGCATTTGTATGACATGAAATATAAAATTGCAGCGGATTACAAATTTACGATGATGTGTTTAAAAGACGAAATTAATTTTTATTTTCTCGATCAAGCATTAGTCCATTTTCAAGCAGGAGGTAAAAGTTCCTGTTTTTGGGCGAGACTCTATGAGGGACATCGTATTAGAATAGATCTTGGTTTTAATGGCGTTTTAGTTTTGTGTTCAACCGTTTTTCAGTTCTCATGGGCATTAGCCTCTCTTTTGAAAAATCGATTAAGAAATATAAAAAAAATTATGGAATCAGCTCAGGAGGCCGAATGAATATCGCGATCGATGCCTATAATATTAAAGAAGGCGGTGGCGTAACGCATTTATGTAATCTTATTCAGCAGTCTGATCAAAAATATTTTTCTACAGTTTATGTGTTTTGTAATCTGAAGATTAGAAATAACTTAAAAAAAATAGCGAGGGATAATGTTGTTATCATTCACAACCCCTGGTTAGATTGTTTTTTCTTAAAAAAATTTTTTTGGGATATTTTTATTTTGCCACGAGAATTAAGAAGATTAAAAATAACTGTGTTTTTTTGTTTGGGCGGCCTTTTGCCTTTTCGTAGAATAAAAAATGTCAAGCAAGTGACGATGTGTCAAAATATTTTGCCTTTTTATTATCGTGAGTTCCGTCGCGCCGGATGGTTTTTGACAATCAGACGATTTTTATTACAAAAGATGTTGATAAGAAGTTTTTGCGCTTCTGATGGGCTTATTTTTCTCTCTTTTGCATCGAGAGATCTTGTTCAAAAATTTTTGCACAGGGTGCCAATGAATGAAGTTATTTACCATGGTATTGCGTTAAACGCTTTTCAAAAAAAGAAAGATCCATATCGGTTGGATGAGAAAAACATAGCGCTATTATATGTTTCAACTATAAAAGGTTATAAAAATCATAGCTCGGTGATAACAGCATTGTCCATTCTCCGTCAACGAGGGTATGAAAATATTCACGTTCAGTTTGTAGGAGCGCAGAGAAAAGCTGTTATGCAACAACTTTTTAAACAAATTGAGACACTGCAGTTGAAAGATCAGGTGTACTTTATTAGCGAAGTCAGTTATACAGAAATCACTCAATTATATTCAAAAGCCTCTTTATTTGTATTTGCTTCGAGTTGCGAATCTTTTGGGTTTCCTTTATTAGAAGCGATGGCTACTGGATTGCCCATCGCTTGTTCTAACATCGAGCCATTTCCTGAAATTGTAAAAAATGCAGCTATTTATTTTGATCCCAAAGTGCCAGCCAGTATTGCCGATGCCATTGAAGCTTTAATCGAAGATAAAAATTTCAGAAGTCAATTGATCGATAAGGCACTGGCTTTATCGGAAAATTTTTCTTGGAAAGAAAGTGCGTATAAAACATTTGCCTTTTTGAAAAAAGTGGCTGATGACGCCTCGTAAAATAAAGAAATTGAATCGATTTATTTATAGGATGATGTAGTATAACAGTTTACGAATGGATCTGGTGATATTAAATCAGTAGGGGAAGATTTTAGATGAAAAACTGGAAGGATTTTAGTCGCCTCTGTGAGCGGCATTTTTATACTAAAGGATCTACGTATGCCCATGCGCTTTCATTGCAGTTATCGAAGATAATCATTTTTATTGCCTATAATTTAAAGTTTACCCCCAATGGGCTAACTGTTTTGTCAACGATTGTTATTGCGATTGGTATGGGTTTTATCGTTGCGAAACCGACTTCATTATGGTTTGCCATGCTCAATATTCTCTGTCTCCAATTAGGTTTTATGTTGGATTGTGCTGATGGAACGCTTGCCCGATTGCAGAATAAAAATTCTTTATTTGGTGCTCTATTGGATCCCTTTTTAGATCGTGTTAATAACTTTATTGTTTTCATCGGATTTTGTGTGGCATGGTTTTTTAAGTCAAAAGGGCAAATTTCTTTTTCCGAACTATTGATTTACGTTTTCTCGGCATCGGCTTACATATTGTATACCGTGTTATCTTTTATGCGCGGAGTGATTTTTAAACATTTAGCAGGAACGATGGAACGATTTGGGAGAAATGGTAAAGAAAAACTGATAAAGCTTCCTTATCAGTTTATGGGAATGAGTATGCATTTTTTTATTTTAGGGGTGGCTTATATCTTTAATGCTATTTTTTACGCTGTATTGTTTTATGGTATTTTAAGCAGTTTAATGATTATCGCCATGCTTTTTTATCTTTCTCAGAACGAGAAAGCGGCGAGGATGTCATGAGCAGTACGGGAAGAGGGCGCTACGGCATACAAAAAGCTATGCTTTTTTTGAAACGATTCGTTGAAAGACAAGGGCATAAATGATGAAAATAGCTATTTTTAATATAACCGCTGGCGGTATCAGCGGAGGCTATAGAAAATATTTGTGCAATATGATCCCTGGATTGGCGGCGCATTCAGCTGTGGAGTCAATATTATGTATTTCGCCCGTTTCATGGAATGTGGCAAGTTGGTTTGATTCAATGCCCAATGTCGAATTTGCGAGCTTTAAGCCGATAAGATTTTTATGGAGAGGGATTAACTCAGCGTTAAGAGAAAAACTAAAAACATTTTCTCCGGATGTGATTTTTGTCCCGACAGAGCATCCTTTTTGTTTTGAAGACATTCCTGTCATTAATATGATTCAAAATATGGAGCCTCTTGGAGGGGTTAATCAAGCGCTTTCTTTTTTGGAACGCCTCAAAAATTGGGTTCGTGCTTATTACGCGAAGAAAGCTATAAATAAAGCAACGCAATTGATTGCTCCATCGGAATTTGTTAAAGATTTTTTAATGAACCAGAGGCGTGTTCCAGAGAGTAAAGTAAAAGTGATTTATTATGGGGGCAATTATTTTACGGCTGACAAATTAAGTGGACCCTCTAATTTACCTCAAGATTGGAATGGGAAATTTATTTTTACTGCAGGATCTATCCGCCCCGCTCGGGGATTAGAAGATATTTTTAACGCGATGCATTATATGAGTGAGAGAGGTCAAAACGATATATGTTTGGTGATTGCTGGAGAGGCTAGTTCTGGCACGATAGTTTATCAGAATCGATTGAAGCGATGGATTGCACAACAAGGACTGTCAAATAGGATTTGTTGGGTAGGGGGGGTAACTGAGAAAGAAATGGAATGGTGTTATCGACACTGTGCATTTTTTATTATGAGCAGCCGAATCGAATCATTTGGGATGGTGATATTGGAAGCATTATCTAATGACTGTGTTTGTATCGCTGCGAATAATCGTTGTTTGCCAGAAATCTTTGGAGAGGCCGCTTTGTATTATTCGCCAAGGAATGTCGAGTCCCTGGTAGAAAAAATTCAGTTTGCTGTGTGCTGTGATGTTGAAAATAAAATGAAAATGAAGCGGGCAGCAAAAAAAAGAGCCGCTGAATTTTCGTGGGATGTTTGTGTGGAAAAGACTGTCGCAGAATTCGAAAAAGTTATAAAGGATAGGAGAAGATGATGAGAGTATTGGTGACTGGCGGATCGGGTTTTATCGGAACGAATTACATCAATTTTTTAGAGCAAGAGGGAAAGCATGAGTTTATTAATTTAGATATTAAATCCCCTCGCAATAAGGCTCATCAAGCATTTTGGCGTGAATGTGATTTGCTCGATAGGCCACGACTCGAGCAAATCATAAAGAACTTTAAACCCACTCATGTCGTTCATTTGGCCGCAAAAACCGGGCTCGATGAAAAAGAACTCAGTGATTTTTCTGCCAATATAGAGGGTGTTGAAAATATGGTTCGGATTTTGAGGGAGACACCTTCCGTTGAACGAGCGATATTTACTTCTACACTGCTAGTTTGCCAGATGGGTTATGTGCCTAAAGACGATACGGAATATAAACCAACGACCTTGTATGGCCAAAGTAAAGTTTGCGGAGAACAAATTGTGCGCGCAGCAAAAGACTTACCTTATGCCTGGACCATTGTTCGGCCTATTTCTGTTTGGGGGCCTTATGCCGAAGAGCCGTATAGAAACTTTTTCCAATCAGTAGCGCGTAATTGGTATTTTCATATTGGTTCTGGGCATTACAAACGATCCATGGGTTATGTGGAGAATATGGTGAATCAAATTCATCAGTTACTGTTAGTCCCTGTTGAGAAAATGGATCATAAGGTTTTTTATTTGGGGGATAGCCCCCCCATAGATTTATATGATTTCGCCAATGAGGTTCAAAAAAAATTGGGAGTGACAAAAATTAGACGGCTATCATTATGGACTGTTCAATGTATAGCTAAGTGTGGTGATATCCTTAAAGCGATGGGATGGAAAAAATTTCCTTTAACCAGCTTTAGATTAAACAATATTCGTACAGAATACGTATTTGATTTAAGTCCGATTCTAGAAGTTTCGGGGCCGTTGTTGTACGATTACCAGACAGGTATTGAGAGAACCATTCAGCATATGCGTGAAGTGGGTGAAATTTAAACGGATTCACAAAAGGAGATAAGAGATCGTGTCAAAAATTTTAGTAACAGGCGGCGTGGGATTTATTGGGACTAATTTGGTTAACGAATTGCGCGCGCGTGGGCATGATGTTTGGACTTGTGATATTTTACAAGGTGAAGATCCGAAACACATTAAAACGGATACTGGCTCTTATCAGCAGCTGGATTGGATTTTTCGTCATCATCAATTTGATTATGTGTATCATTTAGCGGCAGAATATGGTCGTTGGAATGGTGAGGATCATTACGAGAACCTTTGGTGGACGAATGTCATTGGGACTAAGAATATGCTTCGTCTGCAGGAAATTCATCGATTTCGGATGGTCTTTTTTAGCAGTGCGGAAGTCTATGGCGATTATGATCAACTGATGACGGAATCGGTTATGGATACGGTGCCAATTAAACAAATGAATGATTATGCGATTTCGAAATGGGCGGGGGAATTGCAGTGTTTAAATTCCGCCACCATGTTTAAAACGGAAACGGTACGCGTTCGACCCGTCGGTTGTTATGGGCCTCATGAACATTACAGCCGTTATCGAGGTGTTATCCCGATTATCGTTTATAGTTGTTTGCATGGGTTAGAGTTTACAGTGTATCGCGGTCACACGCGTATTTTTGATTATGTCGAAGATACCTGTCGCACATTGGCTAACATTCTCGATAATTTTATTCCGGGCGAAGTATATAATGTGGGGAGTCGAGAAGATTGGACCATTAGCATTGAAGCGTTGGCCGATATTATTTTAAAGGAAACAGGGGCTAAATCTTCTTTGGCGAAATACAAAGGAGAGGAGAGCTTTACAACTCGTGTAAAGGTAGTCGATTTCAGTAAGAGCCGTAAGGATTTACAACATAATCCGA
>Ga0209417_1001996_pt1 | contig 34117 bp, 54 predicted proteins | sample RifGroF2_FD_184002 | JGI IMG/M metagenome (GOLD analysis project Ga0209417, IMG submission 184002) | Groundwater microbial communities from Rifle, Colorado, USA - Groundwater F2 (SPAdes) (version 2) | ecosystem: Environmental > Aquatic > Deep subsurface > Groundwater | place: Rifle, Colorado... | reverse complement strand
CAAACTCTGTTCTTCCCATTCCAGCTTCGCCGCGTCGAACAATAACCTCAACGCCCCATTCCTTGCATTTTTGTATGAAATCATATTTGTACTGACCGCCAGCCATCGGGTGAATTACGACATCTGGTTTTTCGTAGCATACCGTCTCCTTGCCGGAGTATATGTAATTACGAACCGTAACCGTATGGCCGTATTCTCTCAACTGTTCGGCCAGCAAGTCGTCAATGTATTTATCCCTTTGCCCTGTCAATGTCAAAATTGCTATCTTCATAATTTTATCTTTCTTCTTGTGTTAGCTTACCTTACCCCTGGTTCTCCAATCGATGTCTTTATCGAGAGGGCTACTACCATTGTAGAATTTTGTACCGGGGAATGCTTGAAATCTATAATGACCCGAAACAACTACTTTATCTTTATTCTTCTCAACGAAATTATAAGTCAGCACTCTATCCTCAACCGTTTCTGTTGGTAAGCAACACATCAAGGAACAGTGAACCGGCAAGTCAATTTCATTGCAAATATCAATACATCGCTGATGGTCTTCAACGGTTTCTTGTTTATTGAGAACTTTCAACATCCTATCACTTGCCGATTCTGCACCGAACCGGACTGATTCAAAACCCATAGATTTCATCTTCTTGGCAATATCCATAGTAAGGCAGTTAGACCGGACAAAGCCTTTTAATTTGAATCTGCGATTTAGACCTAAAACCATCCACTTGTCATATATCTCGTTAAAACGCTTGACATTGGCTATGAACAAATCGTCCATTATGTAAAGCAAATTTGAGTTCGGATATGCCTTATCTATGAAATCTACTTCGGCAAGAAAATACTCTGCCGAATGAAACCTGACCTTGCCCCAATAATTCTGCGATGAACAGAAATAACAATGCCACGGACAACCCCTGCTCGTGAGAACAGGCACGTCATTGCCGCATCGGCCTCTATCTGGAAATTTGAGAGTATCAAGTTCTGGCCGGTTAGTGGTTCGCATAATCCTATCGCTGGCAGAACCATTTATAATGCTTTGCAGGGCTTCTTCGCCCTCGCCAATGATGATATATTTGAATGAATAATCGCTTAAACCGTCCCACATAGTACCCTGACCGCCGATAGCAACTGGAATGTCTGTATGAGTTACAATGTCAACAGCCTCTTTCAAACCGCCTACCGTTGAGGACAGACCGATTAAATCACAATCTTTGAGTTCATCTCTGCTATTAACGATTGTAATATCGCCGGAGCAGTTCGACTTCAAGTAACCCAGGCCAAGCGGAAATTCGCTTATAGGGTCTTCTCCGCCGCAAAGATAGAGTTTTACTTTAAGCAATTACGCCCCTCTTTCCATAAAACAATGGAGCATAAACAATATGACAATCCTCATCCTTTATTGGTCGTATATCGGAAAATTCATTAAGGCAGTAACTTGTATCATCTGTAAATTGACACACTCTTTCACAGTTTCTTAACAGTTGCCACGAAAAGTCGGGACAGCTTACAATCAACTGATTCAACCACCAGCCAGGGCTTTTAACTGTAATGTGCAATGGCGGTTTTCCACTGCAAGCTATTTTAACGATAATCCCGCGACTTATTCTTGCCATCTCTTTTAAAACGCCAATAACCTTGTCTTCTGGCAAGTGTTCCATAACATCAAAATTGAGACAGTAATCAAACTCATTGTCTTCAAATGGATAAGGAAATTCTGTTAAATCGTGTTTGATGAATTTATATTTAGACCTATCGTACACAGCAGGAGCAAGAGCAATGTCAACTCCCGTAACGTCCAAATCCATTTCCGACAAGAAATTACATAGTTTGCCGTTTCCGCAACCGAGTTCAAGAATCTTGATAGGCTTATCAGACCACGGATTGTGAATCTCACCTCTCGTATCTCTGACTAAATGAAGCCAATCACAAGCCACCTTGATACCTTGATTATTTTCCATATACGCGGTATTGGAACTGTGCATTGTCTTATACAACGCCTCTGCATCGCTTATTTTAAAAGTTTCTTCTGGCATATTTATTTCTTTCTTCTTATGTAAAAATCCCCTTGCGGGGCTGACCCCAAGCCAGACCCCGCAAGAAGTAAGCTAATCACTTAGTAACCATACAACTCATAGGTGAGCGTATCGGCACTCGTTTCAATGGGAGCGTATCTCGTGAAAGTAACCTGGCCACTTGATACTACTCCGGTGGTCGCTTTCGCGGTCATACCATCAGTATCCATAACTCCGTGTCCAGAAAGTACCTTCTTGAGTTTCGTCGCCACTGTGAACGTCTGGCCTGATACACTTGCAATAGTAACACCTGCTCCGATTTCCTGAAGGACACCGGATAGTTTTACCAACTTCTGCTTTGTGGTATCGAACGCTGCCATAATTGAACTCCTTAAAAAATTGTTGCTATTTTAAGGTTTCAATTACGATGTGCTATCAGCGGCCAACGAGAACGCTGATACATTGCCAATGTCCGTAGCAGTTGCAAGATGGAACTTGGTGTAACCTGCTGTCGTCGAATCAGCCATCACCATACCAAGACCCGCAGTTACATTACCATCGGTAATGAACTTGAAGGTACTGGTAAATGCGGTAACTGCATCCGAAGGACAGACTCCACCAACCCACCACCAACCATACGGAGTGGCCTCAACTTGCGTAGCAAGGGCGATGGCAATGGGTCCTGTCAGTACAACTTCGCCACCGTCATTGCAAACACGATTCCACTGGCCGGCAGTGGCCATTTCCGATATGTCAATACCGCACAAAGCACCTGCCACGGCCAAAGCCGCCGTACCTTTGACGTAATAGAGACACATCATCGTTGACCAGCCCTTAAGGGTGTCGTTGTAAATCATACGCTTCGTGCCGAGAGGAAAATCCTCTGTGTCGGAAAGCGTAGTCCAACTCGACGGATTCGGGCCGTTAGTAACTTCACCTGGCCACCTGTCAATTAGATAAAATTGACCTCTTGTAATTCCAACTGTCATTGTAAAACCTTTCAAATTAAATTGTTTTGGCTTTTATTTTTTACTACCCGTTATTACGCGCCACCGTTACAACGAGCGTTTTTACTTACCCATTAGGGTATGATGTTCGAATAGTACAACTGGCTATTCGGATGCCAACAGACAAGGTTTCCGGCAAACAAAACTCTTGCGAGTTTCATATCAGAACCGCCGGCGATGTTCTTCTGGTCGAAGAACTCAGTCAGCTTGAAGTTTCTGTCCGGATGGATGAACATATCCCAATCCATAAGATTCAAGCAGTAGATGCGCCGTTCCAATGCACCGGCACTGGCCGATGTTTCGCCCATCGCAGTATTGTTTGCGGCTTTCAGGAATGGGTCTTTGACGACCCTGCGGCCATCAATTATCATTTCCTCAAAACCCTGACGAGCGATACGATTCTTTTCAATCGTATAAGGCAGGCTCCGAGCCTCTGCTTCGGCCTGCAAAGCTAACCACAGCACGCCACCGACAATGGTAACGAGGCTGGTGTTATCGCTTTCGAGGTCTTCGAGAGGTTCGAGAACGCCACGCAACCACGAAATACTGATTGCTGTCTCGGTATCCTGTACCGTCGTAGTGATAGTTCCACCCATTGGCTGCCAGAAGAAGCCAGTATCAGCAGATGTACCCGCTGAATAAGTTCTGGTGATACCGCCGTATGTGTGGTCAACTCTCAATGCGTTATTGAGACCCTGAACATACTTGTTGCTGTCCGTAGCCGCACCGGAGACTCCAGTGCCTCTATACATCAACTTTCGCATATGGAATCGACAAGCCTTGTTCGCTTTCTCGACGCGGTATTTAGCCAGACTATACAACTGCGTACCATCTGCTGACTGTTTGCCGTTATCCAATTCCTCATCAACGTCAATCTGTACCGGACACTGGAATTTCTTTTTCTTGAAAGTCGCGCGTTCGGTCGTGTCCTTAACGCCGTGAGTGAGTGTGGTATTGGCATCGTAATCCTGCACAAGGTCTTCGTCTGTGTCGGTATCCAATTCCTTGTAATACTGACTTCCGCCCGAAAACCGCAGATTCTTCCGCTCCAGCATTAAAGCCGTAACCGGATTCTTCTGCATATATTCAACTTCCCACGAGGCATCGTGCATATCCCTTGTGAGGTTGTCCACATCCTGATGAAAAGACATAGTATGTCCCTTTCTATTTTAACTAAGTTTTTATTGACATTTTTGCTGCCTGGGCTGCAACTTCTTCAAGAGAACCTTTCTTGAGCTTGCTGCCAGACAGATTTGTCCGTGCGCCACCGCCCGAACCAGTGTCAAGTGCCAATTCTGATTTGTTGGGTTTTGTGCCTTTGTGCTTTACCGCGAAAACTTCTTTGTAGCACTTGGCCATTATCAAAGTTGCTTTTGCGGGATTGCCTTTGGGAACATTGCCTGCTGCGACAAGGTCGTTAAACTTCGTAACCGCTTCATTGCGGCAGTCTGCGTCAAACTCATTGTCCAAAGCAGAGAGAAGTTCTTCGTAGTCAGCGTTGCGTTTCTGTGCCGCTCTGTCCTGCTGCGTGGCTTGTTCCGCTTTCTTGTTGGCTTCCTGAAGGTTTTTGATTTCGGCATCTTTCGCCGCAATCTCTTTTTTGATTGACTTAATAGCCTTAACCAACGTAAGGTCTGAACCGTCGTATTCTTCCTCTTTCAGTTCAACGTCTTCGATACCGGCATTAGCAGCTTCAGACTTTGCTTTTGTAAGTTCCGCTTTCAACTGTTCTGCTTCTGACCGTGTGGTTTCGAGTTCCGATTGAACCTGTGAGGCTAATTCTCTGGCTCTCTTTGCATTGGCGGCTTCCTGGTCGGCTCGCTGACGTTCTTTGTCCCATTCCTTGTTGCCTTTCAGTTCAGCTTTTTCGCCGTCCTCTATGGCGGTATCCAGAGCAACATCGCCATCAATGATGTCATCATCGTCGCCGGTGTTGCCACCAGGGTAAAACCTGGCAGACGTGCCATAGATTTTTGCCAATCCTAAAACCTTTTTTTTCCAACTAATCATTCTTGTTTCACTTAACATTTTTACTACCTACCTTTCGTTTGAGAACTTTGTCTCTTTCCGGAACAACATATATCCCTTGGCTTAACCCTTTAGGTCGTACCTGTTTGGCTGCCTCGGTTATTAACAAAGTTGCAACGAGCAACTCTGATTCCCGTTTGTATATGGCAACAAAAAAAGCCCTCGTACCGAGTCCGTTATGGAACTCAAATACAAGGGCTTTTTATCGCTTGTCTTGCTAAATCAATTATTCAGTTTTATATAAAGAGCTACTCTGAGAATTTTGTTCGCTTAAATTCTTCAATCTGCATTAACTGGCCGCCTTTAAAGTCAAGTATCAACTTGCCTGTAAATTTTGGCTTATCTTTAAACAACGTTTCAATGTATTGTAAAATCTTCTGTATCATACTTTTACGGTTGAGTAGTAAGAGCATTGAGTAATATGTTTTTAGCCGTCTCGAAATCTGGAGCATTTTTAGCTTCCAACATAGCCGAGCAAAACTCCATTTTCCGCTTGCATACAACCTCAAAGGCATTCTTTAAATGTTCAATAGTGTTTTCCATATTATTCCTTTCTTCTTGATTAGCTGGTTAAGTATTTTCGTCCGCGCCTTCATCTACCGGCGATTCATCGACAACAGAGGATAATGCCTTTTTCCTTGTCTTCAAGTCGGCCAATGCCGCTTTGAGCAGAGGTTTATTTGCCTTAATCTCGGCGGCTCTAAGTAAAATGTCCGCCGCTTCACCACAGGTAACACCATAAGAACTTGACGGTATTTTAAACCGCTTTGGCTCGGCCGGCATTGTTGAGCCTTTTATTGTTGTTTCGCTTTTCATTTTATATCCTTAAAAATAATTACTGTTTTCGCTGTTTATCGCTTTCATTTCCGCTTTAGATTTCGGCTTTTTGTTATTAGACTGATTCCAAATTCCAGTGCATTTTGATACCGACTGTTTCTGCGTTAGACCTTCCTTAACACAAAACGGAATACATCTCGTCATAAACTGCTTTTCAGATTCTTTTGGTCGAGGATTAGGAATTTGACACCGCCTTGCCGTTGACAATCTCGCCAATGGCCATATTGTCACAGAGAGCGATTTCGTTTTCATTTACATCACAAGGACTAACTATAAAAAACGCCGCACAGTCCACCTGGCACGGCAGGTCTGGCCGAACACAACACTTAATCGCTTTGCCGCTACCAGCGACTACTACTTCGTTTCCTTGTGTTTTAATTTCTATATGTCTCATTTACCTTACTCCCTTTTTTTTGACATTCTTAAGCAAAGTTCATTATTAAGCCAATCCAATCGGTATGCCGCATTTAACTAACCGTATAACTTTATGTTTCGATGAAATCAATATCCTATGTGTTGGCGGCTTAACACACCCTTTAATGTATATCGGTTCTGTTATTATGGCACATCCCATATCCGACCCAATAACATATATTGGAATTTGAAGATTAGAATAATTCCATTCTTTCTCCAAAAAACCAGTTGATAGAACGGTTTACCTGACCTGTTCTTCTGTTAAAACGTCATCCGACAAATCCTGCCGGTAAACCAGTTCATCAATAGATGGAAACTTAATTATTACTTCTTTCCGCCGCAATCAGGACACGGCCTTGATGTGTCAATCAAAGGTTCGGCAGATGTCTTTGCTCTGTATCCGGTCTTTGTTGAGTGGAATACGCCGTCGCCTTTACAACGGGGGCAGACGGCTTTTGTAACAACCGGCTCGTCTTGTGTTTCCACCTGTGATACCTGTGTACTTTCAACGCTTGCCACTTCCGTTACTGGTTTCTTTAATTTTGCCATTGTTCTGTTATCCTTTAATTTTGCTCTCTTAAACAGTTTTTTAGAGACTCTGTAAAAACTTTGTCCGTTTTCGTTAAACTGCACCCAACACATAACCGAAATCGTTACTACTACTGCCAGAATAATAAGGTAAAGCACGATTCCTGTTATCGGAACATCTTTGAGTACCGTCATATTTTGCATTATTTGATTACTTATTGTCGGTGTCATTTTCTTGTGCCGCAAAACGCTTTCTCATTTTATTGCCAAAATCACCTAATATACCCGTTGTTGGAAAATTACCATCACTATCAAAAAAGTCTAATGTTAATTTCGCACACACAAGCTCTTTTTCTGTTAGAGGTGTTTGTCCTGCGTAAAAAGATTCACCTCGTATCGCCCACAATGGCATATCAACTCCGAGTAATTGATAATTTTCTTGTAAGGCAACCACAGATATAGCCATTATAAACCGCCAATGTTCAATCATTTCGGGGTCGCCTTGTTGCAACCGTAACGTGCATTTATCAGATTCATTCTTGAACATAGAAGATTCTTTGTAAAGTTTATTTGCTTCTTTATACATTCCATTCAAATAATCAATAACATCTGACATTACTTCACCCCTGCCTTTGGCGCAAGCCCCGCCGCCTGTTGCATAAGTTGTAAGACCGGCTGTAATTGCGGTATCTGCGTAATAACCGTCTGTACTGTCTGGGGATTCAACTGCGATAACATAGCCATTGACTGTGCAGATACCCCGATGAATTGCTTAAACAGTTGCGTTCCCTGATGCTTTGAGAGTATTTCTTTCCGCTTCGAAATATTGAGAATACGGAGCATATCTTCCAAAAGCGGATTCGCTACAGGACTTTCAAGAAGTTTATATGCTGTCGAATACTCGGTCTGCTTCTTAATCTCGTCAAAAGGCAAGGTTGAACCCGGCTCGATATTAACATCAAATCGAACGTCAAGCATCGGCTGGGTTATCTGTGTTCCGGCACGAGTGCCGTCAGAAAGTATTTTCATTAACCTGTCCGGTTCGTAATTCCTCTGGCATATTTCAGCAACCAAAGTCATTATATCGTCTATCCATTTATCGAGGAAAATGCCCTGTAAGCCGGCGTATTCAAGCGAGTTCTGGTTAAGGGTTAAGACTTCTGCCCTTGTCTGCTGCCCTTTGTTCGATTCTCCCCGGGCTATGGCCTGCATAAACATCTGATCATCTATATCTTGTTTTAAAACCTGCGATAGAGAATAAACAGCAGGGTCAACTGGCGGATAAATCATATTAGAAATCATTTCAAGTTTGCCCTTAGCCGCTACAATTATCCTGCCCAGTCCGGTTATGTCGTCTTTCTTTGTTCGAGTTTTGCCATCTCTGCCTTTCGCTAATGCTCCAGCCTCGATAATCTTTGTCGGGTCTGCCGTTCTCCTAACCTGATTAACCAGAGAGGATACGGTGATATTCAAGAAGTCCTGATTGCTTTTAACGCCCTCTACCGCATTGCCACCTTGCCACATATGCGGTAAGATGTGATAAGGCATTACAATAAACGGCCATCGGCTCTCTTTGTATTTCTGGTCTTCTTCTTTCGGGTTAAGTATCGTCCTGCCTATCCTTAAAACAAACCGGCCATTTGGATATACCGGCTCATCGTACTCATTGATAACCTGTTGAGGCCATTCAGCAAGCGGAGCTTTGGCTTCTGTATCAATGAAGATACCTGTAATTTCTTCCTGTACTATCTTGCCTTGTGCAAGCAAATCTTCTTTAGGGATATTGTCTTTGATAATAACGTGCTTTTCTTCGTAGTCGCACCAGTAAATCTGGTCTATATCAACATATTTCTGCGTGTTTTCACTACTATTTGCGGAATCGCCAGAGTTTTCAGAGCTGCCGAGTATCCTTGAAGCAAGTCGAGAAAACATATTCTGTCTGGATGTTGATACCGTAGAACCTTTTTGGCTTTGATATGTTATCAAGTCTCCTGATGTGTATCTTGCGTCTTTGGAATCGTAAGCCTCTTTTTCGATAGCGTCTTTATGTTCAGGCCAGCGATTAACCGCCCATTCAAGTTTTACTCGGCGAGTAGTGCCGCAACTTTGAGCGGTTGCGATACTTTCCGCAGATGGGTCGCACCAGAACAATGCAGGGTGAATGATTTCAATCTCTGATTTGCCTACCCATTTCTTATTTTTGTCATCCCATCCACCGCGAGGCTTTGTTTCCCATCTCGGCGTGCCGACCATATAACCGAATACGCAACAGTCAAGCAGTCCGAGTATTATTTTAAGCCGCATACTGAGTTCGTAAGGCGATTCCCAGAGGTATTGAAGATGGTTAGCCCATTTTTCTGCATATTCAATCGAACCATCAATGTCATCGTCCCAAGCCTGTGTGAATATCTTAGGATTATTGCCGGCCAACTTCGAGATAGATTGAAACATCAGCGGGTATATGCGATTGACAACCACATACTGCCAATCTTCTTTTAAATCCCATCCCTGCAACTGCTGACCCCAGGCGTATTGAATGGCAGAGAACCATATCTCTTTCCATTCATTGGTCTTTGACATTCCGGCATCGCGCATATTATCCAGCAGAGTATTTAGCTCTGGATATAAGTCAACAACGGTAGCGTCAACTGCTACGGAATTGCGAGATTCGCCTTTTAATGGTGCTTTTTGCATATCTTACACATCCAATACTTGTGGAATTGCGTATTCAAGATTCTGGCCATCCCACCATATACGCTTAACTTTCGATACTTCGTCGGTATTTGTAGGCGTTGCGATGTCATAAAACAACATATCATATTTCCCTGACGGCAATGTGGCCGGAATGGTAACTGGTATGCCATTGACATAGGTATTCCTGGTCAGGGTAATTACTGTGTCGGAATAAGTGGGAGTAGAAGACAATTCACTGTTCGTGTTATCCCATATTTTACAGTCGCTTACGCGAACTAATCGCATCTTTGGGGCTGCTAATGTTTTGTATTCGATGTAATGATAAGCTGCCATTTCGATTCCCTTTCTTAATTGGCTGTTCCGTTTATATAAATCTTCAAATCGTTCATCGCCGCTGCGGTATTGGTTATATTTTGCCGGCCAATATACAGGTCGCCTGTCAACGGTATCCCTCCGAAAATGTTCGCCGCTGAATCAGTAGAGGTAATAACATAGAAAAAATAGTCAGTAGCCGCATTGAGAGCGGAAAAGGTTTTAACAATATATAGCTTCTTAACCTGCGTTTCGCCGATTTCATAAGGGTCAACATAAAGCACAATATCAAAGCTTGCATCGTCGCCATTCGGGTCAATGATTATGCTTAAAGTGTCGCCGTAAAAAGCAGAGCATACATTAGTAGCCAAAGCAGTCGTGTTGGAATCATTAAAGTCTCCCACCCCGCCAGACGTATGGTAGTAAATCTGTATATTACCGTTTTTGATTCTTTTGTCAGATGTCGTTGTCGCAAAACAAATTGAGGACATCGCCACAAACATCACAAATACTGCAATTAGTTTTTTCATATTAAACCTTTCTGTTTTTTATCGTATTCGTCCAACATAGCAAATTCTGCTGGCTCTTTTTCACGTTTTCCGAACAATCCCGTTTTATCAGTGTTTTCAGGCAAATCAGTCTTGCCCATTCTAATCTCATAACTCGACCTAAAGCCGAGCAGGAATCCGATATACATCAAAGCTACTCCGGTAATTGCACCGAGCAGATAACAAATTATGTAAGCATATTCGTTCACGCTGCCACCTCGTTTGGTTTTGCAAACTCACCAAAATACTTCACTGCGGTATTGTTATATGCCGATGCCGCATCTTCTTCGGAGGCAAAGACACCCAAATGAACACTCTTGTGATTAACATATATTTTTGCTCGCCATTTATTTAATAATTTAAACCAATCCACACCCTTGTATTTGCTACTTCCACCCCTAACTGCTCTTTGATTTCTGCAATTTTCAGACTGATTACAGAGACGCAAATTGCTTCGTTGATTATTGAGTCCATTGCCGTCAATATGGTCAACGCCTATTCCAACTGAAGGATTCATTAAAAAACGATGCATTCTTTGTATTGTTCTTTTTCCATTGCTTTTCTTTACGCCTCTTTGAGCATAATATACTTTCCCTTCCAGACGAGCATACCATTTATATTTTGATAATTCGGCGTAGTCAACGTCATCAATAATTGCCACTTTACCTTGTGTTAGTTTTATTTCTTTCATTTTTCCAAATCCTTAATCAGTTCATCGAGATAATCCAATGTCAGTGGAGTGGAGTCTGGATTATCTTTTGCAATGTTTTCAGCAACACAATCTCTGCTAAAAAGTTCTTTCATTTTGCGGTAGTGCTTCATGAGTTCCGATAGAGAACGAGCGTGTTGGGCGGTAATAGAAATGCCTATAAGTTGCGGCTTATTCTTCTTTGTCCATTCAATAATATCCAACAAGTCAACAGATGTGCTATTAAACCCGCCCTCGTTTTTGGCAACAACTATTAAACGACCAATGCAATCGTCTGGCACATGAGAAGATTTATCTAATTCCTCGATACACACAGGGAATTTTTCACCCCAAGCCCTGATATTTGTTTCGTTATTACAATAATCTGCAAGATTTAAATCCGGCACTGGCGTTGGCCTCATAACGTTATCTAATGGTGCTTTCATACAAACACAGGTTGTCCTTTGTGCTTTTATGGTAGCATCGTCAGTTATTGGCAAATGACAGTATGAGCAGATTTTCATTACTCCATTTCTCCACGCTTCCATTCGGATTTAGCTATCATTGCTATCGCAAAAACGCCGATGGTTAACAATCCAAACATAAAAGACGTATAATACAATCCATATTTCATTTCAGGTTCTATCGGCAAAAAAGGAAGACCTATGGTTATTGCCAGAAACAGGCAAGAAAAAATAATATCTTGCCAGAACACATATCTATAATGTTTTTGGTAATCAGTTAATTGCTTCATCCCAACTCTCCTACATCATCATCGTCAATACCAACCTGTAATCGTTCTGTTTCGCTTTCGTAAAGACCGTCTAATCCATCATCATCGTCAGTGCCTGTATCAACAGCACCCATAACAGCAATCTCGTTCTTGCCGGACTTCACGTCTTCGGCAAAGCCAAAGTCCTCATTCATCGGGCATCTCTGGTGAAGCTGAATAAGACCGGCCAAAGTAATAACGCAGTCGTCGTGTTCGCCGGTTTCAGCCATCGGCTTGCCCTGAGGATTCCAAATAAACACTCTTAATTCGTCAATAAAGCGAATGTCATAAACCCTTAAACCGTGTTCACTGACAACCTCTTGCAAGTCTGCAATCATCGGCTTTTTGGTTAAAACAGTCGTTTTCCAGCCGAGTAAGTCGGAATCTTCTGTATTGGCGGTCGATTCTCCGCGAGTCCGGATGTAAATAAATTCATATTCAGCCCGCTTGAAAGTATCAAGAACACTTTGTCCGATGGAGTTCATTTCCGGCGATGCCCAAGCATAATTAAAGAAAACAGAGGCGTATAACATCTGGTCGCCATACTCAATTGTTTCCGGCCTGCCATAGTAAGTCATAGGCACATCGTGCTCGCCACGGTCAAGTATCGCAGCCACAGACCTATCAGGGTCGCTCTTTGAATCATTCTGGTCGGATAGTATTCCCTCGGCAACATCGCCAAAGCAGACGTAACTATGACCCTCTTGCGGGTATCGCCAAACAGACCAGCAGTTTATCTCCCTATCAACGCGACGGTATTTAACCTTTTGAGTGATATTGTCATAGTAAAATTCGATATGGTCTATCGCCGGCTTGCAGGATTTCTCCATCCAGTCCAAGTCGGTTGGCTTGAAAACCATCCTGCCTGTTGACTGGAAAGCCTCTCTGGCTGTTCGCGGAAACTCCGCTTTGAAGCGTGAAATATCGCCGCCGCATTTGTTTTGAATCGTTAAAACTGCGAAGTAAAGTTGCTCTTGCGACAACTCAACGCCCATTTCCTTGCCCTCGCGGACATATTCCTGAATTTCAGGCGTTATGAGGAAATATGGAACAACTGATGTGCCAATCGGCAATGGCGTAACGTACTCTGGAAAACTCTGCCAAGACAAGAATATCGGTATATAGCCGCGTAAAACATCGGGGTTGATTGAACCGTCAGTATTATAAAGACCTCTCATTCGCTTCACAGCGTCCCAGTAGGTCTCCGCGAAAGCCCCGCCAACGCCATTTGCTGTACTTTCAAGCACAATCATCGTGTTTGGATCGTCGGGAACTTCCTGGAGCAAGCCAAGCAGTTGCTTTTCAGCATTAGACCAGAACGCCACTTCTGTCGCGTGTACATAATTAGTCGTACCTCCTCGGCCAAGTACCCGCTTACCAGCAGTTTGACAGAGAATCGAGCTTCGATGAGGAGCTTTATAAACAATCTCTTTGCGATTAGAACGCTCTGTCTCAAGTTTCGCATCGGCAGGCATTTCGGCCTGGAATGTTTCGCACATACGGAACACTTTTTCCGTTGCGTCTTTGTCAGCAGAGACTACGCAACCGTGAGTGTTTTGATGTTTATTTGCTTTCTCAAAGATATTCGCTTCAATATATGTCGAGATTCCCTCTTGCCTTGCCTTTAGGATTACGAGCATAACCGGAAAGCCGTACTTTTGTTGCAAAGCGATTAGATTATAAACCTTGTTTTGTGCCGGATTATGAACAAATGGAACAAGCCGAGACTTCTTATTAACAATTTTTAGATTGGTTGACTGCCAACCTAAAGAAGTTTGCCTATACCCTGCTTGAATCTGCTCTCGTTGATAATCAGTTTTGGCTTTTCCGGTTAGCATTTTACTTACCGCCTCCGCCATTTATACTCCGGACATCCATGCCATCGAGGCCAACCGCCTCAACCGCAGCGATACGCTCCTTAATCTGCTCGATAGTCAATTGCTCTTGCTGTATCTTCTCGCCGCCGGTCGTTGTATCAAGCCGCTCCATAAGGCCGTGATTAGCGGATAAAATCAACTTTGCGATAGTGCTGTTGTATAGCCCCAAAAGCCCTTTATCTGTTAAAGTTCGCTTCTCTATTACCATAACAATCTTTAAAGCACCGAGAAAGTCAGGGTATTTTTTGCCCCAACTTGTCAAAGTATCTTCATCAACTCCTAAGTAAGCCGATAATCCACATTTACTCGGAAGGTAGTTTTTCTTTTCACAATGGGCAAGATATTTAGTTAGGTCGCAGTATTCCGGCCTATATTTTGTCGGCCTGCCAAAGACATAGCCGAAAGGTTTTTCGGTTGCACCTTGAGTTTTACCGTTCTTTTTGTTTTTCGCTTTTTTCTTAGTTTTTTTAGCCATTTAATTAGACCTGTTCACTTATAGTTCGTCATCGCTCGCGGTATCTTTGTCTTCTCGCCCTGCAACTATTTCGGGAATAAGTTCCGATTCCAACAGCATTAGGCTGATTTCTTCCCGCCTCGGAAGTTTGCATTGTTCAATCTGCTTCATCAAGCTCTCGACTTGCGATTTAAGGTTGACAATCACACCATCCTTGCCCTCACAGTCGCCTATTTCGGCTATCTCTGCGGCAAAGTCTTTCAGTGTTTCAAGGCTGGCCAAGAGGTGTACGCGGTCGCTCTCGACGAGAATCTTGCGTACCTGCAACTGCTTGAGCATTACGAGCTTATCTCTGCGTAACAACTCCGCTGGCGATACTTCCTGCTTCTTCACTTCGTCTCTGAACTCGTTTTTTAGACCTTCGTTTGGATTTAGTGCTACCATTTTTCTACGCTCACTTTCTTCTTTAATTAAACAACATTTTTTATATTTGAGGTTAGACCCACAAGGGCAACTCTCATTACGTCCAATTTTTACTTTATCTAGCATCGTCTTTATTCCAACCACTTATCGGGCATTAAGCCGATTAATTTCATATCGTTTTTAGTGTGAAAACCAGCCGGAGCTTTTAGCAAATGGGTATTCCTGTCTTGTGCTTACTTCGATAAATGTGCTAATAGGCCATAGCGAGCCACTAACAACATCAACGGTATCTGCGTCTTTTGTTGTTGCGCCGGGCAAAACATCGCAATCGACATCGAGATATGCTTTAGGGTACACAGAAACAGAAGAGCCATATCTCAATACGATGTTATCGCAGGCCATTGGCGTAAATATATTCACAATAGCCTTATCGTTTCCAGACGGGAATGCCCATAACCTATCGCCGACTGCTATGTACTGGTAATTTTGAGAACCATCAGAGTATGGAGAATTTACTGTGTATAGATTTGTATTGATTAGATTTTTAACAGTGAAAGTCTGAACTCCATAAGCTAAACCTACCATTCCACTGTAAAAATCGGTTACTTCTGCATTGGCGTTGAAAGTGATTAAGCCGTTATGCCATAGTCCCTTGATTGTCAATATCGTATCTCCGGCATAGTCTGGCTCGGTTGCATTTTCATTCCCGTCATCGTCCCAATCAAACCAACCAGAATAAACTAAATCAATTACCGAACCGCTATAAAGAGTTCCATGCGGAGTTGTGGCCAATGCGACATAACAATTAGATTTCGCTACACCGTCAACTTTAATAACGATTCCGTTCGTTGTTTTATCGACATATTCCGCGTTGCCCGCCCCATAATGACCGCTTAAAGATGTCCATTCTGGCGTTCCCCCATCAGCAGAAGTTGATATTGCAAATTCCGAATTAACCTGATTTAAAATTTGCCAAGCGTCTTTGTTAACACTTGCAAACGTCGGAACAGTAGTCGAGAATATAGTTGATGCCCCAAGTATCAAATCGTGGCCGGTTGCTATTCCACCGGTAGCGGCAGCCAAATCTCCTGTGCCATCGGAATCAAAGGCGTGTATTCCGCCTACTCTTGCGGAAGTGGCATTGACGTATAATTCAAGCGTAACTGCACCTGCTGTTGTTTTTGCCCCGCAGTTAGTAGCAATCACTACTTGGCCGAATGATGCACTGTTAGCGATGTCTGTTAGTCCAAATGTTGGATACGCATACGCGGCGACAATTCCAGTCGTTGTGCCATCTGACCATTTAAACGAATATGATTTATTATCTTGAAGATATGCAATTATATAATCATAATTCTGTGGGATTGAACAAGTAAGTTTTGCTTCGCCGCTTGCTAATGCAGTTGGATTTATAATACTCCAATAAGTACTTAATACCGCCGCTACCCAAGTACCGGTGGCCTGTGTCATATCTTCAGCACGATATGCCTTTCCGGGTCTTAATTTGCCGAAGTAAGCCCCCTGCAAGGCCATGTGATTGGCATTTTGAGCGTCTGTCGATGAAATGGCAAAATCGAATCTGGTTGTATATCCATTTTGGGCTGGAATGTATACAGACCAACGATGATCGTGATAGAAATCTCTATGTATAGAAATCGCCCCCCAACCCACCGCCGAGAACGCCAATAAAATCAATAATACTAAATACTTTTTCATATAGCTGCCTTTAATTCATGTTTCTTTCGCTCGGCTGCCCATAAAATCTGCCGCGTCAGATACTCTTAGTCGGCTATTCGAGGCAGTATTTCAGTTCTTGCGGGATTAACGTAAGTGATAAAGCGACTGGCATAGCAAATACTACATTCTGATTTACCATCAGTGATACAGCCGCAAAAGTCGCATTCCCTAAAACTCATAGACGTAATTCCGCTATTGGTATGAGGGTATTATATGCGATGAGGGTAGAGAACAGGTGGTAAGTCTTTACTTACATTTTTTAGGAATGAGATTATGACTGCGAAAAAATACCCCTGAATTGATTTGTAGTATTTTAGGCGTATTCGGCTAAAACCTGCTCGATTGCCTGCGCTATTTCCGTGGGTATGTCTGGATTATTGCCGTGTTCAATCTGAACGATATAAACGTGGCTTAATGAGATTTTGTTCAGCCTATCTGCTATTTTCTCCGCCAATTCCCTCTGGCTCAACCCTGCGGCCTGCCTGCGGCGTATAAGCTCAAGACTGTTGATGTTCTGGTGATTCTTTGCCGGTGTTAAAAGTTCTGTCATTCCGTTGGCCTGCCTTTCTTGCTCCGTTAAAAGATTTTATTGATAATCTCTGTTAAATAAACATACAGCCCGATAGCCATTACACATGCTATTGCAAGCAACCATAATTTGAGTTCGTCAAGGTCAGGCATTTATAACAATCCCAAAGATTTTAAAGTTATCACATATTTGGTATTTACGGTTTCAAGTGCCTCAATTTCTTCTTTAAGGTCTTTGGTTGCTTCTGCGATAGCTTCGTCAATTTCTTTCGTTCTGCAATCATCAAATACGGCTATTACGGCTTTGGCAGTGTACATACACTTTGACATATTGCCGTCTGTGATATGGCTATAAACCTGTGGTATTTGCCGCATAATAAACTTGAAGTCCTCAAGCTCTTTTTTAACCTGCTCAACATCAAGCGTGTTATCTTTGACTACAATATCTTTCCAGAAGTCTTTGGCCTCAACATCGCTTTCAAGGCGTTTGATTTGCTCGTATTGTTCGTTAATCTTTTGCTCTTGTTTTTTGAGTAAATCTACAATCTGTTTTGGTAGTTTCATTTTTTGCTCACTTTCTTAAAATATCTGCTATTTTTAACAGCCTTGGCAATAATCTACTTTCATAAGCAATTTGCAGCAAAGTTCCGACATATAAACATTCAGAAGCATCCTATAATCCTTTGCGATGAAAACCCAAAAGACCCTCATCGTTTAACAAATCATATAAATAACGCTCATTCGGCATTCCACTACCCAGTTCTTATTTGATTCTGATTGGTTCATTAAGCTTTTCAATTAACTGCTGGTCAACAAGGCTCGGCCTGCAAGTGCCATTCTTTTTATAAACCAAATTCCACCATTCATTAGGCGGCAATCGACTGCCGGAAACTGTACCTCCCAAAACTTTGAACTCCCTCAAAACTTCTGCGTCCCATTCGCTACAATGCAAAGTCGCTGATTGTAATAATGCTTTTTTAAAACCAAATTCGCACCAGAACAAATCCCAAAGACCAGGGATTCCGTTCTCGTACCGTTGCGCGTAAGGGTCTCGCAAATGGTCAACTACAAACCGCATAATTTCTTTTTGATATAACCGTCCGATTGCTTGATTGCTTATCTGTCGAACCCAAACTTTGCCGTTGTAGTTTTCGAGCCAGCCCTCGAAATCATTTACCTGCAATCCCTTTTTGGGTGGTTTAGGCCAACTGTTTAATGTTGTTGTTTCACAGGCGTACAATCCTGTCGGGCTTAGAGATGTATCTAAAACTTCTGCTACTGCCATTGGCATCGACAACACAAAGGCAACGTGGCTTATGTCTGCCGATGGAGCTACAAGCCCCCGCAATCGTTGCAACCACATTATTTGTTGGGACATTTTTCCATTTCCCGAACACAATAAAATGTCTAAGCTTTGTAAATTCAGTGTTTTCCAGTCATAGATTTTGTCTTCCATAATTTATTCCTTAAAATTAAGATAAGCGTAATCCCCAAAAAGTTCCTTTGCTTTTTCGTCATAAGTTCTGGCGGCGGTTATTTTGTTAGAAAAATAACCTACGTGATGATTTGTATTGTCGTAACCTATCCGAACTGCCCACTTCTTTAGCGATTTACACCAAAGATACTCCTTTGTATCCTGAAGTATTTCTTTTGTGTTGTCGTCTATTTTGATTGTTTTCGTGGTAAGTACATACCCTTAAATTTGATTTTTGGTTGTTCAACCCAGAAAAGTCTTTATGGTCAGTTTGCTTTCCATCATTTTTCTTGAGTCCCAAAACGTCTCGGTGCATTTGAATAAAGATTCTTTTGCCTCCATTCCATGTACACCTAACTGCATACCAATTATTGTCAATGCGATGTGCGCACCATTTATATTTTGACAATTGCTCATAATCTTCATCATCTACTAATGCCACTTTGTTCTGTGTAAGTTGAATTGTTTTCATATTACTGTTTCCTGTAATTTCTTCCCGCTGCCGGAGCAAAGTATAATATCAAGCGATTGTAAGTTTAAGGTACGCCAGTCTGTTATTTTATTTTCCATATTTTCCCTTTCTGATTTCCTAAACTTGCTATGGACGTAAAAATACAGTCGTCCCAAAAGCCGAGTTCGCCATTCGATTCATCAACCTTATACGTTTCTGCGCAAACCCGATTATGCTCCTTGACTTTGATTGTATCGCCAACTTTTATTTTTACATTCATTGTTATTTTCCTTTATCTCTTGTTGATGTTTTAATTCCGAGCCAGTAGCAAAACAATCCATACGCAAACATAAAAATAAAACAGTTCATTCTTTATTTTCCTTTAACTGGTATTATTATTTATTTGCCTCATAAAATGCTTTTGCGAATCCAGCAGGTGTAATAGCTCGGCGTTCCTGTCTTGTCAATTTGCCATAGAATTCAGGGGCGATGTCTTTACTTTTTAACATAGAATTTATGGGGTGATTTTTAGCTCTCATTGGGTGCGTGGGCTTTGAAGTAAAAAAATCACCCCATAAATCAGTAGTTTTCATATATTTGTCGCCATAGTAATGAGGGCTAAAAGTGAATTCCGGTTCACCAATAAATCTGCGTAAATATCCTCTTGGATTCTCTAATGCCCAAAATTTTGGTTTTGCGGTTAAGATAATACGCATGCAAGCTGAAACAATTTCTAATCCTGCCCTGAAATCGTGCGTATAATTACCCTTGCCGTGATAATGCTTTGCAAAAGAAAACTCTGTGCAAGGAGGGGCTGCGAGTACGCCATAAACATTTTTTGGCGGTATATACAACCGTACATCATTACCTGGCAACGTAATAAGTCTAACGTCATATCCAGCATCTTTGTACGGCTTTGACCAACTGCCTGTCCCGCCACATAAATCTAAAATTATCTTATCACTGTTCATCTTTTTCCTTTATAGGTTGCCATTTGTCGTGATTATTGCACAAAGTACATATTGCCTCTGGCTGGTCTGAACCAATTCCGTAGCACCATTTGCAATTCCAGCATTCCTTTAAATTATATTCGGGATTTTTCATTTACTTACCGCCTTGTATCGTTTGTTGGTTTAATTTTTCTTTGGTATCTTCATTAACCAATTTTAGCCAAGCGTGATATTTCAGAGGCATTTCATTACTGCCAATACACGAGCCGACATACTGGGCATATCCCTGAAAATCTTTCAGCCGTTCATTTTCTGCCTTGAGGTCGGTAATTTCCTGCCCATCTCCTTTGATTATCCCATCGCTGACCAATAATTCTGCGTCCTTTATCTCTATCTCCGCCTTGAGGTCGGCAATCTGTTGATTGAGTACACATATTTGCTTGCCGTAAGGAATGACAGAAGAAAAAATTTCCACATTGTCGGCTTTCAATTTTTCTATCTCCGCCGCCTGACGGTTAATAAATCTTTTAACATCTGATTCAAGGCAATATCTTACGCTGGTTATTGGCAACATTCCATAATCATAAAACGTAATATCTATTTTTTCATCACTCATTTTCCGCCCGCTTTCACAAAATACAATCCTGATAGTTGGTTTTCATTGAATGCCCATTCGCCCTTTGCCAAAGACCAGCTATTTTCAAGTTTATGCCAAAGGCCGCCCTGATACTGAATACTTGAGCCGGATTTTGTTTCGATGGTGATTATCTTTTCGATGTTCAAGCAAATCAGACCTGACTTATCTGGGTCTATAACTATCACAAAATCATTTATTTTATACTTTGCCATTTTCAATTTCCTTTCAAAAAATAAATCAGAAGATAAAGGGGTGGTCTTTCGGCCTTTACTTACTAAGGGACTATTAAATACTAAATATAAAACCACGACACGGCCAAGAGTAATAAAGATATTAACCACCCCCATATCGCTACAAACACCAATAATATAAAAACACATCCTAAAAACTTACTCATTTTCTTTTCCTTTCTAAATTATTTAACTAACTTATTTAAGCCACCAGTCCTGCCGGTGGCTACTGCGTTTCCTATATGTTCCCAGTCATTGCCATCATAAACCGTTGAGATACTTCCCCAAGCAAACCATCTGTTCTTATCCAGACGAAACCACATATCATTTATATCCGCCGTTACCATTGATTGGGCAACGATTAAAGTTTCTTTTGATGTTAGGTTTTTTGTATTAGGGTCGTAAGTTTCTTTTGTATATTTAAATGCCTGACACCCGCCGACAAACAACATCGCAATCAAAACTAAAATCAAAATTTTCATTTTGTACTACTCCTAAAAAAATTGGTTTTATCTCTCTGCGACAATCGCAGTTTAGTTACTGGTTATTTGCTCTAACAACTTTTGACACTCATTTTTGACCGATTCTATTTTGCTAATAAATTCTTTTGGGATTGCTGTACTTAATTTTTCAACCTGCTCTTTTATTTTCTTTTCAGCATCCCATCCATAGATATTTATTTTCAAATCCTCTGCGAATTTCTTAATTTCCAAAAGATGTTCATTTTCACTCTTAATCCTGCGGTTTTCATCCTCTACATCATCAATACGTTTTTTTACAAGCTGTTGTATTTTATTTGAAACATTATAGCCAAGTCGCTTGTGCTCATCTTTTTCGGCAAGCCATTCCCGCCATTGCTCAACTTGTCCTTTTGTATTATATTCGCCCGTTATTTTTGCCCGCCACATAAGTATATAAACATATACGTTTTCAGGCGATTCTATGTGTCGCATAGGGGCTTTCTTTTTCGTGTAGAGGCGTGCTCCGTTTTCCGACACCCACAGTAATCCAGCCATATCCCCCACTTCGTCGGGCATAATAATTTTAGGCGGGCATACAAAATAAAATTCACTGCAATACTGCAAATACGAAGTCCATTTTTTATCGCCAATAAAATCAGACCTGCTCACTTTTACTTCGTAGCCTACTGTGCCAAAATTAGACCAAGATTTTCGCATAGCCCAAGCGTCCATCCTCGCACACCCCTTAGATGATTCGCCGGTTTTACACTCTGATACAAATACATCCTTGCTGTGCCTCAGTGCCAATAAATCTTTTATATCTTGTGCAGTAATTGCTTTCATAATTCGCCTTTTCAAATTCGCCGTGCAGGGCTGCCTTGCGACAGCCCCCACAGCTTTCATCGGAGACCAATCCGAATGTTTTTATGCTTTGTTGGATTCAATCACTTTTGCAGGCTCTATAAAAGAGCTTTGGTCGATAACTTCGCCGGTAATCGGGTCGATTTTTCTACCATCGACCGTTAAAAACTTGCCCTGTTTCGGTGAATCTTTACTTGAGCCGCTTTTTTTACACAGCAAGCAACTCTCGCCTGTCTGCGTACTGCCTGACATCAACATTGACACTGCCGGCGGAACAGACGGCATCGTTGTTTTAATCTGCGATGCACAGCCATAAGCTCCGTGTTCTGTGTCAATGCAGCCCAAAACGATTTCGATGCTGAGCTTTGCCTTTGCCCCTTTGGCTTTAAGGCCGTAAGTGTTGACGTGTTCGGCAAGCTGAGCCTGTAAATTGAGCAACGCCTTATTTGCGTTTTCCATAAATGACCCCTCGTCTATGAGTTCCAAATTGAGAGGCACAAGCATTGTTGTTTCTGACATTGTATTACTCCTAAAATTCTAAAGTCCTTTTCAAACGATAAGACAACATAGCCTTATCGCAAATAGTCCCAGCTTGCAGTTCCAGGTTTGCCGAGCGTTACAATTACATCCTTAATAACCCTGACCTTCTCAAGCATAGCATTGAACGCCTCGACAGTTTTTACGGTCAAATCGGCTGACTGACATTTGACGTAAATTTCTTCATCGTCTGCACCGAGCGTCAAATCGACTTCGATTTCGACCGGCTCAGTTGCGATATACAGCGGGACACTTATCTTGATTGAATCCGGCAATTCGATTTGCTCACTTTGTGGCTGTTGCCCGAAAATATCCATTTCGCAGGTGAGGCCATTGATACAGTGCTTTCCGAAACCACGTTGCAGAGTTATCTTGCGTGAGACCTTGACCTGTGAAAGCATAAGAACCAACGTCTTGCCGTCCGGCTGCGTGATGCTCCTGCGGTTTGCTGTGAGAAAATCTGCAAAAAACTGAATTGGTTTTGGCTGGTTATTCAACAAAGGCAACCACGGTGTGAATAGCGGATGTAATGCTGGCGACAATTCCACAGTCTCAAAACCTTTTTCAGCTTTTTCGTTAATTACCGCAACCGCTTTCTGGCCGGCAATGTCAATAAATACAACAGTGTCAGTAGTTTTGTATTTTGTCAAATACTCTGCGAAGCCTACTGCATCGTGGAAAACGTGTGCACGTTTCGGGCTTTCGGCCTTAATCGGCGGCTTCGGCTGCTCAGGGCATACCTGCCTTTGTTCTACGGCAAACTTGATATTTTTTTTGCCGTCCTCTGTCAACTCGTTGCACACTTCAATAAGCGTGCTATTGCCTTTGGAGATATTTCCAAAAAGGTTGTTGACAATATCAACTCCTGTTTCTTTTGTTCCGTCTGACATAATAAAACTCCTAAAAAAATGTTTATAATTTTTCAACTTCACATCGAAATTGATAAAACTCTTAATCTTATAATTGTGTTATCACGATTTCAGTTCTCGGCCTGTTCGAGTACAACTTTTTGATTTTGCTTTCACAAACAATACTGTCGTCTTTCCAGAATACGCCGTTCAATGCGTCCAGTACAAACTTCTGGCAGTTATCAATATCCGGCCTACTTATATGGAAATTCGGAGCAGTTGGCTTTAATACCTGGCTATTCTTGCCTGTGCCGTAATGATTCTTCGGCCGTGGAAAGAAAAATTGCATATCAACTCGCAGCGGACAATCAAACGGCTTTTCTGGAGCGTGCTGACGAGCTATAATCTCAAAAACATTCTTGTCTGCTTTCGATGGGTCAGAGGCAATCAGTCTGTTATGGCAACGATACATTCTATGCCGCTTTAAGCCTTTTGGATTGCCTAACACTTCAAAAGCTATCATTGTGTCGCTATTCATTTTTTAACTCCGCCAGCAAGTCTTTCGCTTCTTTTAGTTCCGGGCTATCTTCTGCATCAAGCCCTGTTTGCTGTTTTCGCCACTGAAAATCTTTGACCATAATTTCAAGAGCCGCAATAGTACGCTGTTTATCTTTGAGTTTGGGCAGCAATGATTTTAATTGGCATCCGATGTATTCATAATCCTCGTTTTGCTTGACAAGGCGATTTAGAATTTTTCTTGCCAAAGGATTATTGCAAGCCTCGTAGTTATATTCAATTTGAGCATAGAACACCGGACAAACACCAACTCTTAAATCACCCAAGATGCAATCAGAGCATTCATTGTCTAACGCTTCGCCCTCTGTACCGTTGCTAAAATATGCCATTGTTATTTTTCCTTTCAAAAATGAGCCGTCCGTGGCTCGGTTCATCAATCCGTTATTTTGCTTCCCTGCTTGCATCAGCAGTCCGTGCTTTTTGTTTTAAAATCAAATCTTCAATCTGCGGTTTTTCGAGTAAGTGCTTCGGTATTGGTTTTTGCTTATAACTCAACGGAGTAGGTGCAGCGTCAAAAAGTTTCTTACAGTTTTCGCATAAATAAACATCCGCCTTAACCTGAAAAACCGCCGGCTCTTTGTCAACAAGGCACAGTTTTGGTTGATTAGGTTTTGTTGTCGGCACAACACCTTTCGTCCCACCATTGTCTTGAGTTCGAGCAAACCAGTTTGTTAAAAATTTGCGATAGTTTGATTTTCTCTTTTTCGGGTTACTCAAAAGCCATTGAGCCGCTTTTAAGATTTCCTGCTGGATACTTACTGCCGGGTAAGCCTTGCCCCAGTCCGTAAAGTCAATTTCTGTTATGTTCAAAAATACTCTTTTTTCAAAATCAAAGACGATGTTGGCTTTGACCGGATTTTTCCGGTCAGAGCTATCTGTTTCTGTCTCTATTCTCTCTCTCTGTTCTCTGTCTCTATTCTCTCTCTCTGGTGTATCTTTTTCGTATAATTCTGTACAGTTTTGTACAGGGTTTGTATTTATACTTATAAACCCTGCATCTATAACAGGTTGTAAATCTAACTTACCAATTCCAAGTCTGGTTTTTAACCACTTGTTGTTAGGATATGGAATATAACTGTTATAATTAGCTCTCAGACAAGCCAAAAGAATGAAAGTTAGCTTTGCGGAATCGGGCATTTTATGAAATTTTTTAGGGTTTCCATCAGCGTCAAATTCGTCAATAATTTCGATTAAGAGTTTAATCCAGTTTGGCCTGCGGTCTTTATATTGCTGAAATTTATCCCAATGATTTATGATTATTGATTTAGACACGTTTCCGGCTCCTATTCCCATCCCTTGCTCCTTTTGAACAATTACAACGGCAGCAACTTAATTGCAAATTATCAATATGATTTTTGCCACCCTCAAAAACATTTATGATATGGTCGAAATGAAACGGAATTACCTCGCGTCCATTATAGAATTTACGTTTTTTTAAAAGTAAATTTTTGGGGTTTTCTACTACCGTAGGCTTGCCATATCTAAAAATAAATTCCCCTTGCTTTCCGCAATGTTGACACGTGCAGTTATCTCTTATAATAATCTGCCATCGTATCAAAATGGATATTAACCTTCTTTTTTTTAACATTCGTCCATCAGCCATTTAATTTATAACCTCAAATAGATTGCTTTGATTGACTTCATTTTTAGCTCGTTCCATATTTTTTACGGCCTGATTAAAATAAGATTCCTTGAGTTCAATCCCTACAAACCGCCGGCCAGTTTTGATTGATACAAAACCCTCACTGCCAATACCCATAAATGGGCTTAGAACAATATCATTCGGGTTAGACCATAGTTGCAAGCCTCTCTCGATAACATCAAGTTGCAATGGGCATATATGGCGTTCGTCGTTATCGCAGAGCTTTGCGGTTGCTGTGCCATTTTTTCGCTGTTCCTGTTCGCTATGTATGTAAATTGTTTTCATAGCCAGGTCTGCAACAGGTTTAACGATGTCTGCAAGTATCCTGTCAGTGTGCCTGCTGTTCATCACGGTCTTTTGCGATAAAACCCTATCGACTTTTAAAGAGTGCAAAACTTCTTTTTTCATATTTACTCCTTTTCGTTTTTACGCCATTCAGGGTCTGGCTTTGGACAATGGCAGTTTATTAATTCCATACTCTCAATTTTTCTATGTATTTCGGTGTGGCATTTTTGACAAACCCAAGTAACAATTAGAGGTTTTTTATAATCAAAATGGTGTGCTTTTAGTGGTAAAACAGCGTAGCATTTTTCGCATTTCCGCGGGGGAAAGATTCTGCCAAAGCGAACTTCGCTATTGAAAAGGTTATGGGCTTTCTTTTTTTCAGGATTATTTATTCTATATTTTTTAGCAGCCTCACAATAAATAGCTTTGCCCTTGCCTTTTGAGCGATATTTCTTAACCGCCTCATAGTGTTGTTCTTTAGATGTGTCTTTTTGTTGATATTTAGTCATATAAACAACAGCACATTTTTTGCAATATGGTCTCAATCCACTTTTCTTTTGACTGTCTTTTGAGAATTCAGTTAGCGGTTTAAATTCTTTGCATTTAGTACATTGCTTCATTTATGTTTCCTTTTCGCTGAATCTGGCAACTCTACCCAGTCGAATCCCCAGTCGTGGCATTTATCTACGCTGCCGGTGATTAAGGTGTTGAGTTTTCCCATTGTTAGGGTGGTAATTGACGGAATGAACGTATAAGAAGTACCTGATACGGTTACTATTTCAGGTTTAAATTCATCGGGCAGGACTGCTAATTTGAGACGTGTTTCCCAAACGCATTCGCAATCACCGGTATCTTTGGCAAGAGCAGGAAGTAATACGCCTTTCCACCAGCGGATTTGCTGATAGGAAATTTCGGCGTTTTCAGAAGCATCGCTGATTTCGATTTTGAAGCGGTGGAATTGCTCGCAGGCTTTGTATAAATCATTCCATATCGCACAAGCCTTGCCGTGTATCGTTGTGCCGTATAAAATTATGTTGTCAATCCCTGACATTCGGTCAGTCCTTTTAGCTTTTATGTTTTTTGGTTAGTTTGTTCCAGTTTTCAGCCGCCCAAAGAATATCGCTTCGATGGTCATCTTGTTCGGCAATCAGGGCAATTCGTTTGTCTTCGTCTGTAAAATGCTCAACTTCATTCTCAATCAAAGAGGTTATTTTTCGCGGGTCGAGTGCATCTAATTCCCACGATTTATCGCCATATTCATCAATGTATCCATTGCAACGGCTGTCTGTTAGCTTGGCAGGGTTTGGCGGCGGCCTGAACTTCTTGACCTGTTCCATTGTTAGGGCAATCCTTTCGACCTCACAGCTACTTTCAAATAGCGTCAGCCGAGCTTGAATATCTCTGCTCATATCAATACCGCTGGGGTCGTCGCCGAGATGTATCAGATGTGTTTCTTTGTTGTTTTCTTCTTGCTCAATAAATCGCTGTGCAGCTTCCCACATACTCGACTGGCTTACATATCCCCGGCAGGAAAAGTAAGGTACATCAAGTTGCGTGCATATCCGCTCAAGCACACCGATTAAAGCGTCCTTTTCTACCCATACCTCTATATAGCAGTCTTGGTCTGCTCTTGTGTTAATTTTAAATTGTTTGCCGATTGCAGTTACAATTTGCTGCGGACTGTCCCAGTGCTGATTTCCCCGGCTCATTCTCGTTCTGTCGGTTATGGCTTCCCAATCAATCAAGCCTGCAAGCCGCCCGTCGTTAATAACACTGCCGAGTTTTTTATACTCACGGTCGCTGTTCGGAATAATGCCTCTCGCTACAAACTGATAATACAGTTGTCGTAATGTCAACTCATAGCCTTGTGCATCATATTCAGCAATTATCGAATTAGCCTGTTCTATAATCTCAAGCGATTTGGGTCTGAAATTAAAACCTTTGTATTCTATTTTTGGCATAAAATATCATCCTTGAAAAATACTTTTTAAACCGTTATTGGCCTCAAAAAAAATCTCTTTTCAAATTCGTTAATTGTTTGCTCTTTGTCGATATTTTCAGCCGACAGGTGGAGTAAGTGTAATTCGCGGCATTTTGACAGGTCGCAAAACTCGCTGATATACCGCATAGTTTGGCCTTTTTCTAAATGCGAAGTCAGGAGCCGCTTAGCAAGTTCCTCATTTATTGTTTTGGTGTCCACTCTTTGGCCGAGTATTTCGCCGTCATAAGAACATTCCAAAGCGATAATCGAAAACGGATAAGTAAATCGCTGCTCAATATGACTGGTATCAGTAGCGAAAAGCATAAACTCACCCGTAGCTGTCTCTCGTATGACAAAGCCCAAAGGCTCTTTTGCGTCGTGATGAACGTTAAAAGCGAACACCTGAAAGCTCGGTAATTTTACAAGCGTGTTATTTTCGATAATCTTGCATCTGCGATATTGCGGGCAGTTCTCCTTTATTCCCAAAGCCGACAGAGTGCCGGCAGACGCATACACATCTTGTCCGGCCTCTATCAGCTCCATCACAGCAGCAGAATGGTCGTTATGCTCGTGGCTAACAAGAACAGCCTCAATGTTGCTCAAATCATAATTAAGAGCCTTTAACAGTCTCTTGTAAGGTACGCCACACTCAATTAACAGTGTCTTGCCTGTCATTGTTTGAAGCGTATATAAATTGCCTGAGCTGCTGCTATATAGTTGTTCAAATTTCACGTTTCAAAGTCCTATTGTTTTATAAGTTTGCCGGTGCAGGGGTTGCCGTCTTTATCGACCATTGGACACTTGTTGCCTTTTTGATAGGGATGCTCTGTGTCGCAGGCTGGGCAGTAATAAGGCAGTTTTGCTGGCGGTGCATTGTCGTGTGGCTGTTGCGATTGTCCGGCTTCATCGGCTTTCAGATTGTCAATCATCGCCTGTGCTTTGGCTTTCGTAGCGGGGTCTGGTTCGCCTGGGATTTCAAAATTAGCGTCTATAAGTTTGCTTCCAGACTGGCCGTCAATCTGTTTTGTCGCAGCATCTTGAGCATCGGAAAAATCAACAGCATCCTCACTATCGGCAACAAGTGCGTCTTGTATTTCAATCGACATTACGCCGTATTTTGTAAGTAGTCGAAGCAGTACCGTCTTGTTACACATTGGCACGGGGTCTGTTGACCATTTAGAGGTTTGTTTGTGGTCTCTAAGGTCGTATTGGTATGACTTGCTGTATTTCCTGCCGTGTGCCATTGCTTCGCCCGTTGACATATAGTCAGATTTTATAAAACCAGACAGCAATTCAAAGTGTGCGTAATGACCGACAATGTTTTTGTCTTTGTCGGCATACCGCATCTTAAAAGTAGCGGGGTCGTTAAAAACGACTTCGCCTGTTAATGGGTTATGGAATTTTATTTCATCGGCATAAACTTCTGTGCAATGGATTGTTGCATATTGACCAGACCTAATGCAAAGCTGCGTAACGCCTTTATACATAATTTGAAATACCGCTGCATTGCCATAAGGAACAATAGCCGCCTGTCCCAATGCAGGGTCAATAGATAATAGCATTGTTGCCGCACGCAAGGCCGATGTCATAATGCTTTGCGGATTGCTTTGACCGATTGCAAGCAGTTTGTCGTTGCCATTGACCACATTTACAATGCTGTTTATGAACGCCCCTGCGTGCTTACCGAGTATTTCCTCAAATCTCTTTTTGACATTTATGTCAGCGAGATAGTTTCGGACTTTTGAAATTGGCGTAATTTGGTTTTTGTTTTCAGACATTTGCTAATACTTCCTTTCTTGTTATGGTTAATTTTTTGATTCCGATTTTTGCGTGGAGTTCGATTGTTTGACACTCGGCCTCGTTTTTCATTGTGAACGATTCTGCTCTATCAATAAACAATGGGGCTGATATTCCGTAATGTTTTGACAGCACGTTGATAATGTCGATGCCGACAAAGATTTGCTGACCTGTTGATAGTCCGCTGTAAGGCACGCCGTTATAAGTCGCTTCGCAGGCAGGCTCGATATTGCCGTTAAGACACGTTTCAAACATCTTAAATTTGACGTGCTTAAACATTCCATTTACAGATGATTCGATTAGCTCGGATTTTTTTTGTGTATAATCGCCTATCATCGCAAGCAGACGTTCAATGTCGGCTAACTGTTGAGCCAGTGCCTTTTCTTGTGTTTCGAGTTCAACTATGCGGGTTTTCGCTTTCTTTGCATTATCAGCATCAGCAAGAGCCTTGTTGACTTCTGCAAGGTCGTTATTCAGGATTGTCCGGCGATTATCAAGAGCCGTTATCTGGTCGCCTGTTGGCTCGCCTATTTCAGCTTCAAGTTTTGCAATATCAGTAACAATCTGTTGCCATTCAGGGTCTTTGGCCGGGTCTGGCTTCGGATTGTTTTTAATCAGTTCGTCAATTTCGGCAAAGCGTTTTGTTTTGGCAGATTCAGCAACACCCAACTTGCCCTGTGCATCACTAAACGCTTTTTGAGCGGCTTGCAATTTAGACGTAAGGCTTTCGATTTCCTGATTAACTTTTCCAATCGACTCCTTGACCGCATTGCCTCTTTCGTTGATGTCGTCAATGTTTTTCTGTTTGCGTGCCTCGGCCAAAGCGATATTGACTTCAATCTTCTTTTTGGCTTCGGCAATCTTTTTGGCAGGTAGTTTCTGTTCGCACAAAGGGCAAGTGTCAGATTCTGGCTCTGCGTTAATACCAGTATCGACCTCGACAGCACATTTCATTTCAGCAATAATGTCTGTCCGATTCCGCGTCAATCTGGCAATCTCTGATTTCTTATCGCTAATCTGGTTGCTAATTTGATTTTTTTCGCTCAAGGCATTAGCCGAATTTTGCGAACACTCTGCGACTGCTTTTTCGAGCTCCGCCTTTTCGTTCAGCAGGTCGGTAATTCCGCTTGTGTCGGTTGCAAGTTCGCTCTCACGCCTGATTTTCTTTGTCTCTAAGGCGTTTTTAGCTTCAATCTTTTTTTGTCGTTCCTGTTCCTGTGCAAAAACATTCTGCCTCATACCGTCAATTTTTGCAATTTTGGCTTGAATATTATTTCTTTGTTTTTCAAGGTCTTTAGTTTCCATTTTCTACTCCTTTGTTTATATTTGCAAATTCCCCAAAATATCTGATAGCGGCGGTGTTGTAAGCCCTTGCCGCTTCAATCTCACTTTTAAATGAGCCAATAAAAATTGCCTTTTTGTAAAAAATCTTAGACATCCATCTTTTGTTTCTATTGCACCAATGTACGCCCTTGTAACAGCTACTCCCTCTTACTGTTCTTCTGTTCATCTGATTTTCTTTATATGTGCATATCCGTAGATTACTTTTTTGATTATTAAGACCGTTTCCGTCTCGGTGGTCAACCTGTACGCCATCTCCATATTTTAACCCTAAAATATGTCGGTGCATTTTAACAATTCTATTGCCGCGTCTCTTATTTGGACTACTGCCCTCGGCGTAGAATGTATTTCTTTTTAATACAGCATGCCATTTATGTTTTGACAATTCGGCAAAGTCAGTATCATCTACCAAAGCAAACTGCTCTCTTGTTAGTGGTATTGTTTTCATAATTTTTAATCCTAAACGTAGGCAGGTAATCCTCGTTGAAGTTCATCTATCCTGCTTGGGATTTCCTCGCGGTCTTTTTTAAGGCGGTCTCTTTGGCTTGCCAATACCTTTTTATAATCATCAATCGACCGGCCATTGAGCTTGTTCAAGAGTTCATCAAAGCCTTTTGGTGTGCCGATTTCACCTGCAATTTCGAGTAACAAAGCCCGGCGTTTCGTCCAATGCAGATTATTAAAGTACGTCAGGTCTGTTAAGGTTTTGAATGTATCCTCGCTGATAAACTCGGCAATTCGTTTCTGATATTCGCCGACAAGTAAAGGGACTTCGTCGATATAGCAAGATGTTGGATAGGATATGCGTTCTTTTATTTCACCTTCAAATTTCTCTTTCATTGTTTTTTCGCATTGTTCTTTTTTGAAAGTATGAATTTCACTATCAATTCTCAATGTAGCTTCGGTGGCAACAACAAGTCCCTTAATGGGTTGATTGTCTTCGTCAAGAGGTCTAATCTCGAAGTCCTTACGTCCTGTGCTGTCCTTGCCAAATAACAACCACAAAAACGCATCATATACAGTGGTTTTGCCTGTGCCGTTCTGTGCCGTGATACAAGCGTTTTCTCCGTCTGGTGAAAACTTAAAGGCTTTGAGTCCTTTGAAGTTTGTAATGTCGATATTGAGTAATTCGATTTTCATTTTAGGTCTCCGTGATTAAAATTTTTTATTTTACTACTCTTGTTCTTTGCATTCTTCTGGCTTGCAATCAGGTGGACATTCACAATCGCCGTTTTTAGCGTTCCAAGTTCCGCCACAATTACTACCGTTGCATTTGCATTTATCTGACATTTTTGGTCTCCGTATTTTAATTTTTTTATTCGTTATCTAATTTTGATTTTCTTAGTTCAAAAAATCCGTCATACATCGGATATATGCTCATAAACTTGCGGGCATAATAAGCCGAATAATTGTTGTTTATCTTGAACGTATCACCTTTACTTTTTACAGCCGTTTCAAATCTTATCTTGTGCAAGATGTTATCTGCTGACCAATGCGTTATGCCTTTGCGTATAAGAGCGTGTGCATACTTCTTGAACAATTCCCATATTTCAGGATTCGCTTCATCGAACTTTTCAAAGCTCGTTTGTGCGGGTGATTCAAGTTGGTCTAAAAGCGTTTGCACGATTATCTTATTCCCGCCCTTTGTTCTCTTACGCCCAAATCTTTCATCATCTCATCCGTTACCGTAATATATTTTATTTCCGGCTCTGGCACTGGCATTTGCTTTATGGCTCTGTAAAAAATTCCCATCGCCAAAATGAATGACGAAATTATGCAGAGCATTAAAATTGTGTATTTGTATTTCATCAGCAAAATTCGCATTCAACAAAATCTTGCGGTTGTAATTCAGAATCACTAACCGATTGAACTACCTCTTGCTTTCCAGCCGCTTGTCTTAAAGCGTTCACTGTCATTCCGTGAACATATAATTCAGAGGGGAATGTTTCTATTTCATCAGGATTTGCAGACTTAAAAATGCTATCCCAAACGTCCTGACTATGGCTATACAGCCGGTCTTTGTAGATGTGTACACAGTGATAACGATGGTAAATACATTCACATTTTCTTGTTGTCATTTTAAGGTCTCCGTATTAAATAATTTTTAATTGCAGCGGCAAGATTCGAACTTGCGACCTCAAGGTTATGAACCTCACGAGCTACCTCTGCTCTACGCTGCGATAAAGGGGCGTTGGACTGGATTTCAAACCGGTTAACTCGGTTAATTTCGTTCGCCACCAACGCCCGATTCAAACATCTTTGATTTGCATTTCTGCAAACCAGCCCGGCCTAAAGGGCAGTGCTTGAACTCGGCCTATTTACTTGTCAATTTACATCAAAGGGGACGGCAGGCTTGACCCTGCATCGCCCGGATTCGTCCCGGCTACGTCCCCGAAAAAGCAGTCCGCCGAGGAGAGGAACGGACTGCCGAGGAGAATATCCGCTCGTTGCGGATAATTTTTTTCAGGGCGGCTACATAACGACCCGCCTGTCGGAAAAACTGTGCGAAACGTCAGGAATCACTCTCTGCGGTCGGAGGATAGGTTGCTGGTAGTAGCCAGCCGGTAAATTTGTCCTATGCCCTTTTTTGGCTTTCACCGTAAGCTCATTTCGCACGGTCGTTTTTTATTTATTGACTTTTAAAAAGAGCATTAAACTTTAGGGAAAATTTAAATAAGCAAACTCACCGTGTAATTCCTTTGCCTTTAAGTCATAGGCTTTGGCCGCTTCAACTTCATTGCGAAATCCACATAGGCGGAGACTTTTGCCGTTGCAGTTAATCACCACGCTATATTTGCCGATGGAAGCATAAACACCTTTATATTTGCGTCCTTTTTTCGGTCTTTTATGAAACATATTTTGTTGGTGGGTGCATATTCTCAAATTATATTTTTGATTATTAAGACCATCGCTATCTCTATGGTCAACCTCAAATCCTTTCGGGGTATTCATAATTACGTTGTGCATTTTAATAGTCTTGGTGCGATGCTCTTTTCTCTGAGCATAAAAAACATTACCCTCTTTCCCTACGCACCATTTATGCTCGCTCAGTTTTTCGTAGTCATCTTTATCGACTATGGCATACTTGCCTTGTGTCAACGGGATTTTGTAAGTTTCAGTTTCCATATTTTTTTTTCAAAAAAGCGGTATGTCTTTTTCCGCCGCAGTCTTAATCAATTTTTCAACACTGCTT
>Ga0209417_1001995_pt1 | contig 34122 bp, 32 predicted proteins | sample RifGroF2_FD_184002 | JGI IMG/M metagenome (GOLD analysis project Ga0209417, IMG submission 184002) | Groundwater microbial communities from Rifle, Colorado, USA - Groundwater F2 (SPAdes) (version 2) | ecosystem: Environmental > Aquatic > Deep subsurface > Groundwater | place: Rifle, Colorado... | reverse complement strand
ACAAATATCATTACTAGCTCCTGTATTTTTTAAACTGCAATTTTTTAAATATGGGACTAGTTTTTTTATAGCATAAAATAATTTTTTCTTCAAAAGTTTGATTAAATCTTATTTCGCATAAACTTTGATGTTAGGTACGGTGGGGCCGATTTAATTTCAAAGTTGGATGACAAGAAGAAGAAAATATGCGATTTTCAGTTGGATTATTTAAGAAAGTTTAATGTAATTTTAAGCGATGAACAGGCAGAAGAAAAATTATAAAGCTTTTTTAGTTGAAAAGAATTTGGTCTAATAATTTTAGTGAAAATATTTTTTTAATAATGCTATTTTAGGTCGAGTTCTTTTCGATTTAGTCTTTTGGTGAAAATTTAAACATCTAAAAAACAGATGTGACCCAAGTGAGTCTGTATGAATTTTGACAAACTTGAGCCACATTCTTGACTTTGGTTAATTGCGTAAACCAGGGGTTAAATTATTTGCTAGCTAATTATAGCTTTTTTTGCACTCATTAAAACCATTTTCATTATTTCTTCAGCGCGCTTTACAAATATAACGTTTATGCCGTCGGAGATTTTTTTGTCTTCTTGTAGGTCGCTTCTGTTTTTCTCTGGCAAAATAACGTATTGCAACTTGTTGTATTTTGCAGCCAATACCTTTTCTTTTACACCACCTATAGGCATAACATCACCGTGTAAATTAATCTCGCCGGTCATAGCATATTTAGCATTTATAGGTTTTTGTGTATAAGCAGAAAGTATCGAAGTTAGCATTGTTACACCTGCAGATGGGCCGTCTTTTGGTATTGCACCAGCAGGAACGTGTATATGTAAATCATTTCTATCAAAAGCTTCATTTTTTATTCCAAATTCACTAGCATGAGCACGAGCATAACTTAGTGCAGCTTGAGCCGACTCTTTCATAACATTTCCAAGATGGCCTGTTAATATGAGTTTGCCTTTTCCTGGAATTAGCATGGCTTCAACCTTGATTATTTCACCGCCATACATTGTCCATGCAAGTCCATTAGTTACGCCAACAATATCCTCTTTTGATATGTCATCGTCTAAAAATATTCTAGGGCCCAAATAGGTTTCTATGTTTTTTGATGTAAATTTAATTGTTTTGTTATTTTCGGCTAGTGATCTGGCTTCTTTTGAGAAAAGCTTTCTTATTATTCGATCAAGTTGTCTAACTCCAGCTTCTCTTGTATAGCTTGTTATTATGTCTAACAAAACGTCGTCAGCCAATTTTATTTCATAATTTTCAAGGCCGGAATCTTTTAAGGCTTTTTCAACTAAATGTTTTTTTGCTATATTTAGTTTTTCTTCTATCGTATAGCCAGAAAGGTTGATAACCTCCATTCTGTCTCTTAAAGGACCAGATATAGCATTTATATTATTAGCTGTTGCAATAAAGATTGCTTTTGAAAGATCAAAAGGAACGCCAAGATAATTATCATAAAATTCTTTGTTTTGTTGTGGATCTAATACTTCAAGCATTGCAGAAGCAGGGTCGCCTTTAAAGTCTGCACCAATTTTATCAAGTTCATCTATCACGATTACTGGATTATTTGAGCCTGATTTTCTTAATCCTTGTATGAATCTGCCTGGCATAGCTCCTACATAAGTTCTTCTGTGCCCACGTATTTCGGCTTCATCTTTTACGCCACCTAGAGAAATTCTCATATAATTTCTACCCAAGCATTTTGCTATAGATTGGCCAAGTGAAGTTTTTCCTGTTCCTGGAGGGCCAGAGAAGCATAATATTGGGGTATTTGTGCCATCAGCTTTTAATTTTCTTATAGATATAAAATCTAAAATTCTTTCTTTTATTTCTGATAATCCATGATGATCTTCGTCTAATATTTTTTTAGCATGAGATATATCTAAATTATCTTTTGTTTCTACTGCCCATGGTAATGCAAATATCCAGTCTAGATAGTTTCTTATGACAGCGGCTTCCATAGAGTCCGGGGCTGTATGTTCTAGTCTAGCTATTTGTCTTTTTACTTCTTTTTTTGTTTCATCACTTATTGGTAAAGTTTCTAATTTTACTTTTAAATCATCTATTTCTTCTAGATCGTCTTCGCCTAGTTCTTTTTTTATTGCCTTTAGCTGCTCACGTAAATAATATTCTTTTTGCGATTGGTTTATAGAGTCTCTTGCGTCACTTTTTATTTTTTCTTGCATATGAGAAACTTCTATTTCTTTTGATAGAAGTAGGTATATTTTATCCAAAATTTCTATTTTTGTTTTTGTTTCTAGTAGGTCTTGAGCTTCTTGTATGCCTAAGTTTAGGTGCGATATTATGAATTCTGCTATTTTGCCGGCATCACTCATTTTTGATAAAATCATATGAAAGTCTGGGCTAAATGTTTGGCTAGTTGTTGCTATCTGCTCTGTAAGCTCTCTAATATTATTTATTCTTGCTCGTAGTTCGGTGTCCTGTTCATCTGTAGTGTCTTCAATTTTTTCTACACATGCACTTAGCATATCTTGTTCTGTTGAAAGTTGACTAACTTTGGCTTTGCATAAGCCTTGAACAAGAATCTTTATTCCGCCTTCTGGAATTTTTATTACTCGCATTATCGATGCAACAGTGCCTACTTCATAAAGGTCATTTGTTCCAATTGCATCATATTCGTTTTGAGTTTGTTTTCTTGATGCCAATAATATAACGAGTTTTGATGATTCAACAGAGTTATTTATACCATTTATTATTTTTGGATCTAATACTAATAATGGTACGATCATATCTGGAAAAACAACGATGTCCATAGTTGGTACTACGGTAAGTGTCGCCGGTATTTTACTTTTAACATGATCTTTGCTTAAAATAGATTTCATAAACTCCCCCTTTTTTAACTAAGACATGCCCCCATGCCCGTAGTATTCTTATGTGTCCCTATAATAAATTCTAAGCGATACTATAAAATTAAAACAATAATAATTCTTTAATAGGCAAAAAATTGTTGTAATAAAAGGGGTAGTTTTGTACAAATTCTATAATATATGTAAAATTTATTACAGTACTAAATTTTAGTATTTTCATGAAATTTATTTATATAAAATTTGCGTATTTGTGCTTATTGTAAATAGTTTTGGTGAGTAAAATTAAAAATTTTTAGATATGTTTTTTGAGGTATTTGTGGAAATAATTATTAATAATTTAAAGAAAAATTTTTTACAGGGTGATAAAAGTAGCGAGAAAAAGCTTGTTGTATTGGATGGTATAAATGTAACATTTGAGCAAAATAAGTCTTACGCTATTATTGGCGCTTCTGGCACTGGTAAATCTACATTTTTACATTTATTGGCTGGATTAGATGCCCCAGACTCTGGAGATATATTTTTTTCTAGTAGTGACAAGACGGGCTTGCAAGATTTGTCTAAACTTTCTTCTGAGCAAAAAGATGCATTTTTAAACAAAACAGTTGGCCTAATGTTTCAGTTGCCATATTTAATTTCAGAATTAACTGTGATAGAAAATGTTATTTTGCCAGGCCTAATAGCCGGCAAGCCAGATAGCGAATGTAAAACCAGAGCCTTAGAGTTGTTAGGATATTTAGAAATTGCAGAAAAAGCTAATTGCCTGCCGGATACACTTTCAGGTGGCCAGCAACAAAGAGTTGCCCTAGCCAGGGCAATATTTAATGAGCCAAAATTTTTGTTAGCTGATGAGCCAACGGGCAATTTGGACCCTAAAACTGGCAAATTAATTGTTGATTTGCTACTTAAATGCAGGCAAAAGTGGGGTATGGGTTTAATTATAAGTTCTCATGATCCCTATGTCGCGCAGTGCATGGAGGTTAAATTTAGGCTAGAAAATGGGCTTTTAAGAGAGGTATAATTAACGTGAATTTTATAATAGTGTGATTTTTAGCTGATAATTAATTAAAAAGAAATATTTTAATTAAATAGTGTATCTTGCAACCATAAATTTGTTATAACAAGTTTATGGTTGTTTTTTTTTGTTTTTCAAAAGAAAGGGGTTTGCGGTGAATAAAATATTTTCAGGGCTATGTTGGACAAGTTTAGTTTTATTGGTGTTAGTTTTAAGTGGCGAAATTTTAAATTCTTGTGATTTTTGTGATTGCAGTAAAGATGATAAAAAAGAAGAGCAAAATATTGAGTCTAAAGCAAATGTAAATTTAGGTCTTATTGGGCCAAGATGGACATATGGAATTATGATTAAAAATGACAGCGACAGTGAGATTAGGGTAAGAGTTGATGGTGGAGATGTAAATGGTTATATTGCTATATCTGCAGGGCAAGAAAAGCTGTTAAATTCAAGAGGTAGTGGTTTGAGGGGAGTTTATTGGAAAAGTGGTAATTTTGAGTATGAAACAGCAAAATATGCAAAACCTGATTGTATTGTTATAAAAAATGGTAACTTGTATACTATGACTTCTATGGATGGCTCTAAAGATATGGGTGGATGGACGGCTGTCGAACCAGTAGATTATGTTGATCAGAAAGCTGAAATCAAGAAAATTAAATAGAATTTACATAAATTAAATATTAAATATTTTTAGTAGGTGATCTTTAAATATAAAGAAAATAAATATTATAAGCAGGCTGCTGTCAAATCTATCTAAAAAGCCGCCATGTCCAGGTAAAATATTGCCGGTATCTTTGATGCCGGCATTTCTTTTTAGCCAAGATTCTAGCAGGTCGCCAGAAGTTGAAAAAATAGAGATAGCAAGTGAGAATATTAATATAAATGGCGTTAATTTAATTGTTATGTTTGATTTTTCTAAAAATAATATAGTTATTAATGTAATAATTACAAAAATATATCCACCGAAAAAACCTTCCCAGCTTTTTTTTGGGCTTAATTTTGGTGCTAATTTATTTTTTCCGAATAAGCTGCCAAATATGTAGCCGCCTACGTCTTGAGAAAATGTTAATATTAGCATGTAAAAAATTAATATTCTGTAACTAAAATAGTAGCTCATGTATGAAAGTAGAATAAATGGTAAAATTGGATAAAATGGTAAAATAAGCCAAAAAATTAGTTTTTTGTAATCAAATAATTTTGTGAATTCGAAAATTATTATATAAAATAAAATTGCTATAAATGAAAGTGATGTTACAATTGGCTTTGCATAAAAAAATAGATAAAAAAGTGCTGATATTAATGTTATTCCTGTTGCGATTCTTGTTATTAAGTTTTTCATAATTTTTATTTTTCAAGTTATTAGTAGCTTTCAGGTTCATAGAAAGCATTAGGAATATATTTTAAATTATAATTATTTTCTGTACCTTGAATAAGTGCAACATCAAATCTGCAAACTTTATCATAAATATCATATTTTGCCATATATTGCTTTGCGACAAGAATTATTTTTCTTTGTTTTGCCGGAGTTATTAGATTTTCCAAGTCATAACCAGATTTTTGACGCATTTTAACTTCTATAAATAAAATAAGATCATCTTTGCTTGCTATTAAGTCTATTTCACCATATCTTTGGGCATAATTTTTGTGCAGAATAGAAAAGCCTTTTTGTGCAAGTTTTTTTGCAACAATTTCTTCGCCAGCTTTTCCTAATTCTGATCTTTTATCCATAATTTTATAATGTCTTATTTTTAATTAAAATTTATCAAAATTTATCAAAATTTATCTATGAAAGCTTTTTGATCTTTTGTTTTTACAATTTTTTTATTATCAGCTAAAATTATTGGCTCATCTTTCCACTCTGGAAATTTTGTATTTAATTCTTTTTGTTTTGTATCTAAAAGATTTTGATCATTAAATACTTGAGCATATTCACAAGAAAGAGCAAGCATTTTAGGCTCTAAATTTGGTATATGATCTGAAAAATCTTTTTCTATGCATGCAAGTCTTGTTTTTGCAGATAATTGATCGCCAAGATTTAGATATTCTTTAAATATGCTTATGTCACTTTCTAATAATTTATTTTGGCAATCAACAAGAATTTTTTCAACATCGTCTGAGTATTGTTTAAATATTTCTGATCTTTCTAAAAAGCTTTTTGCAAGATTTATTGTGTTTTTTGTAAAAGACTGGTCTCTTTCTTTGTCTAATGTTAGCCAGTAGTTACATAAGATTGCTCTATAATTTGCGTATTCTATGTTTTTGTCGCCAGGATAAGATTGGCAAAAATTTGAGTATAAAGTTTCTGCTTTTTTAAGCTCTCCTTCATCAAATAATAAGTCAGAAATTTCTAAAGATAAGTCACGCAATTCTTGTATATTATCACATAGTGGGATCATTTTTTCTATATGTTTTACTGCTACGTCTTTTTTGCCTTCTTTTAATAATTTTTCTTTTGAAACTTTTAATTCTTCATAGTTTAAATCACGAAATGCTTTATGTTTCTTACTTGTTTTTTTAGTGTCTTTTTTTATAACTTTCTCTTTAGGTAAAGTTTTATTTTTTTGTGCAACGGTCATAGAAAGTTTGTTTTTTTTGTTAGTTGCTTTATTTTCTTGCGTATAACAAAAGATTGTTGTTAAAGATAAAGTTGCTATAAATACATAAAAAAGTAATGATTTAATATCTATTTTTTTTGCTTTATTTGATACCATTATTGTATATCCTTATTTTTTGCCTAGCTTAATTTTTAGAATATATATTATTATTTATTATATCTTATTATAGGGATTGGGCAAGTAGGCATAATTAAAACTTATATTATGGTTTTTATTGTAGTTTTTATTATTTTTTTTGACAGGTTGATATTTTTGAATAGCTGGTGGATACTTATTTATAGTTATAAATTTGGCTTTAAATGTTAATTTTTGGAGATAAATATTATGGCACAAAGAAATTTAGGTGATATTTTAATAAATGCTGGGGTTATAAATACGCAGCAATTGCAGTTGTGTCAAAAGGATATAGCAGAAACTGGTCAAAGTTTAGATCAGTGTTTAATAGAAAAAGGATTTGTAAATGACGTTGATATTGCAAAAGCGCTGGCAAAGTATTCTTCGTTAGATTTTATAGAAAAAGTTACAGATAAAGTTATAAATGTTGATATGCTAGCAAAAATCCCATTGCGTTTTTTACGTGAGAATAATATAGTGCCAATTGTACTAGATGGGCAGATTTTTGTTTTAACATCTAATCCTATGAATTTTCAACCTGTAGATGATATAAACCTTCTTCTGGGGGGTAATGCAAGACCAGCAGTAAGTACAACAAAACTTATAATTGATGCGATAAATAAATATTATCCGCTTGAGGGCGCCAAGCAGATGATAGAAGAGTTAGAAGAAGAAGGCGAGTTAGAAGGTCTAGAGTTTGAGAAAATGGAAGAAAAAGACCTTTTAGGTATGGCTACAGAGGCTCCAATAATAAAGCTTGTAAATAATATATTATTGCAGGCTGCAAAAAGAGGGGCTTCTGATATACATATTGAGCCATTTGAAAAAGAAGTTATCGTTAGGTTGCGTATTGATGGAATTATGTATAATGTTATGACTCCACCAAAGCGTGTTCAGGGAGCTCTTGCTTCTCGTATAAAAATTATGGCTGGTATGAATATCGCAGAAAAACGTATACCTCAAGATGGAAGAATTGAGATTAAGGTTGCTAATAAATCAATAGATATTCGTGTATCTGTTTTGCCGGTTTCATTTGGTGAGCGTATAGTTATGCGTTTACTCGATAAATCTAGATCGTTTGCAGGTATAAAAGAATTGGGTTTGTCTGAGCGAGATTATAAGGTTTTAGAGCGTAGTATAGAAAGGCCAAATGGAATTATTTATGTAACAGGTCCTACCGGTTCTGGTAAAACGACTACTTTATATTCTATTTTAAATAAATTAAACCAACCAGAAGTTAATATTATAACTGTAGAAGATCCTGTTGAGTATCAGATGGCAGGAATTGGACAGGTTCAAGTTAGAGAGAAAATAGGTTTAACTTTTGCTGCAGCGCTACGTTCTATTTTGCGTCAAGATCCTGATATTGTAATGATCGGTGAAACTCGTGACCAAGAAACTGCTCAAATAGCTATTCAAGCTGCCTTAACAGGTCACTTAGTGCTCAGTACGCTTCATACAAATAGTGCGTCGGCAACAATTACTAGGCTTATTGATATGGGGGTCGAGCCATTTTTAATAGCTTCGTCTATTGTTATGGTTTGTGCACAACGTCTTGTAAGAAGATTGTGCCCTGTATGCAAAGCAACTTATGTTCCAGAGTTAGAGCTTATAAAAAAATTGGGTTTAACAGAAAAAGATTTGAAATCTATAGTATTTTATAAGCCTGTTGGCTGTGAAGAATGCAATAATACTGGATATAAGGGAAGATTAGCTATATTTGAAATTATGGAGATGACCCCAGGCGTTGCTAAATTTACAATGGAAAGATCTGATGCTTCTTTAATAAGAAATCAGGCGATGAAAGATGGTATGACTGTATTGCTAGAAGATGGCATAAGAAAGATACGTGAAGGTGTAACTACTATAGAAGAGGTTTTGGCCGTAGCTACACTTGATCAAATGATTGATGAGTAAATTTGGGGTTTTATGTTAAATTGCAATAGAAATAAAGGGTTTACAATAGTAGAGATAATTATTTCTATTGCAATTTTAAGTTTAATTATTACTTTATTGGTTGTGAATATTAATTTTTTAAATAGGTTTATTTTGCGATCAGAAGTTGATAAACTTGCTAGTACATTGGTTTATATTCAACGTTGTGCAATTTTAAATGGAAAAGATCAAATTTTAGAGTTTGATATAAAAAACAGGCTTTATAAGTTTGATGAAAAAATTTTTAAATTGCCAAGGCAAGTAGAGTTTGGATTTTGTCAGGACGTTAAAGGGCCTCCATCTGCACCAAGTTTGGTTATAAAATTTCCAGTTACTTTTAAAAATAACAAAATTATTTTTTATGGTGATGGAATAATAGACTCTGGAACTATTTATATAACTGATTTACGTAAACAATTTATGTATGCGATTTCCAGTGGCGTTGCACAGACTAGTTATATTAGAAAGTATATTTATAATTTTAGCGATACAGGTAAATGGGCATTAATTAAGTAAAATTTATTTAAGAATATAAAAAAATATTTACTGATATTTTGTTGATAGTAGATTATAAAAATTATAATTTTAGTGAGCAGGCAGTGATTAAATTATGGTAAAAGAAAATTATAAAATTTTAAAATTTTTTTTAAAATTAATATTCTCAATTTTTTTGGGAGTATCGATTTCTTTTGTTATAATTCAAAATAATAAAGATTTTAAACAGCTTGTGCAGGAAAAATTAACGCAATCTATAAAACAGTCTTTGGTTGGTTGTGAGGTTGAATGCCAAGTTGGATCTGTTAATTTATTTTCACCAAAAATATTATTGGATTTTTTGAAAGTTGGACCAAAGAGTAATTGTGAAAAAAAGTTTGGACAAAATTTTGCAGATAAAAATGAAGGATCAAGCAGCAGTAAGGGTTCTTATAATAAGCCTTTTGGTTGGGAGTGCAGGAAACTGGAAATAGGTTTCTCTATTATAGATTTTATGCTTGGTGGCGTAATAGATATACATATTAATGTTCAAAATTTAAAAATAAAATCTTTTATGATTAAAGATGGGAAGCATTTTAGTCTTACAGTTTGGCCTAGCATAATGAGTCTTTTTAGTGGTACATCAATTGAGGTGCCTACTTTGTTAAAATCATTTTCTGTAAATAGAGGTGAAATTTTTATAGAAGAAGAATCAGGCGGTCATGATTTGTCGGTAGTTTTTTCTAGTATTACAAAAAATATATCTGGAAATTATAAAACAAAAATATCTTTTTTTGATGGTTGCATGTCAGCATATTCTAAAAAAATATTTGATAAGCTTTCGGGTTCTGCAGGGCTTGATATTTTTTATAAAGCACAGAATTTATATTTTAATTTAGATTGTAAATGCGCAGTAAATTTGCAATTTTTAAGCGGCAATAAAACATGTTTTATTAATGGTAAATGGCAAGAAGATCAAGGATTTTTTGATTTTACAAGTCAGGATAAAGCTTTTACATTTTCGCCTGTTAAGTTTTATTTTATTAATAATAATTTATATGTAGATTTTGGATTTGAAGGCGATATTGGTGATTTATATGATTTATTGATGACAAAAAAAGGTGATTTTTCTGGTAAAAGTTATGGAAAAGCTTGTTTAGAATTTGGAGACTTTGGTTTTGGTTTAACTGGTAATATAAAATTAGAAAATTTTAAGCATAAGGATTTAGACATTTGCTCTTTAGCAAGCCTTACATTTAAAAATAATAAAGCAGATCATGTTGGTTCTATATCTATTTTGCGTAATGATGGTTTAGTTATTAATGGTGATTTTAATTATGATATAAATAAAAATAATTTTTCATGTGAATTTATTAATGAGTTAGAGTTTAAGCTTCCATTTTTGAGCAATTGGAATATTTTGCCAAAAAGTTCGAGACTAAAAATTCATGGTTTAAATGGTAGTGTAATTAATGGTATAGCTGGTAATTGTTCATTTTGTGCAAATAATAAAGCTACAAATTCTAGAGTAAATATTTCTGGAGATCTTACGTTTAAAGATAATGTTTTTAATGTTAATGGAAAATTTGATGATAAAAAATATGAGTTAAGTTTTGTTACTTTTCCGGATATTAACTTAAAGAAGTTTATTTATAATGATACTTCTGGAGCTACTTTATTGTCTATAAATGCATTAGATGGTGATGAAAATAAATTTAATGGTTTTATAAAATTTCAGTTTCTTAAATTTTTTATAAAAAATTATTTTGATTATGAGTTATTGGGTGATGGAGATTTTAAATTTTACGGCATGAGAAAAAAAGATAATTTTTTATTGGAGCTTAATTTTCAAAATGGCTCTGTTAGTTTTCCAAATTTTTATAATTTTTTAAATAATTTTAAAATATCTTGTAAACTTGATCCATATAAAAAAATTATTGTGGCAAAAAATTCTATAATTAATCTGCATAAAGGTTTTATAACAAGTAAAAAATCTGTAATCAAATTTGATGATTCGTTAAATATAAATTATATTTATGCGCCATTTATATTTAATAATTGTTTTATAAATTTAAAAAGTGATCTATTTGCTCTTTTGTCAGGTCGAATGTTGTTGTCAAAAGAAAATAATGATTGTCCTTTATTGAAGGGCCTGACGATAATTGAAAGAGCGCATCTTAAAAAAAATATTTTTTCAGAAGATGAGAGAAAAAAATATTTTAAAGGTGCATCAGCGCCAAAAAATAACTTTTTACAAGATTGTGCTTGTAATATATCTGTTGTGACAAAGGATCCAATTAAAATAAATACAGATTTTATTAATACAAGTGCAAATCTTGATCTTGTTATAAAAAATAAAATTTTTGATCCGCAACTTTCTGGCAAAATAGATTTTGTTGCAGGTTCTTTGGCGTTTCCATATAAGCCACTCAATATAACAAAGGGTTCTATGTATTTCTTGCAACATCAATCTAGTGATCCACTTATTGAGTTAGTAGCAAGTAATAAAATAAATAAATATAATGTGACTATGTATGTTTCTGGTTCTATGCAAAATTACAATATATCTTTCGAGTCGTCTCCGCCACTTAGCGAAGAGCAAATTATTGCTCTTTTGATAGCTGGCTCTGCTCAGGAATCATTAAATGTTATTGCGCCTGCAATTATCATGCAATCTGTAAAAGATTCTTTATTTGGCTCTGGCGAGTCTAAATTTTTGGGTAAAAATTATCTTGGTAAAATATTAAAGCCATTTAAAAATGTTAGAATAGTTCCTAGTTTTGTTGATCAAACTGGTCGTGGCGGCTTGCGAGGAACATTAGAGGTTGATCTAGGAGAGAGAGCTCGTGCTAGTGTTCAGAAAAATTTTAGTCTTTCTGAGGATACTAGATTTGAGCTAGAATATTTACTTGCTGATGACGTTTCTATTCGTGGAGTTAGACGTGAGAATGGTAACATTGGTGGTGAGGTTGAAATGCGATGGAAGCTTTAGTTTTATTATTTACCAAGTTCGCCTTGCCTGATATATTCTGGTATATTTAAAGTGTTTTTAGTTATTTTAAAATAATTTTAATTATTTAATCTTTTGGAATATTTATGAATATAATGAAGAATACAAAAAAAATAATAATTTTTTCTAGTATATTAATTTCTTTAATATTTTTATACGCTTTTTCGGATATTGTTTTACCAGAATCATTTGGTAAAACTCATTTTATTGTTGACAAAGACAATAAAAAAATTGTAAATATACCAAAAGCTAAAGCTCAAAAAGCATCAGGATTAGAGGATTTTTTAAGTACTTGTAAAGATTGTGGAAAATATGCTTTATTTGCCCCAGATGATAATGTTTTGGAAGTTTTAACGCATTTGATTGAGAATGAAAAAACTAGCATAAGAATGGCTGCGTTTTTATTAACAGATTATGAAATTATAAAGCAACTTTTGGCTGCCAAAGGTAGAGGCGTTGATATTGAGATTGTTTTTGACTCTAAAGCTGTAAAAAGTTTTTATTCTAAAAAAGTGAGACTTCTAAAAAACAAAGGCATAAAAGTATTTGTTTATAAGCAGCTGACACACAATGCTCAAGGCGATAAAGCTGAAGAAAATATGTCCAATATTATGCATAATAAGTTTATAATTTTTGGCAATAATATATTTGGAAAAAGCTTGCTTTGGACTGGATCGTTTAATTTTACTTATTCTGCACATGCTTGGAATCAAGAGAATGTGGTTGTTTTTGATGATGCTGCTATTATTAAAAAATTTATAAATAGGTTTGATCTGTTAAAGAATAAACACTGTTATGTTTATGGAAGTAGGCATTAAGTTTTAAAATTTATTATGCTAATTATATTTAAAATAAATTAAATATAAAAAATAAATTAAATAATGTGTTAAAAAATATTTTTGATTACTTATTATTTTAAGTTGGCTTGATTTGTAGGCTTCATTACTACAATTCCCTCTTAGCTCGATTCTCAGGCTATTACCTTTTGAGAAAAAATCAAGAAATATTTTAAGATTTTTTTTGCTTTAAGAAGGAAATCGCGTTTATAAAGTCTTTTGGTGGTTCTTGTTCGAATTTCATTTTTTTATCTTCAAACTCAAACTCCAATTGAAATGCATGCAGAGCATGTCGCGCCATTATTTTAGAACTTTTTCCATAAACAGCATCGCCAAGTAATGGATGCCCAATAGAGCAAAAGTGTACACGTATTTGATGTGTTCTACCGGTTAAGGGTTTGGCTAAAACAAGAGCATATCCATCGTAATATTCCAAAACTTCGTACATAGTTTTTGCATTACGAGATTTACCTTTTATTTTGGCTATATTTGAACTTGTGACATGAGTCATTTTTGTTTTTTCTCTTGGGTGTCTTGCGATTTCAATATCTATTTCTCCTGTTTTTTCAGGATGCCCATGTACAATCGCTAGATAAGATTTTTCTATTTTTCTTTTTTTAAATAAATCGGCAAAATAGGCATGCGAGCAATTATTTTTTGGGATAATCATAAGGCCAGTAGTATCTTTATCAAGTCTATGTACAATACCAGGCCTGGAATCAAATCCTACATTTGAAATTTGCTCGATATTTGCGATAATCCAATCTACGAGGGTTATTGTTTCAGTGTTGTTATTAGATGGGTGAGCAGCAAGGTTTGCAGGTTTATTTAGAATTGCAAAGTGCTGGTTTTGATAAACAATATTTATTTCTAAATCTTTTAATTTATTTAATTCTTGATCCCTGTTTTTTTCTTCTGGAAATTGTAATTCGATAATATCATTTTCTTTTATAGGCCAACTTTTTTTATTTATAATTTTATTATTTATTTTTACAAGTTCTAATTCAATAAGCTTTTCGAAGAAACTTCTAGAGTAAGATTTAAATTGATTTGTTATAAAAGTATCAATTCTTAAGTTTTCTTCTTCTGGTTTTACTGTGAACTTATGTATCGAACCAGCATTTTCTAATTTTATATTATTAGTTTTAAGTAAGTTTTTTGGGTTTGAATTTTCCAATTTTATATTCCCCATTTTGTTAAAATTTATAAATATATTTAAGTTCACCCTTTATATTAAAGATAAATTTATATATTGCTAAAGTCAAATGGACATTTCCGGATAATTAGGATAATCTGTTATTTGTAAAGTCTAGCTTATCACATATTTATCGTGAAAAAGGCGGGTTTTGTTGTGAAAATCCTATCTGTAAGATTATTTTTGGAGATTTCTCATGAACAGAGAAAAATTGTTAGAAAAAATAAGAGATAACCTTGATGCTGTGTTAAAAAGGGATGCAGAGCTTGGTGACGTTCTTTGGAAAGAACTTATTGAATTTCATCCTGCTGATATAGCTGATTTTTTGTCTGATCTCGATAGGGAGCAAGCAATACCGTTGTTTTTAACTTTTCCAAAAGAGCTTAAAACAGATGTTTTTGCTGAATTTTCTATACCTGAGCAATCTGAAATATTGAGACTTTTGCCGGAAAATGAAAAAGTTACAGCTCTTGAGTCTTTGGGTTCGGATGAATTGGCAGATCTTTTTGAGTATATGCCTGACGAAGATTTAAAGAAAAATTTAAAATTATTGCATAGGCAGGAACGAGAAAAAGTTATTTCTTTGTTGAAATTTGATCCAGAATCTGCGGGCGGTATTATGGAAATTGATGTTTTGAGTTTATTGCAAGATTTTACGGTTGAAAAAAGTGTTATGATTTTGCGTAAATTGCAGCCTAAAAAAGAGATTTATAGAGAGATATATTTAACTGATGGTAAAAATAAGTTAGTGGGGCATATACATTTGCAGGACTTGCTTTTACATGCAGCTCAGTCTAGATTATCATCATTTATGCATAAAAATGAACTTGTTGCCCAGGCAGATGAGGATAGGGAAGAAGTAGCTAGTAAGATGGTGCACTATGGATTTATGACTGTGCCAGTTGTCGGTAAAGATAATTATTTCTTGGGTGTTATCCCAAGTGATACTTTGGTAGACGTTATAGTAGAAGAAGCAACTGAAGATGCGCAAAAGATGGCGGCTTTAACTCCTATGAAGCACACATATTTTGAAACGCCTTTTTTCAAGATTTTATATCAACGTGGAAATATATTAGTTGTATTGCTTTTGGCGCAATCAGTTTCAACTTCAATATTAAACGCATATGAAACAACTTTGCCACCGTATCTAATTATTTTTGTTACAATGTTAATGAGCACAGGAGGTAATACTAGTCATCAAACATCTACATTAGTTTTGCAGGGTATGGCTTCTGGTGAGATACATAAGGGTAATACGCTTAGGTTTATAAAAAGAGAAATGGTTACAGCGCTTGCTTTGGCGTTTATATTAGGTGTGGCGGCTTTTGCTAGGGCTTGGTTTACAAATTATAGGTTTTTGCCAAGTTTTGCAGTAGCTATAACTTTAAGTGTTATTGTTATGGCGGCAGTTACTTTGGGCAGTCTCATACCTATTGGATTAAAAAAATTGAATTTTGACCCTGCATTTTCAGCTGGCCCATTTTTGGCAACTCTTATGGATATTGTTGGCGTTGCAATATTTTGTATAGTTGTAAAAATGATTATATTTTAATTGAGTGGATTTTTTGTTTGTTATATTATCTTTTTTATTAAATTTAATATAATTTCTTGACAAAGCGAGCCATATAATTATAATTTTACTTATATAAATCATTTTATATAATTTTCTCTTGAAATTTTTTAAAAATTAAAGAAATGGTGTGAGCCGCTAGCTCAGATGGTAGAGCAACAGCCTTTTAAGCTGTGGGTCGTTGGTTCGAGTCCAACGCGGCTCACCATATTTTTTGATTTTTATCTTTTGTCCCTATCGTCTAGCCCGGTCTAGGACACCGCCCTTTCACGGCGAAAACATGGGTTCAAATCCCATTAGGGACGTGAATTTTCGCTTTAGCGAAAATTCCCCGACGAAGCCGAAGGCGAAGACGGGATTTCACCTGACTAGCTTTTATTAAAAACTAGCTCCGGCAAAATTAATAACCAATTTTATATTAAGCCATCAAATTAATCTTAAATTATTATGCATTATGTCTATTTAATAAAATCAATTCACTTTCCAGAAATATTTTATGTAGGGTATACTACCAATTTAGAGCAAAGACTTAAAACGCACAATAAAGGTGGTTCTACTTTTACGCAAGAATTTAGACCATGGGAGCCAGTTGTGATTTTGTGTTTTGCAGACGAGAAAAAGGCAAAAGAATTTGAGGGATATTTAAAAACACAATCCGGTAGGGCATTTGCGAAAAAAAGATTTTGGTAAATTTTGGTAGTTTGATAGATATTGTATTTTATAATTTCTTGATAATTCTTTTCAAGAGCTTATAGAGGAAAAAATATAATATTATGCATGTACGGTTATTTATAAAATGATGTGAAAGTAAATATGCCTAAAAAAAAATTAATAAAAAAAGATTTGAATGAAGAGTTAGTTGCTAAGCTTGAAAAAGTTATTTTAGCGACAAACAAGTCTTCTTCAAGTATTAATGTAAGAAAAAAAAATTTTAAAATCGGTAAAAAGTCTTCTAGGTGAAAAAATAGTCGTGCAATTTATTGGGGGTCTTAATTTTAATCAAAAATATTTGGAGTTACATAAAACCGAAGAAAGGCTTTTTGAGTCTTATGATTCAGAAGAACAAACAATTCTTTCTGATTCTAGATGCTTAAAGGTTAAATATGTTTTAGAATTATCAAAAGATCAATTTGTTAAGCCAAAAAATTGTTCTTGCATGGAGTGGAGAAGAGCTGGAATTCGTTTGGTTTTGCATTATTATGGCGTAGAAAAAAATATTGCAAGCAAACTTCAGCAGATTTTTTGTGAAAATAGTTTTAAAAATAATTCTGAATTTCTTTCAAATAATGAGTGGGAAAAGTTTCATGACAATATAAAAAAAGACATTGAGCTTATAAATAAAGTTATAAGTAGTTGTTTATTTATTTAATTATGAACATATTAAAGTTCAAGTAGAGCTTTTTGAATCAATTAATAATTTTTTGGATAAGCTTGAATTTGTTAAGGCTGGCTATAAAACTCCTGAGATATTAAAAGATTTGATTGTAATATTGCAAACAGACGTGAGAGAGATATATAAAATTCCTTCAAATAAGTCTTGTGATATTCTTTTAAAAGTTGATTCAGAGTTGTTAAATACAGGTAAACTAGACTTAAAAGTATTGGATGAGATTAGAAAAGAGCTTCTTGATATTTATCATAATCCAGGAAATCATGTCAAAAAAAATGAGTGAAATCGAAGCAATATACGTTTTGTCTAAATTACAAAATTTTTTGTAATTTAGACAAAAGCACATTTTCAACTTTTGACCTTGCAGATTTTTTGTTCTTAATTTTTATAAAAATAGGTAATTTCTGGTTTAAATTTTATGTAAATCAGTTAAATTAGAAATAATACATACTTTGTGAAAATACTGAAAGGGAATGGCAAAGATGAAAGTTAAATTTATTGGAACTGATTGTCCTTGGTTGTCAAAAGAAAAAATATATAATGTTTATGCTTTTTTTAGTGGTGCTTATCTGATATGTGACGATGATCTTTTTTGTGGAAGTGAAAGTTTATTTGAAATAGTTTCTGGTTCTCTTGAAGATTTGCAGCCAAGTCTAGATGATGGGATTTTTGGTTATAAGGAATTTGCAAATAATTGCAAGCATAGGGATGGTCTTTTAGCTGGCGATGATAATGATTTTGAAATTTTCTTAAAGGCAAAAAAACAAATAGATATCTTGGAAAGCAATCGATAGTCGCTATAAATTTTATAGTCGAAATTTAGGAAGGAAATATGGAATTTAAAGTAAGCTTAGACGATATTAAAAAACTGGCAGGGCCAGTTATCTTTGATCGTGGAAATAATTATTATCTTGATGATCATATTCATTCAACTTTTAAAATGGGGTCATTTATAAAGGCTGGGTGTGTGGGTTCTGAGGGATATTCTTATTTTGTGGAGGTCTTTTTTGGTATTTCTGAGCATAACAAAGCTATAATAACAGAGACAAGGTGTTCTTGCCCTTATTGGGCTACATGCAAACATGTTGTAGCTGTATTGTTAACATGGCATCATAAACCAAGTTCTTTTAGGAATATTGAGGAATTGGCCCAATATTTATCTGGTCAGAAAAAAGATTGGCTGATAAGTTTTATTATGGAACTTGGGCAAAAGGATTTGAGTATCGTTGAGCGACTATATGAAAAAATGGATGGAATTGCTAGAAGTAATCATACGTGGTATGTAAACATAGATTTAGACGATGATGATGACGAAGAATAAACTTGCTACCCTTATGCTTCGCACTTAGTCTCGTTAAGTTCGTCAAAATTTTTTCTTCGTACAAACAAACAAACAAATAAAAATTAATTTCTTGTTGGTCTTTTGCCAAGAAAGTGCTTTAATGCTATATTTTTATTAACGTAAAATTAAATAAAAATTAGTAAAAGTATAAATTAGTAAAAATTTTTAAATTAACTTTATATCAGGATTTATAGCTATGGCTGAAATTACAAAAATCGCAATTTTTGAAGGTGCAAAAATTAGAAGAATTTTTTTTGAAAACGAATGGTGGTTTTCAGTTATTGACGTTATTGCCTTTCTTACTGAGAGTAATCAACCTCGTAATTATTGGAATATGATGAAAGCAAGAGAAAAAAATACTTCCGAAGTTGAACTGTACACAATTTGTGTACGTTTCCCATTAATTGCTGCAGATGGAAAGAAACGAGAAACCGATTGCGCAAACACAGAGGGAATCTTCAGAATTATCCAGTCTATACCATCTCCTAAAGCTGAGCCGTTTAAGTTATGGTTAGCCAAAATTGGTAAAGAGCGTATAGATGAAATAGAAAATCCAGAATTGGGGATGGATAGAGTTAAAAGTATATACGAAAAAAAGGGTCATGATAAAACTTGGATTGATAAGCGGATGAGAGGAATAGCGGTTCGTCACAGTTTAACTGATGAATGGACCGAAAGAGGGGCCAAAAAATCAATTGAATATGCTATTTTAACCAATGACATTATGCAAGGGGCATTTGATTTAAAGGTGCAGGAGTACAAGCAGCTTAAAGGTCTTGAAAGAGAAAATTTGCGAGATCATATGACGGATCTTGAGCTCATAATTACTATGCTTGGCGAAGCTGCAACAACAGAGATAACGCAACAAAAAGATTCAAAGGGTTTTGGTAAGTTAAGAGATGATGCAAAAGTAGGCGGAGCCGTTGCTGGTAGGGCTAGAAAGGATATTGAAAAACAGGCCGGTAAGAAGGTGGTTACTAAAGAAAATTTTTTGATAAATAAAAATAATAGTGTAAAAAAATTAGACGATTTGTCTGAATAGTATATGTTTCTAAGTGCTTCGCACTTAGTCTCGTTAAGTTCGTCAAATTATTTTCTTCGTACAAACAAACAAATAAAAATTAATTTCTTGCTGGTCTTTTGCCAAGAAAGTGCTTTAATGCTATATTTTTATTAATGTAAAATTAAATAAAAATTAGTAAAAGCATAAATTGGCAAAAATTTTTAAATTAGTATTTATGATTTATAGTTATGGCTTAAATTACAAAAATCGCAATTTTTGAAGGTTCAAAAAGTAGAAGAATTTTTTTTGAAAACGAATGGTGGTTCTCGGTTATTGATATAATTGCTTTTCTTACAGAGAGTCCTGATTCCGGCGCCTATTGGCGCAAGCTAAAGCAACGATTGATTGCTGAAGTAAGTGAGGTCGTGACATTTTGTCACGACCTGAAATTAGCGAGCTCAGATTTAAGTAGCTTCTGGTTCTTTTAAAGATTTGCAACTAAGTTTAGAAAATGGGGTTTTCGGTTATAAGGAATTTGCAGATAACTGCAAGCATAGAGAGGGTCTTTTAGCTGTCAATGACAATGATTTTGAAATTTAATCCAACAAACCTTTGAAAAAATCTTTCTTTTTTTATAAGCTTATCTACAAATATCATTAATAGCCCTGTATTTTTTAAACATGGGACTAGTTTTTTTATAGCATAAAATAATTTTTTCTTCAAAAGTTTGATTAAATCTTATTTCGCATAAACTTTGATATACAAAGTAATAGAATATCTTGAAAACATAGTGTAAAGTTATTTAAACTTTTATAGATATTAATTATTGTTAGATTAATATTTTTTTGGGGGTAAAAATGAATATAAATAAATTTAAATTTGTATTATTTTTTTTAATATTTTTTAAATGTTATTCTTTGTTTGCAGAATCTGAAAATAAAAAAAATTCAAATATTTCAAAAATTAGTCAGCCTATTATTTTTTTAGCTAAAAGTTTTATTGAAAAACGAAAAAAAGGAGAATTCTTTGAGATGCCCTTTATTTCTATTACCGGATGTACGGCTGTAGGAAAAACTGAATTTGCAAAAGGTTTAAAATTTGAGTTTGAAAAAGAAAATATTATGGCTGTAATTCTTAAGCAAGATGATTTTATACGTGCATATAAAGCTAATGTTGGCAATTTTGCGCATTCGTGGCTTAACCATGACGAAATGCACAGAGTTATTGATGAGATTAAAAATGGAAAATTGAATGTAAATAGGCCTAGATTTAATTTGAAAAGTCAGGTAGTTACTTATGAAGAGTTAGATTTAACACATGTAGATATTATTTTATTTGAAGGTATTTATGTCTTAAATACAGATGTCCCTTATGATTTTAATAGTTATGCTAATATTAAAATTTTTATTGATGCGTCAAAAGAAGATATTATAAGATGGGATTGGCAGCGAGAAATAGATTTTAAAAATAGTTGCTGTATTCCGGTAAGTAAAAGTGGATTTAATAGAGGCGTTGCTAGGATAATGCGTGATTATCGTAAAAATATTTTACCAAAAAAGAAAAAGGTAGATTTTATTATAGAAAAGGATGCAAATCATAATTATTCATTAATAATAAATTGGTAATAAATAGGCAAACTTACAAAATAATAGCGTATAAAATAATAAATAAAAATTATATTCTTAAATTTTTTTATTGTATTGACAAAAAATGCTTTATTGATAATCTTTTATAGATTTATAATTTTATAATAACAGCTTAAAGTTTAATCTAGGGAAATATAATGGTTAAGAAAAAAGTTAATGGATTTATTTTACTTTCAGTTTTTATTTTTTCAGTATTCTTTTTTGAAAGTAATACATATGCTAAATCTTCTGAAGCTAATATTTTAGCAAAACAAAAAAAACAACCGCAGCTTTATTATGCTTGTTCTTAGGTAATTTAGGGGTTCATAGATTTTATGTTGGAAAAACTGGCACAGGTGTTTTACAGTTAATGACTTTTGGCGGTTTAGAAGTCTGGAAATTTATAGATTTAATGTTTATATTGACCGGTGAGTTTAAAAATTCCAAGGGACAAAAACTTTCTTAAGATAATTAAATTTATACCAAGTAAGATAATTTGAAAAAGATAAATAGTGATAAAGCTTCTGAGAAAATTATGCCTGAAGAAATTGTTGGTCAAAAAATTACATTAAAGTTACTTGAATCAAAATATTTTGATGAGTATCATGGTATGTTTTCGTCAACTGTTAGAATTATTTTGGGTTTGCCTGAAACTGCAACATTAGAAGAAACCAGGGATTTTTTGTCAAAAACAGTTGAGGCGTTAAACAATGGTGAAAATAGCAAATACAAAGCTTTTTATTGTGTTTTTGATAATTTAGATGGAAAATTGATAGGTGCACTAGATATTAGGGAGCCTGGCTGTAAAGATGGGCAATTAGGGACTTGGATCAATGAAAATTATTGGGGGTCCGGTAGGTATCAAGAGGTTCTTAATTTAGGTTTAAAGGCTTATTTTAGATCTAATGACATAGATACGATAAATGCTTATGTGAGAGTTGCTAATATTAGAAGTTTAAAGGCACATCAAAAATATGGGTTCGAAATAGTTGGAGAGCTTGAGGTGAATTGTAATGATTGTTACGAGATAGTTATTACAAGAGATAAAGTGTTAAATTAGTTGAAATTTTTAATGAAAAAAGATTAAATCGAATAATTGATAGCTTTTTTGAAAATTTCTTGGTTTTAAAGATTCTTATGGTAAGGTGTTTTCAGTGATTCTTGTTTGTTTTAAAGTGACACTTTAAAACAAACAAATTAAAGTTATAAAATAAGTAAAATTTTTAATTATTTACTTTAATTTGTATTTAGTTTAAGATTTAAATTGAATATTTTAAAGATATTGAGGGAGCAATTATTTGAAAAAGTAATTGCTCCCTCTCTTTTTTTAAACGTAAGAATTTATTTTTATAATACTTGCAAAAAAGTTTTGGATTGCGCCGTGTATGTAAGTGCAGTGGTTCAATTTTCTAAAAATAAAAATCACAATTTAGCCATGTTGTTACATTATCAGGACTGTCTATATAAGATCCTATTTCATAGCTAGCATTTAAACCAAGTAATACTGAGTTGTCATATTTTGTTTCTAATTTATAGCCAATTGAGGCGTAAAATGAATTAGATAACGAGCTTTCCATTTCGCCAGATATACAGCTTATAGCATTTATGGTTATAGGTGTAAATTTTTTATCACTTACTATTTGGTTTCTTCCAGCCTTTACACTTTGTGAAATATTTGCAGAATAAGCACTTTGTGGATTTTTTGCTTCTATTCCTTTTAGGTCGGCGATTGAAATATTTGGTAATTTTTTGCAACATAAATTAATTTTTTCAGGGCTACGGTACCAAACATCATACCCTAATTCAAAATTAAATTTATTATGGTTTATGTGAGTTGCAATATAAAGATCTATGGAGTTGTTTGGTTTTACTTTTACGTTAAACGTAAGATCGTTAATTGCCGGATAAGTTGTATACTTATCAGATTCATTTACAAATAACATGTATCTTGACCATTGGCAGTTATGCTTCAAATCAAAGCTCCTGTATTCTTTTGCCGCAAATGAATATCTATATTTAAGTTCTGAGAGTATGGACCACGAATTGTTATTATTTTTTATTATATCGCATAATAAGTTTGCGCCAAAACCAAGTTGTGCATGTTTTGATCCAACTATTGGTTCAAACAGATATTTTGCTTTTGAGCCTATACCTGTTGGGATGCCAAGTAGTCCGTATATATCCCATGTTAGGTATTTTGTATCTTCTGAATCTTGGTGCTTTAATTCTTTTGGCTCAGGAGCATATATTAATTTTACTTGCATGTCATCTAGACCAAATTTTGTTTGTTTCCCACAAATCCTACCAAAATTGCGATCGTTATTACAAAATGATTGAGTTATTATTTTATTTTCTGAAGTGCTATTATTTTGTATATTTGTTTCGCATATATGAATGTTATTCTGCGTGTATATAATTGCAGTATTAATACTTATCTCAAGATTATGTGGTAGTTGTGCAGAAAAATAAGCTAAGCTGCCATAAGTTTGTCTTTTTGGACAGAGTGATAAATTAGAACTATAAGAAGTATCGTTTATTTGTGTTGAATTTAGTTGTGTTGAATTGAACCATAATGGGTTGATATCGCCATAACCATTATCTTGAACTTCAATATAATGGTTATGATATATATTAAAATATTTTTGAAATTTTGAGCCAACATTTTGAGTGTAAATAGGTTTTGCTGAAAAAATATAATCCCATTCTTTATATATTTTTATTTCTTGGAATTTTTCTTCTTTAATTATAGTTTTCTGTTTTTTTGTTAATTCTTTTGTTTCTGGTATAGGTATTGGCTCTGGATTTATTATTAGCTTTTTATCGATTATTTTTTCTATATCAGCTTTTAGTTCGATATTTTGTATTAATGCTTTATCTTCTTTTATTTCTGGTACAGGTATTGGCTCTGGGTTAATTATTTTTTCTGTTTCAGGTTTTAGTTCTGTATTTTCTATTGTCTCTGTGTTTTTTGATTGTTCTTTTTGATTTAATAGTTCTGAATTCTTATTTATAAGCTTGTTGTGAAGTTTTTTTTCTTTTTTATCTATGTATTCTTTTGGAGATAATATAATAAATTTTGATTGTTTTGAATTTGGTTCTTTAGATAACTTTTTATTGTTATGTGAAAATGGGTGAATTATTTTTGAAAGTAATTTTTCTGCTTCTAAAAAATCTTTATCTTTTCTTTCTGGATCAATTTTTATATTTTTTGTTGTTATGTATTGTTCTATGTTTATATTATCTCTTTCGCCGTTTAAATTATTGTTAGGTATTTTTTTTATTTTCCATTTATTTTTAATTGATAGAACTTGAGCATTTTCTAATATTGGATTATATGATAATTGTCTTGGAATAAATATTGATCGTGCATAGCAGTTATCGCATAATATAACGCTTGATTTTAGTAGAAAAATTAAAATAATTAATAGTATAATTTTATATATTTTATTCATTAAACGCCTCTTGTTTTAATATATAAAATTATACTAAATTATTGTAATTCGATTTGTAAAGAGATTCTGTGATTTTTTTTGTGCAATAATTTAAAATTTATTAAAAATATAAGTTGTAAACTGTGAATAATTTTTTTGATCTTTGTACAAAAACATTTTTAAAAATATTTTCATTAGAATAAGAATTAACACGTTGCATCCAGCCGCTAAGATAGATAATTAAATCATAATTTGGGCTGGAATTTTTTATACGTCTTAATAAAACTTTAGCTGCAGAAACTGCAAATGCTTTATTAATATTATCCGAATTTAGGTTGTCTGGCATGTTTAATAAAACTTGCAGCAAGCCATATCCTTTATTTAATTTTTCTTCATTTTTCATGACTCCACTGCCTTTAAAGTTTAAATAGTCGATAAGGGCATATGAGCCAAGTAAAGTTTGTCTCATTGTTTGTACATGATTACTTATTTTTGTTTTATATTTTTCTGGGCAAGCTTTTATGATTGATGGAATTTGTTCTTCAAATTGGCTTATTATAAATTTTGATTGTAGGTCTATTGTGGACGATAATAAATTTTGTAAATCACGCATTTTTTGTTTATCTCGTAAAAATTCTGTACGTGATGCCCATGGCGCACCAGTCTTTATAGCTTCATTTAGCCATTTTGGAAGAAATACACCATTTTTTTTAAAGTATTCGCATAGTCTTGGAAATTGCTCTTTATACGTAGATTTTTTTCCTTTTGGAAACCAAATAAAATGGCCAATTCCAAGTGATGGAAATGTTTCATGAGGGCTCCAGAAGGTTAAATTTTCTATTTTTCCGGATCCTTCATTTTGCCAAATTATCATTCCAATTTTCCTTGAATCTACAGAATTTATTGGAAATATAGTCGTATTAAAATTTATAAGTAAATTTAATATTAAAAGAGTTGTAAATTTTTTAGCAAACTTGTTTGCGCTAAACAAGTTTGTGTAAAGCTTGCCCAGCATACTTGATTTAAATGTGTATAAATTGAATTTATTTGTAAAAAAATTCTTAAGCATGATTGCCTTTTTGTTGGTTTTTAAATGTAATCTGTTGTTAGAATATCTATTATTAAACACAATTATTTAAGAAATTACAATTAAATTCATTGTTTTTCAGTTTTTTCTTGTTGATTTATAAGCATAAATTGGTGTATAAATAAATCATGTAAGTTATTTTGTAATAATTTTAATATAAAGAGGATTTGTTTATGAATACTAATAATCCGGTTTTTGGTATGATTTTGATAATTTTTGGATGTGCGATACTTGTTGCTATTTTGCTTCCTGTTTTAATTCATTTATTATTTTTACTTCTTGCGTTATATCTTATAAATTATGGCTTGATAATGCGTAATATGCCACATTTGTCATATTTTATAAAATTATGGTGGTTTCAAATAAAAAGATTTATGTAAAAATTTTAAAAATATTTTTTAAACTATTTATTTTTCTTAATCTTGTAATATAAATAAAATGGAACCCCAGAGAGCGTAAATAAACTAGCAATTAAAAGCTCGTTTAGTTCTGCTTTATAAATCATCCATGAACAGAAAATAAGTGCTAAGCTGCCATAGAGTAATGGATATATAATTTTTGAAAAATCTTCTTTTTTATTGAATAGCAGCTTGAAAAAGGCAAGACAGCATATTGCATATACGAGTAAAAATGCAGTAGTAGAAATTTTTACAATTGAAACAACTTGATCGGCTAAGCTTTCACTTGCAGTAAGAATTAAAAGTGCAATTGTGCCTAGACAGCTTAACGTTAAGCCCCAAACAGGAGCATCAAATTTATTTTTTTTAGCGAAAATAGCTGGCATGAGATTGTCTTGTGCAAGTCCAAGTGCAATTTGTCCACTTGTTAAAACCCATGCATTTAATGTGCCAAAAAGAACGATGAAAGAAATAAATGAAATTATTAGATACAAATTTCCACCAAAAATAAATTGGGCTGCATCTGCATATGGTGCAACTGAATTGGCTAGTTGAGCTCCAGGAATAATTCCCATTATGCCAATGCTATTTATTACATAAAGTAGAGCTACAAATATTGTGCCAAAAATAACAGCACGAGGAACTGTTTTTGAAGCATTTTCAACAGAGCCAGCTGCAGCAGTAGCCGTTTCTAGGCCGACAAATCCCCATAGTAAAAGTAAAGTTGTTGAGCTTAGTATTGTTGGAGTTCCAAGGCTTGCTACTTCTGGTGCTACTGAAAAATTATTGATATTAAAAAAATATAGTCCAATTATTGGTACAATAAGCAGAGGAATTGCTTTTAGTATCCAGAGTATAATTTCTGCGCGTCCAGCAAATTTTAGGCCACGAAAATTTATAGCCGTAATGCCAGAGATAAGTGCAATTCCAAGTAATACTTTTATAAATGGGGAGCTATTTATTCCGATTATAGGCATAATATAACCAACGGCAGATAGTACAACTGTTGTTGAGCTAACCCATGAAACTATCCAATAAGTCCAGCCTGTAAAAAATGCTGCAGAATTACCAAATGCTTCTTGAGCAAAAGCGTGAGGGCCGCCAGTTTTTGGCACCCATGTGCATAGTTTTGAAAACATAAGAGCAAGAGTTATTGCGCCAATAGTCGCAATTGCTAATCCGGCAAGGCTTAAAAGTCCATATTTTGCCAAATATGCTGGCTGCATAAGAACTGCTGAGCCTATTTGTGCGCTTACAACTATTGTGAAAACTGTCCAAAAACCAATTTTATTATTTGATAATGAATTACTTGACATAAAATATCCCCAAAATAACCCCAAAGATTTAAAATATTTTTCTCTATTACTAGTTTACAGTATTTTATGAATTAATGTGAATTAAAAATATGAAAATTAGGAAAAAATCTTGATTTTTCACTTTTTATTTTTTTATTGTTAGTATTAACTTGTATTTATTTGTGTTTATTTTTCAAAATTATAAATAAAAGAGGGTTTTTATGAATAATTCTTTTAAGAATAATATTATTGCGATAGAGGCTTTAAAATTTGGTTTTGCATCTTTTGTTAAAAATATTAAATTTTTACTTTTATCATTTGCAGCTTCTGGCCTAATGTTTATTGGTGGTTTTATTGCAAATATATTAACAGTACAGTTATTTTTTATTCCAATTTTTATGGTTCATGAAAAATTAAAAGAAACTTTTATGCGAATTTCTATGATAAATTCATTTTCATCAGTTATGCAGGGTGCTGCTGTAGATAAAGCCGCACAGTCAGCAATTATTTGGCAAAAGTTTTTAACTGAGGGGTTTGTGAGTTTTCCATTTTCAGCGGCATTTGCAATTTTAGGGATTTTTACATTTTTTACAATTCTTTTTGCATTAATAACAATGGTTAGCATTGGTTGGATGAAAATATCATTAAATATAGCTGATTGTCGTGAAAATAGGTTGTCTGCGCTATTTATAAATCCAAAAATATTATTTAAGGCTTTTTGCATTGGTTTAATAAGTTTAATGTCTTTTATTATGTCTTTAGTATTAATATTAGTTTTATTTAAAATAAATATTATTATTGGTTCAGTTTATGCAGTTATTATGCTACCAGTAGTGATTTATTTATCATTTAAATTTGCTTATAGCGTATATTTTTTAATCGATAAAAATACTGGAATATATGAATCTTTTAAGTCTAGTTTTAGATTGAAAAATGGTTTTTCTAATATTTTGGTTTTAGTTTTAATGGCATTACCAGTTTCTATAGTAATATCACTATTAAGAACTGTTGTTTATTCTTCTTCTTTGGTTAGCATAAGATTAATACTTGGCTCTTTAGGAATGATATTGCAATTTTCACTTTCTTGTACAATGCTTGTCGCAATTAGTAAAATTTATCGTGAACTAACTATGCGTAGCGAGCAAAATAGATAATTAAAAACATATATTTATTGTGTTGATAAAAACTCTCATGATAACTTTTTATAGAATTTGTTATCATGAGAGTTTTTTATTTAAAAAGAGGATTAATTATGAAGAAGATATATGCGATAGAGGCTATAGGATTTGGTTTTAGGGCTTTTTTAAAGAACCCATTATTTTTTATTATAACTTTTGTTATGGGCAAAATAATGCTTATTTTTGGGCTGTTTCTTGCGGCATTAGTTTCTTTTCCATATTTTATTAATTTAATAGAGTTGGGTACAAAAATTTTTGAACAAGGACAGGAGTTTTTAATAAATGCATCTTTTAAAAAAGCCATTGTTGTTGTGAAAAAATTTATATCTGCTTTTACTGATATAAAAACAATTTTTGCTGAAGTTATAGAAAGTAAGTATCTGTTTTTATTTTTTCTTATAGGTGTAATTTTATTTATTGCATGTTTAAAAATTATCTATGATTTTGTAATTATTGGATGGGTAAAATTATCTCTTGCATATTATGATCATAAAAAATTGTCTATAGAGTCTTTTTTTTGTAAACCAATTATTTATTTAAAGTATATAATTGCCACGTTTATTTTTTTAATAATATCAATAATCCCGTCTTTAATTTATTTATGGTTATATTTGCTAATTAGTTATTTTACCATAATTCCTGATAATATAGCTTATATGACATACGCAATTTCAGTTATTTTTTCTTGGTATTTTATGTTGAGATTTTGGTTTTATCCATATTATATTATTGAGGGTGATTCTAGTTCTGTAGAGGCTTTGCAAAAAAGTTATAATTTAAATTTGGGTTTTACAAATGTAATTATCTCTTTATTTGTATTTATCATAATCTTGGGAGTTCCTGGATTATTTGTTTATTGGTACCCAAATAATATAACTTATGCTATTTTTGGTGTATTTTTGCTTGTTAGTTGGATATCGTCCTGGATGTCTTACGCATTTATTTATAGAAATTTGGTAAAAGAATAATAAAGTAATTAAAATAATAAAAAGGCACTAGTTTTAAACCGGCGCCTTTTTATTATTTTTATAGATAAATAAAATATATTTTTACGCAACTTCTTGTTTTATATCTTGTTTTAATTTATCGCTAAATTCTTCTATTTTTGCAATTACTTTATCTTCAAATTCTGCAATTTGAATTTTTGCTTTATCTGTGCAATCAAAAACAACGGCAGGTTTTTTTCCAAGAGCTTTTCTCATTTCTGTAGACATGCTTTTTTGTATTTCAGCGACTTCTTTTTTTGTCTCGTCTACAAAAGTATCTGTATTGCTTTTTATTAATGCATTTTTGTTTTCATTATTTGTTTCTAATTTTGCGACAGTCTCATCTATTATTTTTTTTAATTTATTTGTTGTTGCAGCTGTTTTTTTTCTGCATTCTGATCTTAATTTTAGGCCTTTTCCAAGTTTTAGTTTTCCATCAGCTACAGTAGTATCTAATATTCCTACTATGTCTTTTGTAGATTGTTTTAATTCTGTTTTTACTAATTTTGTTGTTTCATCAATTACAATATCAGACTTTGATTTTTCTTTAGCTTTATTATTTAATTTATTTTTTGTGTAAACATTTATCTTAGATGCCAAATTGCATATTGATTTTATTATTATATTATTGTTAATTTTTGTTTTTATATCTGATTTTTGTTGAGTTATTAGCACTTCGCTAATAGGTCCAGAAGCTAAGCAAAAACTTGTAATTAAAGCTATATATACGATTTTATATATTTTTTTATTGTTTATTATTTTCATAAACCCTCCAATCTTAAATTATCTAATTTTTAGCTATTAATAATATAGCATTGATTGCTATAAGCTGCAACAGCCCCATTTTTACGTGCTATTTACTTAATTTTGGGATTTATGTTTATTGCATTAATTGTGATAAGATGCCTAAATTTGACCAGATTTTCTAATAATACGACTTTTTATTAAATAACTTAACTTTTTATATCAGCCTTTAACTTATTGCTAAATTTAGATATTTTATTAATTATTTTATCTTCAAATTCTGATATCTGTTTTTTTGCTAAGTTTGTATAGTTTTTTACAATTTCTGGGTCTTTGCCTATAGAGCTTCTCATTTCACGGGACATGTTTTTATGCATGTCGAAAGTTCTTTTTTTTGTTTTTTCAATAAATTTATTAGTTTTTTCTTTTATTAATAAATTTTTTTTAATATCTTTGATTTCTAGTTTTACAATAGTTTCATTTATTAGTTTTTCTAATTGATTTGCTGTTTCATTTAATTTTTTTTTGCTTTGATGTTGGCATTTAAGGCCTTTAAAGATTTTTAATTTGCCATCTCCAGAAGCTATAGTTTCATCGAGCATTTTTACAAGCTCTTTTGTAGACTGTTTTAATTCTATAGTTATAGTATTTTTTGTTTTTTCTATTATATTATCAGGCAATAAATCTTTTGGTGAAAAGTTATTTTTTATTAAATTTTCTGGAGTTTGTGCTTTTTTTTGAATTATTATTTCTGTACTTAAATACGTAGCTATTCCTGCATTTTCTAGAATTAAAGTTTCTAGTAAATTTTTATTTTGTAGGTCAAAAAAATTGTTTATTGATACTTTTCCTGTATAAAAAAGCAAAATAATTATTGTGAGTGTTATTTGTAATTTTTTTATAGACCCCCAGATTTTCATGTTACCCTCGTATTTTTTATTAATAAATTTTATATAATAAAAGCTTATTAAATTTTTAATTCAATCAGCAATAATTTTTATTTATATATTTATTTATAGGCGAAAATACGGGGGTTTGTTTGTTATAATTTTCGCCTAAATTTCTTTTCTATTTCATCAAGTGTTAATATCCAGCCGGTTGGCCGTCCATGAGGACAAGCGAATCTATTTTCTGTAATTTCTAAATCTTGTAATAATTTTTTCATTTGATCATTTGTTAGAGAGTCACCGGCTTTTATTGCAGCTTTGCAAGCCATTTGCGCATGCATTTTTTCATTTATTTTCTTGAAAAAGTCTGCTGCGTCTAGCTCCTGAAATTCTTGTATCCAAGATAAAACTTCAAGAATTAATTCTTGTAAATTTATATTTTTGATATGGACTGGGGTTGCCTGAATTTTTAACTGATTTTCGCCAAAGGTTTCTATCTCTATTCCGTTTTGCTTGAAAATATCTAAATTTGGTTCAAGAATAGCTATATCTTCTTCTTTTAATGTTATGAGCTGTGGAAATAAAAGTCTTATTGTAGCGACATTTTCAAATCGTTTTGAGAAGATTTCATAAAGCACTCTCTCATGCGCTGCGTGTTGATCTACAAAAAATAGGCCATTTTCTTTTTCTATCAAAATATATGTTTTATTGTATTGCCCAATTATATTGTATTCTTGCGCGATGTTTATAGATTCTTGGCTTGCGATATTTATTTGTGACACTTTTTTTTCTGTAAACTCTTGTTCAATTATTTTCTCTAACTCTTTATTATCCGTTCGCCCTGGGTTAAGCGAAGGGTCAAGAAATTCACTATAATTTAAGGCTCTTATTTTTGTAGATTCATCTTCATAATCAACGGGATTTTGTTTTTGATCATAAATTTCTTTCTCTGCTGTTTGTCCTGAGCTTGTTGAAGGGTAAAATTCATAATTTTTATTCTCTTCAGGCTCAAATTTGCTAATATCGGGGCCATTTGCGTTTATCTTGCTTTCGCTAAATTCTTTTGTAAAATGCTCGCTGGATTCAAAATTACTTACATCAAATGCATAAAACTTCTCTTTTTCCTCCGTTCGCCCTGTATGCCCTACGAAGCCTTGGCGTAGTGGGGAGTTAAGCGAAGGGTCTAGAAATTCACTAGCGCCAAAAGCTGTTTCTTCTAGATTTTGCTCCCCCAAAAAAGTATCAAAATTAAATTGTTCAAAAGAGCGCGCAAGTTTTTCTTTATTTTTGTTTGCATCAAAATGCATGTCCTCCGAAGCCTTGGCGTAGGGGGACCAAAAGTTTGGTTGTTTATCTGGTTCTGTTTTAAAAGTTACGTTTTGCTTAATCTGGCTAGATAAATTTTCTTGTAATGCACTTTTTACAATCTCTTGTAATTTGTTTGTAATAATTCTTGGGTGTAGGAATTTAACTTCTTCTTTTCTTGGGTGGGTGTTTACGTCTATTTGACAAGCGTCTATTTCAACAAATATAAATGCGGCTGGATAGCGTGCTGCAGGCAGTACGTTTATGTAGCCTTTAAGAAGCGCAGATTGTATTTCGTGATTTTTAACCCATCTTTTATTAACAAATAAAAATATGTTATTTCTGTCGTATCTGTAGTACTGGTGATTTGTTATTGCGCCGTAAATAATTGTTCCTGATTTTTTAATCTCACCAGTTTCTGGATTTATAAATTCATGAGCTTCAAGTTTATGTGTTTTTGTGTCTTGAATAAGCACTAGATTTTTAGCAAAATTATGGTCCCAAATTTGAGCAGCTCTTTTTATAATACAGTCTGTTGCAGGACAGTTTATTGTTTGTCTGCCATCTACAAAAAGTTTAAAATTAATATCTAGGTAGTCTAGGCAAAAAGCTTGCATAAGTTGTATTATGTGCCTATTTTCACTTTCTCTTTTTTTCAAAAACTTTTGTCTTGCAGGAGTATTATAAAATAAATCTTTAATTTTTAAATCTGTACCTTGCTCGAATGGGACTTCTTGCTCGCTAATAAAATCACCATTTTCAAGCTCCAAGCTTATGCCGTTTTGAGATTCGGCATCTTTTGTAATTAGAGTTACTTTGCTAACTGCTGAAATGCTTGCCAGCGCCTCGCCTCTAAAGCCAAAAGTAGTTGCGGCACCTGTAGAGAGTTCGTCTAAATTTGTGATTTTGCTTGTTGAGTGTTTTGTAAAACAAAATTTTGCATCGGCCGCTGACATTCCGCAGCCATCATCTACAACGCGTATAAGTTCTTTCCCGCCATCTTGAATATGAACTGTTATTTTTGTGGCTCCTGCGTCTACAGAGTTTTCTACAAGTTCTTTTACTATATTTGCTGGTCTATCAACGACTTGTCCAGCTGCTATTTTTAGAATTTCTTTTTGAGATAATAATTTTATTTTTTGCATAATTTTCTTTTATTATAAGTTGTTAAATTAATTTTGTAGTACAATAATAACAGTAAGTTTTTGCCCTGTCTAAAATATTTTTTAAAAAATTACATATAATAAAATTATTTTTTGTTTTTTAATTTTTCCCTAGTTCTCGCGGTGAAAACATATTTTCAAACATATCATCTTTTGTGTTTAATCCATTTTCTTCTTTTGTAATTTGGCTTATTTTTGTTCTAAATTTGAAAATATTTTCTATTCCTGCTGTGGCTTCATGTATTGATTCTTTTGCTGGGGTTGTGCTCATTATCCAATTTTTAATGGTTCTTTTTGCGTCATCTATTCTTATTTTTTGGCCATTCGTGTCTATATAATTTCCATTATTGTCTTTGTAAATATACTCTGTTCCATTAATATTTGTTTTTATGATTAAATTATTGAATATACTGCCATCTTTTTTGCAAGATAGTTTTTCTATAAAATATAGTTTTGTTGCTTCAGAGGCATTTTTTTCTCCAGAATATAAACTATGTTGACTTTCGAATATTTGGTGACAATTTTCTTTATTTCTTTTTGTTTTTGCATCTAATATAATTTCTTTTATATAATAAAGCTTATGCGAAATAAAAACTAGGCATACTTTTACTTGTTTTCAATTGTTAAGAAAATTTCAAAACAAGTAAAATTTAAGTAGCACAAATCTGCAGTTGAAAATTCCAAAGAGCTGCTATGTTT